>ERZ894236.250-NODE-250-length-75020-cov-27.5558_pt1 | contig 75020 bp, 51 predicted proteins | sample MGYA00380297_ERZ894236 | MGnify/ENA primary metagenome ERZ894236 (study PRJEB32331, sample SAMN06328420) | human gut metagenome | biome: human gut microbiome; feature: stool | host: Homo sapiens | collected 2014-08-04 ... | reverse complement strand
TGCAAGCAGGTAAACATGGGCTGTTTCTTAATATCTTTTTGTTTGGGAAACACCCTTTTCCCATTTGTTGACAGCCGGCGCTGATATCCCCAGATACTCTGCAGCCTGTTCCTGGGTGAGTTTCAGTTCTTTTCTTCTTGTTCTGATAATCTCATTTATTTTCATCATATTGTCCTCCGTTATACACACGGACAGCCGGCGCCAGCTCCCGCTCTTTACAATAGATATTATAACAGATACCCATTCCCGGCACTATTGATTCCTTTTTAATTTTTGATCATAAATTTTAACTGCTGCTCATATTACAAATCCCGGCGGCAGCAAAGTCATAATTTTACCATTGTTGAAACTGTCCAAGCGTGCTATAATCAAAATTGCAGGATACCTGCACAAAGTAGTCCAATTTAAGGAGGTTATTACTATGTTAGACAAAAAAGTATCTGAACTGCTGAACACGCAGATTAACAAAGAATTCTACTCCGCCTATCTATATCTGGATTTTGCCAATTACTATAAAGAGCAGGGACTTGACGGTTTTGCCAACTGGTACAATGTACAGGCTCAGGAAGAACGTGATCATGCCGTGCTCTTCATCCAGTACCTTCAGAATAACAGCGAAAAAATTACACTGGAATCCATAGACAAGCCGGACAAGGTATTTGACGCCTTTGACCAGCCCCTGCATGCCAGCCTGGAGCACGAGCATTATGTGACCGGCCTGATTCACAATATTTACGACGCCGCATACACCGTAAAAGACTTCCGTACCATGCAGTTTCTGGACTGGTTTGTAAAAGAACAGGGTGAGGAAGAAAAAAACGCAGAGGATCTTATCCGCAAATTCGAGCTTTTCGGACATGATTCTAAGAGCCTTTATATGCTGGATTCGGAGCTGGCAGCACGGGTATACGCTGCCCCTTCCCTGGTGCTTTGATATGAGTGGGGAAAAATATCTGTGTCCCTGCTATAAGGTCACAAAAAAGGACATCAAAGAAGCCATCAAAGACGGAGCCTCTTCTTTCAAAGAAGTGCGGAAAATGACCAAAGCCGGGAAAGGCTGCGGCCACTGTGAGTGTAAAGTAAAAAAATATGCCAAAAAGCAGTTAAAAAAACACGCGTCCTGAATTAAGGCGCAAAAATGCCTGACGGATCAAGACTCTGCGTCTGATCCGTCAGGCATTTTTTTACCATATTCCAAGTATTCTCTGCATGACCAGACTCACACATGTAATCCCGGCCCAGCAGCAGGCCCCCATAAAAATAGGCTTCCCGCCTGTTTTAATGAGCTTCACCACATTGGTGTTCAGCCCGATGGCTCCCATTGCCATGACAATGAAGAACTTGCTCAGTGTCTTCAGAGGATTGAAGATTCCCGCCGGAACGCCCAGGTTCACAGCGATGGTGGTGATCACAGAAGCCCCCACAAAATACAGGATAAAGAAGGGAAATATTTTTCTGAACTCAACGTTATTTCCTTCCTCCTCTTCCAGATTCTTTGCCCGTACAATGGCAAGTACAAGGGTGATGGGAATGATGGCCAAAGTCCTGGTCAGCTTCACGGTCACAGCTTTGTCAAGTGTAGCGGCGCCCAGATTGTAAAGGGAATCCCAGGTGGATGCAGCAGCGGTCACAGATGAGGTATCATTGACAGCCGTCCCCGCAAAAATTCCAAAGGCCTCCCCGCTGTGTGTGTCAAATCCGATCAGAGCGCCAAAAGCAGGAAACAGAATTGCCGCCAAAATGTTGAACAAAAAGATAACAGAGATGGCCTGGGCCACTTCCTCGTCATCTGCGTCAATGACAGGTGCTGTAGCTGCAATGGCTGAACCGCCGCAGATGGAAGAACCAACCCCTACTAAAGTGGAGATTTTTCCCGGAATCCGCATCACCCGGTGAAGCACATAGGCGATGACCAGTGATGTGGTGATGGTTGCAAGGATAATAGGCAGGGACTGTTTTCCTGTCTGCAGAATAACCGACAGGTTCAGCCCGAATCCCAAAAGGATCACCGCATACTGCAGAACCTTTTTTGATGTAAATGTAATGCCGGGCTGCAGATTTGTCTTATCCTTCAGAATGAGAGTGACTGCCATTCCCAGAAGAATGGCAAAAACCGGTCCGCCAATGACCGGCAGTGCCTTTCCCAAAAACCAGCTCGGCAGTGCAATGGCCAGGCAGAGCAGAAGGCCTTTCCAATTTTTTTTCATAAAATCCATAGTTCTTTTCCCCTTTTCTAAATTACTGTTACTGGTATATCTTACCACGCATTTATAATAAAGAAAAATTATTTATATTTATTTTTCCATAAAAATATTTTATAATATAATCAACACTGACTACCAAATATTCTACAGTATAATCCGTACCGGCCACATGATATTCTATAAATAATCTGTACCCGCCACGGTAGCAGGATTACGGTCATATACCCGCAATACAAAGATTTCAGGAGGACAAAAATATGCAGGATTTCCGCATGGAAACGTTTTTAACCGTATGTGAGGAATTGAACTATACACGTGCTGCCCATAAACTGGGACTGACACAGCCTGCCGTCTCACAGCACATTCATTTTCTGGAGGAGTGTTATAATACTCGTCTTTTCACTGTGCAGGGGCGGAAATTATACCTGACAGAGGCAGGAAAGCTCCTTCACGCCTCTGCCCAGACCATGAAAAATGATGAAACCCATCTCCGCCGCAGACTCAGGGATGTACAGCAGCCAAAAAAAGAATACCACTTCGGCGCAACCCTGACCGTAGCGGAATACATCCTTCCCGAAAAAATAAAAAACATCCTGAGGGAAGACCCGGACTGCCGTATGAAGATCACAGTCCAGAATACAAGGGAACTGCTTCGCCAGATTGACACTGGGGAAATAGACTTTGCCGTGGTGGAGGGTTCCTTCCCCAAGGAAGAATATGACTTCCTTCCCTACAGCAAAGAACCCTACATCGCCGTATGTGCCCGGGACTTTCCCCTTCCCAAGTGTCCCTGCATTCTGGAAGATCTGCTCCCATACACCCTGATCACCCGTGAAAAAGGTTCCGGCACCAGAGATATCCTGGAATCCATACTTGCCCAGCAGAATCTCAGGCTTGCCGACTTTGCCCGGGTAATAGAGTACGGAAGCATCGGCGCCATCAAACGGCTGACCGCTGCAGGATGCGGTATTACATTTATGTACAAAAAAGCCGCGGAACACGAGCTCCGCAGCCAAAAATTAAAAGAGATCAGATTGCAGGAATTCCATCTGATGCACGGACTTAACTTTGTCTTCCGAAAAGATACAATTTTTCGGGAAGAATATTCAAAATTATATTCCCTCCTGAAATAGAAAACACGCCTATGCCGCGTCCACAGATTCCATTCTCTGTGAAAGCCGTTCTATTTTACAGCAGAACTTCTCAAAAACAAAGTCAAACACAAGGCCATATACAACTCCGAACAGATTGTTTGCCAGCCTCAGCACCATGGACCCGGTCATACCGAACATTCCCATAGCCATGGCAAGTGCTCCGAAGGAATTAAAGACTGTCTGCCACAGATAGGTGGCTGAAAATCCCACACCGATACCCCCAAGAATTCCGATAAACCCGTAGAAGCTCTCAGGGAACACAGCACAGAGTCCAAAAAACAGGGCACAGCCGATTATATTTCCGGGGAAACGGTGTTTACACCTGTTTATCAAATCCTTCCGAAAGGGCTGCATTACAGACATCATGGCAAATCCTGCCCACATAATTCTGGGAAGGTGCATAAGCTGTGCGAAAAACATGCCGGATGAGATACCGAGAGCCATCCTAAGCTGCCACTTTGTTCTGGCCGAGGAAAATGCAAATTCCCGCAGCAGATCACCCAGCCCTCTCTTATACAAAATCTTCCTGTGGTTTCTGTAAAAGACAAACGCTGTTAAAAGTGCGCCCAAAGCCAGCGCCAGGACACGCATGAAATATTCCCGGCCCGACACATCATTCCCTTGGAGAAGCAGATATCCCAGAACCCAGGTGGCATGATTTGACATAATGATATTATGGCATCCCAGGGTAAGGAGCAGGAGCAAAAAGACAAGGTTCAGAAATAACGCCCATCCCGAAGTTACCATATTCGTCACCTTTGGCCCCACAGCCAGAACCCCAAATAAAATGACGATCACTGCACTGCCGTGGGAAGCTTTGATTCCCAGATCCGCGGACCTGAAAACCATCACTGTAAGCAGCACCACCACACCGGCAACACTGTTCTTCTCTCCGAATATCTTTGTATATGCCGTGACAAAAGCCATACAGAAGGCCAGTGTCAGAAACACTTTAAATATATAGATGAGAATATGTCTTCCCTTTTCCCTCTTGTCTTTACTGTTCTTGATCAGTGCCTTGGAACCGGCCTGATTCAACTGTAATTCCTGATAAATACTCAAATGATCAACTCCCTGAATGACAAATTTCCGTTACTGTTTTGTTTCCCCGTATTCCCCGGCCTGATGGTTTACCAGACGTATCAGCTCCATAAGACGGCTGAAAGTCTCCTCTCCTGCCCTGCGCCTCATGGAATACAGGGGTTCCAGATAATACGTGTAAGTGCGCTCCAGCTCTTCCCGCCCTTTCCCGGTGATACACAGATAATAACTGCGGTGGTCTGCTGCACACATCTCTTTCTCCAGAAATTCCTTTCTGCAGAGGCTTTCCACCAGCCGGCTGACCACCGGCTTGCTGATTCCCATACCCGTACAGAGCATATGGGATGTTAGCTTTTCCTTTGAGAGCGCTACCCTGGAGAGCAGATCCAGTTCCTGTGAGGAGGATATCCCGCCTTTTTTTGCTCTCCTTACATGCAGACTGCAGAAAAGCCTGATATCCTGCATCCGCTCCATCATTTCTATCCAATCGTATTCCATTGTCCCTCTCCCGCTAATGAATCTGCAAAGTTACCGTTACGGCTGCTCTGCAAGTACCTGCTGTCGTACCACTTCGATCCATTTCGTTTCATTACACCTTGTCAATTTAGTTTACTTTATTAACTATTTAGATATACTACTCCAAATAGTTTATTTTGTCAACTATTTCCATAATATTTTTTAAAGGGTCACCTGCATATCCTTAAACTCTTTTGGTGATATCCCATACTCTTTCTTGAATGCCCGGTAAAAACTGGAGTAATCCCCGAATCCAAACATTGGATACACCTCGCTGATCCCCACATCCCCCAGTATGGCGTCCTTACAGGCAGCCAGGCGTTTCTTTGTAATATACTGATGGATGGACAGTCCCGTGCTGTCTTTAAACACATGGGCGATATGATATTTGCTCACATAAAAATGCTTGGCAAGACTTTCCAAGGACAGATCCCCGTCCAGATTTTCTTCTATATGATCAGCCAGCCCCTGATACAGGTTCATCTCCTCCCTCTCACTCTTTGGATAATTCTGTTCATGGACAACTCTGTTCAGATGAAGAATCAAATCACTGACACACAGGGATATCTTTGCCTCTCTGCCGAACCTTTTGGAGCGCATTTCGTCAATCAGGCCGAAGACCTTTGAGCGAATGGTATTGAACGTCACCACATCTGTGTGAAAAATATAGTTCTTGGTCACCTTCACATGCTGCATCAGATAGGCATAATCCGACGATGTCTCCATAAGACTGTTGCAGTATTCCTCTGTGATCCAGAACACAAAACGCCGGTAGGGAACCCGCTGGTCCCTGATCACTGCATGATGCCGCTCCTTGGGCGGTATGAGTACAATATCCCCGGGTCTCATAGCGTGATCTTTTCCTCCTATCACCATGTTCACATTTCCCTCCAAAAAAAGGTAGAATTCATAATAATCATGCGCATGGTCCTTTACCTGGGACAAATAAAAATCACTGTAATAATAGATTTCAAAATCCTTTGAGAGCATATACTGCCTGGTGCTGAACGCTGTCTGCAGATTTTTTTTCATATTCGTCACCTCCGTCATATCTAAATGGATCATTTTTTTAAGCTTATCACGAAACCGCAACTTTTGCAATGTAAACAACAAATCAGTCAATTGGCTTTTTCCCCACAATAATTATAATAATAGATATCAAGTAAATGAATCCCAAGCGGAAAAGAGAAAGGATACAAAAAGCTATGGAAATGACATTAAGATGGTATGGTTCCAAATTTGACACAGTTACTCTGAAACAGATTCGCCAGATTCCCGGTGTGACAGGGGTTATCACCACCCTTTACGACACACAGCCGGGCGAAGTATGGAGCAGAGAGCGCATCGCTGCCCTGAAAGAAGAGGTTGCTGCATCAGGACTTCACATTTCCGGTATCGAGAGCGTCAACATCCATGACGCCATCAAGACAGGTTCTCCCGAGAGAGACATGTACATTGACAACTATATCGAGACTCTGGAAAACCTGGGAAAAGAAGACATTCATCTGGTATGCTACAACTTCATGCCTGTCTTTGACTGGACCAGAACAGAGCTGGCACGTGTAAGACCGGACGGCTCCACAGTTCTTGCCTACACACAGGAAGCTGTCGATGCCCTTGACCCTGAAAACATGTTTGAATCCATCGCAGGCGATACCAACGGTACAATCATGCCGGGCTGGGAGCCGGAACGTATGGCTAAGATCAAAGAGCTGTTCGACATGTACAAAGACATTGACGATGAAAAATTGTTTGAAAACCTGAAATACTTCCTGGAGCGCATCATGCCTGTCTGCAACAAATACGACATCAATATGGCGATCCATCCCGACGATCCCGCATGGAGCGTATTCGGCCTTCCGCGTATCATCATCAACAAAGCCAACATCCTCCGCATGATGGCAATGGTGGATGACCCGCACAACGGCGTTACTTTCTGCTCCGGTTCCTATGGCACCAACCTGGAAAATGATCTGCCGGATATGATCCGTTCCTTAAAAGGCAGAATCCATTTTGCCCATGTGCGTAACCTGAAATTTAACTCCCCCACAGATTTTGAGGAGGCAGCTCATCTTTCCACAGACGGAACCTTTGACATGTATGAAATCATGAAAGCGCTGTATGACATCGGATTTGAAGGCCCTGTCCGCCCGGACCACGGCCGTATGATCTGGGATGAAGTGGCAATGCCGGGTTACGGCCTCTACGACAGAGCACTTGGCGCTACTTATTTAAATGGACTCTGGGAAGCAATCGTGAAAGGAGCAAGATAGTCATGCAGGTAAATGAACAGGGATTAAAAAATAAAGAACAGTGGGAAAGCAAAGGCTATGACCTTCCCAAATTTGACAGAGCAGCCGTGACCGAGAATACAAAAGAAAATCCATTCTGGGTTCACTTCGGCGCCGGCAATATTTTCCGTGCTTTCCAGGCAAATGTAGTGCAGAACCTTTTAAATGACGGCGTTCTGGATCGTGGTCTGGTCGTTGCCGAAGGATTTGACTATGAGATCGTAGAAAAAATGAACCGTCCCCATGACGGCTACAGTATCCTGGTGACCTTAAAAGCAAATGGTTCTGTGGAGAAAACCGTTGTAGGCAGCGTTGTGGAATCCCTCACCGTTGACTCTGACAACGACGCTGACTTCAATCGTCTGCGTGAAATTTTCAAAAAGGATTCCCTGCAGATGGCCAGCTTCACCATCACAGAAAAAGGCTACAGCCTTGTGAACGGCAAAGGTGAAATGCTCCCCTCTGTTGTAGCCGACATGGAAAAAGGCCCGGAAAAACCTGAGAGCTACATCGGCAAAGTTGTAAGCCTTCTGTACACCAGATTTCAGGCAGGTGAAAAACCCATCGCCATGGTGAGCATGGACAACTGCTCCCATAACGGAAGCAAGCTTCACGACGCAGTCTATGCATTTGCCAAAAAATGGTCCGAAACAGGCCTGACAGATAAATCCTTTGCAGACTATATTGAAAATCCTGCAAAAGTTTCCTTCCCTTGGTCCATGATCGACAAGATCACCCCAAGACCGGATCCGTCCGTAGAAGAAATCCTGAAAAAAGACCGCGTGGAAGAATTAGAGCCGGTTGTAACCTCCAAAAACACCTATGTGGCTCCTTTCGTAAACGCTGAGGAATGCCAGTACCTTGTTATCGAGGACGCATTCCCTAACGGAAGACCTGAGCTTGAAAAAGGCGGTCTGATCTTCACAACCCGCGAAACTGTGGACAAAGTGGAAAAGATGAAAGTCTGCACCTGTTTAAATCCTCTGCACACTGCCCTTGCCGTATTTGGCTGCATTCTGGGCTATGACCTGATCTCCAAAGAGATGAAGGATGAGACCCTGAAAAAGCTTGTGGAAGGCATCGGATATGTGGAAGGCCTGCCGGTTGTTATCAACCCCGGCATTCTGGACCCGAAAGAGTTCATTGACACCGTATTAGGCGTTCGTATCCCGAACCCATTCATGCCGGATACACCCCAGCGTATCGCTACCGATACTTCTCAGAAGCTGGCGATCCGTTTCGGTGAAACCATCAAGGCATATCAGGCCTCTCCTGAGCTGAAGGTATCTGACCTGAAACTGATCCCTCTTGTATTTGCGGGATGGCTGCGCTACCTGATGGGTGTGGATGACAACGGCAATACCTTTGAATTAAGCCCTGATCCCCTGCTTGACACAGTGCGCCCATACGTTGCAGACGTAAAACTGGGCCAGGCTGTGGACGCAGAGAAGCTGTTAAAGCCGGTTCTGGAAAATGATAAGATATTCGGTGTAAACCTATACGAAGCAGGTATGGCAGACACTGTATGCAGCTACTTCTCACAGATGACAGCCGGTACAGGCGCAGTCCGCAGTACACTGGAAAAATACGTTTAGAATGATCCATCCCTTTTGATACCCTTTGGGGCTGCACGAAACCTCCGCTCGTGCGGCCCCTTTTCTCTCTGTTTTTCCTGATCACCTTGCAAAAAGACGGCACCGTATGGCTCAAACCATACAGTGCCGTCTTTCTTACATTTCTAATATACTTCTGCCCCAAAAGGCATAAGTGCCAGCTTTGCTATTTTAAAATGCTGCATTCCAAAGGGAATTCCCACAATAGTGATACAGAGCACAAAGCCGATCACCAGGGACTCCAGTGCCAGGGGGATTCCTGTCACTATCATCCAGATGACATTGAGAAGCAGAGAGCCTGCTCCTCCACCGTACTGTACTTCTTTTCCAAAAGGGAAAAAAGCCAGCGACGCAAATTTAAAACACTGCATCCCCACAGGAATCCCCACGATCGTCACACACCATAAAAGCCCAGCCAGACACCAGCTCAGGCCGCTGATGCAGCCTCCAAATATAAACCAAAGCAAATTACCCAGACATCCCATATGAACACCTCCTGTTCCAGTTTATTCATTTAACAAGTCTCTCAGTTCTCCAAGAATTACTCTCACCCGCATAATTGCGTCATCCACCTGTTCTCTGGCATCGTTGATCTTTCTCTGTACCAGATAATCAGCTACAAGCCCGTCAAAAAAGAAGTCAGCAAACGTAAGAAAGGAACTGATATCCATCCGCAGATCAAGGGGAACCTGAACATCCCTAAGCTCCCTCTGGAATACAAGCAATTGTCTCTTTGCCTCTTCCATATAATCTGTGGCGTCTGACATTTTTGAATGCTTTACCCAGTCTGTAAAAAAACCGCCTCCCAGCATATCGAAAATTCCCCAGTTCTTTGCTCCCTGAAGCTTTTCTCTGGCATTTTCCAGACTGTACAGGGCTTTTTCCCCAGCTGCTGCCGCTTCCTCAATTTCTTTTCTTCTCATTTCGTCTCTCATCTTTCTTTTCCTCCATTTTCTCAGCCGGCTTTTCTGCGGCGGATATCTGGAAGGTGTACTGAGAATAGATGGAACTAAAAAAAGACCTCTATCATGACATCCGCCACAATAAAAGTCTTGCTATCTCATTTGATACGGACACCTCTCGGTATCGGTTGACGATTTCAAACCCGTTCATCTCTGAACGTTCAGCTACTCCCTTTCGATTGCTTGGATAAAATATAGCACAGAGGAGATGAATTGTCAATATATTAACGCAAAAATCCCAAGCTGCCGAACTCATCTCATCTCTGTTTACTTCTCACTGTCGGCTGTTCACTACTCACTGTCCAAAGTCCCGGAATCTGTACCGGGATTCCCTGTCTTCTGGTATTGTTTTTCAAACTCCGGCCTTGAAAGAGGTTTGTTGAAATAATAGCCCTGAATATAAAAGCACTCCAGGTTCTTAAGGATTTCTAGCTGTTCTCTATTCTCTACGCCCTCCGCAACCACTTCCATACACAGTTCCTGGCAGAGCGTCAATATATTCTTCACGATAATACGGGCTTTTTCATTGGTGAGGAGATTATTTACCAACCCTTTGTCCAGTTTCAAATGATTGAAACGGATTGCTGAGAGGAAAGACAAATTGCTATATTTTGCCCCGAAATCATCCAGCGCGATGTTATATCCAGCCTGGCAGATCTGTTTTCCTATCTGTGCCACAGTATTGCGCTCTACTTCTCCCATACTCTCTGTGATCTCTATCTCCACATACCGCTTGTCCACACCATAACGGAAGATGATCTCCTCCATTCTCTCTATGAGCTGTTCTTCCAGAAGTGTTGCCCTGGAAAAGTTAAGGGAAACAGGAATCAGTTCTACCCCTCTTCTCTCCCACTCTTTCAGGATTTTGCATACTTCCTCAAAGACAAAGAAGTCTATGTAATGAATCAGGCCGGCTGTCTCCAGATAAGGGATGAATTTCCCCGGCGGTACAATGCCTTTCTTCGGGTCCTGATACCTCACCAGTGCCTCCGCGCCGCAGAGTGTGTTGTTATATGTATCAATCTTAGGCTGCAGGTAAACTGTAAATCTTCCTGCAGAGATCTCTTTTAACAATTCCTTCAATATCCCTGCGCTTCTGTGGACTTCCGCAAAAGGATGCTCATTATAATATTCCTGCTTTGCTATCATTCTGCGCTCATCCGCACTGGCGATAAGGAAATCCAGGCTGATGTCCGTATCTGACCAGGCACTTCCCACAGAAACACTGGCTGCCTCACGCATTCTCTCCCTCATCTTCTTCAGCCGCTTCTCAAAAGCGTCATGGGAAATATTCTCACTCACCAGTAAAAATTCATCTCCGGTAAAACGATAGACCCTTGCCGCAGGGAATTCCTCCTGCATAATATCCGCAGTAAACTGAATCACATTGTCGCCGTAGGCGTTTCCGTAAATCCTGTTGATATCCTTCAAACCATTGATGTCTACGGAAACAATCCCCAGTGAAATCAGACTTTCCTCCCTGATAGCAGAGCAGAACTCCTTATAACTGTTCCGGTTCAGCACTCCTGTCAGTCCATCGTGGTGCATGAGAAACTCCTGCTCTTCCTGTAATCTGCGCTTTGTGAGTTCATTTGCCACAAAATACTGTATTGTGGTGAGAATAGTGGTATGCTCCGTATTCCTTTTGGGGTTGTCGATCTCCATGTAACCCATCCGTTTTTCGCCGTCCTCCAGGCTCACTAAATAGCAGGAGTCAATGCCAAGGCTCTTCATATTTTTATAAAGGCCGCTGCGCTTCTCTTTCCACTGTTCTATATCCTGTATTAATTGAAGCCTGCCTAATTCCTCCCATTTCCACCCGCCGGGGCTTCCAGGGTATAAATAAGGACTGCCGCTGACACCGGCGGAAAACATATCCTCTTTTTTCCACTCATACACTTCCCGGATTTTGCCGCTTTCCGGTTCACACTCAATCACATATGCCCTGTCCCCTCCATAATAGGAGGCCAGCGATCCCAGCACGTTTTCCAGTGCATGTCCGAAGTCAGCGGCACTGGTAAGTGCGAACATGCCCTGCAGCAATACCGTTTCTCCAGCGCTGCCAAGCTCTGTCTGTGCCGTATTCCGTAACGTGTCCGGAACCCCAGGATTCCCCGGCTCATATTTTTTTAGGTGATCGCTGTAGACGAAGACACCACTCCTGCCCATGGATATACCTGTTTCCAGGGCAGCTCTGGCCATCTGATACAGCCCCTGGAAAATATGCTCCGGACAGTTGTCAAAAATAATACCACAGGATACATTGACCGGATGACTGATATTCGGAAACATATAGGGAAGGGCAATTGTCTTTATGACATCCTCTGCACACTGCCGCACGAACTCTGCCCTGGGATTGTTATACAAAAAGACTACAAACTCATCCCCGTAAAACCTGCCGATAATGGCATCCTCAATAAACCTCAATTTAAGCTGGTTGCTGATTTCCTTCAGCACATCATCCGCTGCCACATAACCAATTTCATGAACCAGTTTTGTAAAAAAGTCCACGTTAAATACCAGCAGGGCATAAGCCTGCCTCCTGCCCTGGTTTTTCAGCAGCGCATCCCCTATCATCTGTATGGCGGTCTCCTTGTTGTAGACGCCGGTCTGTACATCATACTCCGCACGGAACTTCAGGGCCAGCTCCAGATTTTTCTTCTCGTTGATATCCTCCAGTGTACCATAGACATATAGATCGCCGTTCTGCACATCCCGCACCAGACGTGCCACAGCATTGACCCAGGACAGTCTTCCGCTCCTGTCTTTCCTGCGGTACTCAAAGTTAATGACTGTACTGCCCTCTTTATACGCTCTGCACAGGGCATCTCTGCTCATCATCTTCTGCAGACGCAGTTTGTCCTCCTCATTGGCCATACTTTCATTGTGAAGCACCATCAATTCCTCATAAGTCATTCCCGGAGGATATTCCATGCGCACCTGGCCCTCCACGTACTCCACACAATTCTGGTCAAGATTACAGCGGAAACTGGCGATCACACCTCCGTCGTAGGTGAGCCTGAGCTGCATTTCCTGCTGGTAGACCATCTCCGCCTTTTTTTGTTTTGTAATATCCTCTCCCACAGCAACTGCGCAGCAGGGCCTGTTATTCTCATCACACAAAAGGGCATAGCTGACCCTCTCCCACCACCAGTAGCTTCTGTCCGCGGAACGTGTGAGAATATCTGCCTGTACATGGCTCTGCCCATTCTGGAGCCGGCTGTATAAATCCAGCAGGTCCTGTCTGCTCCTGGGATGTATATACCCATTCTCCAACAGCGCTTCCGGTGCATGTTCCAACTGCCGGAATCCGTGACTCTCCTGTGCGCCCTCCGTCAGAAACAGCGTGCGGGTCCTCATATCATATTCCCATACATTGATATGAGCTTCTTTCAGCGCTGCCCGGTAAACCATCTCCTTGTGGGCCAGCTCCCTCTCCAGAGGATTCTCTGTCTGTGTATATCCCCTTGGAAGTATGGCCTGCGCCTCACGGGCCACTACCTGTTCCTCCGGCCGGTTCTTCCAGGCCCCGTATATACAGTATTGGCCCTTGCCGTTTTTCTTTGCCCGGTACATGGCTGCATCCGCTTTGGCAAACAGGGACATAAAATCCGTGCCATGCTCCGGATAAAAGCTGACACCAATGCTGCAGCCGATACTACAGGTGTTCTCGCCATTGGTGTAATGGTCAAATATATTCCGTATGGCATTGACCTTTGCTTCAATAACGCTGTTCTTCTGAATATTGGTCATGAAGACCACAAATTCATCACCGCCGATGCGTGCCACAATATCCTCATGCCTGAATATTCCCCGAAGGCTGCCCGCAGTCTCGTTGAGAACCTTGTCACCGAACAGATGGCCATAGGTATCATTGATATGCTTAAAATTGTCCACATCGATCAGCAGCATGGCTGCCGGATCATGTCCCTGCTGCATATACTGCTCTGCCCTCACCTCGCATTCCCGCCGGTTCAGAAGACCGGTAAGGGGATCCAGGGCAGCGGCTTTCCTGGCTTTGATGATCTCTTTTTTTCTCTGGTCAATATCTGAAATGATACCCAGTATCTTCAGAAGTCTCCCATCCCCGTCCCTGAGCGCTGTGGCATGGACATCCACCCAGAGATAAGAACCATCCCTGGATTTGAGGCGGTACTCACATTCCATCTTGTCATTCCCCTTTAAGATGGCTTGAAATCCGCCCCGCAGCCCCGCCTTATCTGCCTCATATACAATATCTGTGGCAAACATAGAATCCGGAAAACCTTCTGCCGGAATCTGATATCCGAATTTCTTCTCAAAGTTAGGAGAATAATATATCTCATAGGTGACACAGTCCAGCTCAAAGATAATATCCTGCATCTGTGAGAGCACGATCTCATACCTCTGCTCACTGATAGCAAGCTGACGCTGTGCCTCCTTCTCCTTGCTGATATCATGGAAGATACAGTGAAACCAGCAGCCCTCTTCTTTATTCTCCATAACCTCCGCGCTGATCCATGCCCAGCAGATAGTACCGCCTTTTTTGACCAGACGGTTCTCATACATGAATACGCTGCCGTTCTTCAATTGTCTGCTGATTTCCCCCATGACCATTTTCCGGTCCCCTTCATAGACCGCATCCAGAATATGGTTGTGGAACCGTTCTGAAAATTCTTCCCTGGTGTATCCCAAAAATTCAAACAGATAATCGTCTGCATCTATCAACGTAAAATACTTGTCATACCGGCAGTTAAATACCCCTCCGCCGATTTTGCTCTTCCCGTCTGAGCTGTTCGCTTTTTCATTCATCCCGATCGGCCTCCTTCTGCCTTCAGTACCCTTTTCCCCAACGCCTGTTCTTATACTCTATTGTATTACAATCCTGCCGTTTTTTAAACTTTTATGGCAAAATCTGTAATATTTTTCCATATTCCGATGCCGGGTGTCGGTAACTTACAGAAAAAAGCTGCCGCACAATTGGCTTCATGCAGCAGCTTCTTTCTGTCAGGCTCAGCCTGCCGAGGGATTTCCTCTATATTTTATCAGTGTTTTCTTCCGTCAAAATGGTCACCTGGGTAATATAATGTTCCATATCCGAGACTGCTATTTCATTCATCCCGATCTCATAGGCATATCCTGTGAGCCTGTAACCATGCTTCTGCGCAAACTCCAGCATACGGCTGTAAAGCCCGGGAAGCTTTTCCCAGCTCCCTATACTGATGCCCCGCAGATAAGTCCCCGGCGGCTTTCTGTAAAATCCCTCCACCTCTGCGGGACTCTCCAACTGGGTATATAACCCGTCGTAGATTTGAAACTCCCCGTGCCGAATCTTCTCCGCAGACAGTAAGCTGCCACAGCTTGTCTTATATTTGCTCAGATCCCATGCCTTCTGCAGATGTTCCAGCAGTGTGCTCATATCAGCAAACTCCCCCTGCTGGACCTGAGAAGACAACGGTGTTATAAAAAGATACTCCTCCTCACAGTGGATCAGATCGATCTGTCCGTCCCTGACCTCCATACTGAGACGCAGCATTTCCTGTTTTTTCTTTAAAACATTCCGCAGAGTCTCCAGGTTCTGAATGGTCTCTTCGATCTCCCCTACTTTTTTCTCCGAGAGTTCTATGAACCTTTGGGCTGTGGGACGGTTCAGGTATTCTTTGATCTCCCCAATGGACATATTCAGTTCACGGAGCGCCAGTATGCTTTCCAGCTCTCCGCTCTGCTGATAAGTATAATAGCGGTACCCGTTCCTGCCTTTGTACGCAGGTGAAAAAAGGCCGATATCATCATAATAGTGAAGGGTCCGTTTATTTAAATGATGCAGCCTGGCAAACTGCCCGGCTGTAAATAATATTGAATTTTGAAACATTTCCAATCCCCCTGACACGTTATCCGTTTTCTCTATAGAATGACTATACCACGTTATGAACAGACCCAAAAGAGTCATCAGCACATATATTTTTTCTCAAATTCATCAGCCGGAATGGGCTTTGAGTACACATACCCCTGTATCATATCGCAGTTTACCCGCCGCAGATATTCCACCTGTTCCGGCTCCTCTATCCCCTCTGCCACAGTCTCTACATTCAGCTTCTTCGCCAGCTCCATCAGACAGGCGATCACATCTCTTGCCTTCTCACTGTGCATATCCAGAAAGAAAAGCCGGTCCAGCTTCAACGCATCCACATCAAATTCCTTCAAGAGTCCCAGGGAGGAAAACCCGGATCCGAAATCATCCAGAGAGCACCTGAATCCCAATTCATGCATCCGGCGGATGCTGTCCTTCACCACATCTATCTGCTCCTCATCCAGGAATATGGATTCTGTCAGCTCAAATTCCAGCAGCTCTTTTCTGACCTTGCAGCGCTCGGCTATGGCCGGAAAACTCACTGAGAAAATCCGGTTTCCTGAAATGCTGTCTGGACAGGTTCACAGAGACAGGTATCTGCCGCCTGCCCATGTTCTCCCACTTTGCCATAAGTGCACATACTTCCTCAAATATATACATATCAAGTCTGCATATCTTTCCGTTTTTTTCAAAAAGAGGAATAAAATCTGAGGGGAAGATCACACCTTTTTCGGAATGCTGCCAGCGCACCAGTGCCTCAGCCCCCACAGCCTCGCCTGACTTTGGGCTGACCTTTGGCTGAAGATACACCTGAAACTCATGACAGCGAAGGGATTCCTCAAACAAAGCGTTCATCTCCTCTTCCCACTTCAGGCGTTTTACAATTTTCTCGTCGTAAAAGACACAGTCTCCCCCCGCCTCTTTTTCACCGCTCTGTTCAGCCAGGCGCGCATGGTCCTGTAAAATGGTAATCTCCTCGCCGGGATCGCGGATCACGCAGGCCCCCTGTCGGAATACAATAGGATAGCGGGGGACTCCCTCCTGGGAAGAGGAATTTATTTCCTCGGTCATATCTTTCAGCCTTGTCCGGATAGATTCAGGCTCTGCATCCCGCAGACACAGGAAAAAGCTGTCAGATTCATTCCTGGAAACAAATTCATTTTCGGATGGTCTGATATGACACTGCAGTACATGATGTATATACCGCAAGGTGGCGTTGCCCGCCTCGGTACCGAACCTCTCATTGATCATTTTAAAGCCTTTTACATTCATCATGACAATGGAATAGGCCGAAGGCTCCATTTTACCTGCCAACTCCTCGTATTTCAGGCAGAAAGCCGCCTGATTCATCCCTCCGGTGACACTGTCTTCAAATGCATACCGCTCCAGTTCTCTTCTCCCCGTATTGAAAAAGCGGTAAACATTTACAAGAAAGATAAGAAACACTGCCATGACAAATATAAGGATCAGGAAAAACCTCCATATACTCCCCTCTGAGTTGCCCGAGATCAGATCAGCGGGTATGATGGTCAGCAAAACCCAGTCATTGATTCCAAGCACATCATAAGACAAAAACAATTCCTCCTGAAGGGGAGAGGTAAATTCCAGGATTCCGCCCTTTCCCTTCTGCATATTCCTCCGCATCTGCTCAATCTCAGACAGGAGCTTCTCGTCTTTATTCTCCTTGAAAATATCATCCAACTGCAAAAACGGCTTTAAATCAGTGGGGGAAAGGATCACTTCTCCGCTGCTGTCAATGATACAGCTCAGACTGTTTCCGTCAAAGCTTTTGGATGCGATCATATCCTGCATTTTTTCCTTGCTGCGGGTGCCCACCATGACATACTCCACGGACATATCCACATAAACCGGTACCGAATAGATGATCTCCTGGCCTCCAAGATAACTGGTTCCTGCTTTACCGTCAAAGGATTCCCTGACACAGTCCAGTTTTGCGATTTCTCTCAGCTCTGTCTCATCTATGGTATGGGGAAGCGGCGTATGTATCATTTCTCCCTGCCTGTCAATGACTGTCAGAACATTGAACTCCAACAGTCTGGCCTCCTGTTCAAGAAACTGTACAAGCCCGGCCTCGTCTTCCTCTGTTCCCGAAAGACTGCTCACTACAAAATCCGCCGTCATGGCCAGATCCTGAGATTTATGATGCATGGTATTTCCAATCTCACCCGCCATATGGGTGGTCACATCCTTCAGATATTCCTTGGTGCTGCGGGCCAGCACTTTCTGAAGCCCAACAGCATTCCATGCAGTAATGATCAGTGTTATCAGGATAACTGCCGAAATAATCCACACCTGCATCCCGCTTATTAAAAAAGGACCCTGATATGCAGAGCCTCTTGTTTTCCTTCGTCTCATAGCCTCATACATACTCCTGCTATAACTGCCGAATGTTTTCCGATGGTCAGCGCAGTACATGCGCAGACCTGCTGAATGGTCAAAATCATTTTACTATAATTTGATTTTGAAGTGCAATCTTATATTTGTGTACGTATGCATATAGTATTATAATATTAGATATACTTACCGTATAAAGGAGACTTTGCCATGGAACAGAAAAACAGATTATTCGATTTTTTGTATCAAAATCTAAAGGAGCAGATCGAGACCGGAATCCTGCCCTACAAAAGCGCGCTGCCGTCCATGAGCCAGCTCTGCGAAATATACCATGTGGGAATGCGCACAGTCAGAGAAGTGCTGAAAGCCCTGGCACAGGAAGGGATGATACAGACAGCCGAACGAAAGCCCTCCCGTGTCATATACAAGCTTACAGAGATGCCTGAGACAGACTCTGCCCTTGAGCCGTCCGTGCGCACAGCCCTGAAAAACAAATCCTCTATCCTGTCTGTGTACGAGACCATGACTATCCTGATGCCTCCCCTGCTCGCCTTCTCCGCCCAGGTCTGCAGTGAAGAAAAAATGCAGCACTGCCTCTGGATCCTGGAACATGAGAAAATGGCCCGCAGAAACAAATGGCAGACTTACTCCTGTTTTCTCCATGAAATCCTCTCCGCCTCAGGAAGCCTGCTGTTCCGGGATCTGTATATCAGTCTTGAACTCTATGCCCACATCCCATTTTTCTGGGAACACAGAGATTCCATTATCAAGCCGGAAGAAAACAGGAGAAAATGCTCTTATTGGGAAAACGGACTTCTGAGACCGGAAAATGCGGAGGAAGCTCTGCGCTATTTTACCGGGCTCTACCGCTTCACAACAGATAGGATAGAACAATATCTGGACAGGCTTTCACTGGAATATCCACAGGTTCAGACAGTTGATAAAAATATATACTCCTGGAATGCAGACCTGGGCCGGGACCATTATTATATGCAGATTGTCCGGGATATCATTGATAAAATAGGGATTGGAATCTATAAAGACAGGCAGTTTCTACCCTCAGAAGAGACTCTGGCACGCCACTATCAGGTCTCCGTTGCCACCATACGAAAGTCCCTCTCTGTCCTGAACCGGCTGGGCTTCTGCAAAACCTATAATGTAAAGGGAACGCAGGTGACTCTTTTTAATGATGATGCCACGTTATCCTGCATGAAGGACAAAAATTACAAAAAGGATACGCTGCTGTATCTTAGCGGTCTCCAGTTCATGGCTCTTGCCGTCCCCCCTGCCGTCAGACTGACTTTTGACCGGATAACAGAGGATGCCATACATTCACTGGAAGAAAAATTCAGGAAACCCAATGCCATTCCCCTTGATCTGATCATGGACTGTATCACCCAACAGATGCCCCTTTACCCCTTCAGAGTTATTTTGAAAGAGGTGAGAAAGCTGCTGCACTGGGGATACTATTTTTCTTTCTACGCAGAGGGAAGCCAGATGTCAAATACTATAAATCAGATGGGACTGCAGGCTTTTAAGTATCTTCGTGAAAATGACCGGGCTGCCTTCGCCAAACAACTGAGTGCCTGCTACTGCTATCTACTGACCTTTGTCCGTGATTTCATGAAAGACTGCGGACTCCCCGAAGCCGGCAGGATCGCTGAACCTGATCTGTCCTTTATCCGATTTTATATCTGAATAAAAAGAAACCCTTGTAAAATCTTCATTCTACAAGGGTTTTGACGTGCGCGAGAGGATTCGAACCCCCGACCTTCTGGTCCGTAGCCAGACGCTCTATCCAGCTGAGCTACGCGCACATCCAATATTGATTGGATAGATATTAATTTATTATTGCCTCAGCAACGAAATTTATTATATCTTATGGTGCGAAAAATGTCAATAGGTTTTTGAATTTTTTTTATTCCTCTTTGCTTGCCATGTTACTACTCACAGCTCTGCAAAAAACGCAGTTCTGTGAACAGCAACGCGCTTCGCGATGCACAGATACGGAGCATTCTGCCCCATATCGCGCTGGCTGCCTCGGGATTTTCATGCGCAGGCGCATAAAAACACCTTGCGGGACAGTGGCTGTGAATAGTGGCTTGCCATTTTTCAGCGGATTGTTTATATTAGAAGGTAAGCGCAATCTACATATTTATAAAGGAGAGATCATCTTATGAAATCATCATCAGACCTGAAGACCATGCTGGCCTCCATTCACCGGAAAAGTTATCCCGCCTACAAGGACTTACGGGGTATCTATTCCTTCGGCGATTATACATTATCCATCGACCATGTACAGGGTGACCCCTTTGCGGCCCCCTCTAGCCTGAGCATAAAGATTCCCCTCAAAACGGCTGGTTTCCCCTCCCATTACTATAGGGAAAAGCATACCCGAATTGCCCTTCAGGACTATCTGAATAGACAATTTGAACAGCAGGTGTACCATTTCAGCTTTAAGGCCAAAGGCTCCGGCAAGAGCGGACTCATCTCTGTCAGCCGCTGCGGCCAGGAGATCCTGGACAGAACCGCCTGTGAGATCACCGCGTCGGATCTGACGGCCCGCTTTACCGTAGGTTTTCCTGCAAATGGCAGAACTATCAATGCGCCGGAACTGGAAAAGATCCTGTTTGAATTTCTGCCGGTATGCGTGCGGAAGTCCTTTCTGTACAAAAACCAGAACGCAAAGACCGTGGAGAGTGTCTTCTTTCTCGCAGAGGACCAGCAATACATCCGGGAAGAACTGGAGAGCCGGAATCTGGCCGCTTTCGTGGCTGACGGCGCTATCCTGCCAAGACAGAGCGGTGTATCGGACAAGCCGCTTGCTAACTGCGTCCCCTTCTCTTCCCCGGACTCTATGCGCATTGAGCTAAATCTTCCGCACAAAGGAAAGATCACAGGCATGGGCATTCCAGTGGGCATCACCCTGATCGTAGGCGGCGGTTACCACGGAAAATCCACCCTGCTGAACGCCCTGGAATCCGGGGTGTACAACCACATCGCCGGTGACGGAAGAGAATATGTCATTGCGGACCAAACAGCAGTGAAGCTGCGCTCTGAGGATGGACGTTTTGTTAAGGATGTGGATATCTCCATGTTCATTAATGACCTTCCCAACAAGAAAGATACCCACTGCTTTTCTACCCCTGACGCAAGCGGCAGCACCTCCCAGGCCGCGGCTATTGTGGAGAGCATGGAGGCAGGTTCCCGTCTGTTTTTCATTGATGAAGATACCTCTGCCACGAACTTCATGGTGCGTGACACTTTCATGCAGCATGTGATCAGCCGACACAAAGAACCTATCACCCCGTTTTTGGAGCGCGCCGGGGATTTATATGAAAAGGCAGGAATCTCCACCATCCTGGTGGCGGGCAGCAGCGGTGCCTTCTTCCACATTGCTGATACTATTATCCAGATGGACTGCTACCGCCCTGTGGACATAACAGATTCTGTAAAAGAACTGTGTAAAGACTTTCCGCTGCCCCCGGCAGATACCCCTGCGTTTATCCTTCCGCAGAGCCGCCGAGTTATGAGCACCCCTGATTTCCGGGAGCCTCAGGGACGCAGAGGCGGCCGCGGGGCAGAAGGAAACGGACACGGACCAAGAGAAAACCGAGGGTTAAAGACTAAGACACATGACCGCTACACCTTCTCCATCGGCAAAGAATCCGTGGACCTGCGGTATGTGGAACAGCTCACTGACTTTGAACAGACGGCTGCCCTTGCCTCCATCCTGCGCTACGCATGTGAAAACCTGATCGACGGTAGAAAAACCCTGGATCAGGTGGTGAAGCTGCTTCTGCATCAGCTTGAGACGAAGGGCCTCTCCTCTGTCTGCGGAACCTCCTACACCCCATGCGGCCTTGCCATGCCCAGACCCCAGGAGATCTATGCCTGTTTTAACCGTTTCAGAAGGCAGTAGAACAGACATCCGGCCTTCATGACAACAGGATACGGCAGGAAATTGATCAATCTACAAAATATTTCATAAAAACGTGAGGTTCATCACGGCATTGCCAAAATGCTGCGGCTATACTTATCTGCATAAGCAATGGAAACCTTCCGGTACCTATAGGAATACCGGATCGCTGCGTGTTATCTTTCCATTGTCACAGAACGAGTGAGGCCGCAGTTTTTTGCGCCCTCACACCATTTATGAAAGAGGTGAAATTATGGGTTATTGTTACAAGACGCAGGATCTACAGCAAGTCTTTTCTGCTCTTACAGAAACTTATGACCTTTACGCTCCCAAACTTTTTCTGAAAAAGGGAGCCTTTTCCGACACGGATCTGGTCCGCTATGGCAGGATCACTTCCCCTGAGGAAATCGTATTAGACAGGAAATCCCGCTTCTCTCCCAAAGAAGTGCTGCTTCCCATTTCCCAGACCTTATTCTATTTCACAGAGGACAAAGTGACAGAACCGAATCCCCCCAAAAAGGACGCGGTCATCTTCCTTAGAAGCTGTGACCTTCACGCAGTGCGCCGCCTGGATCATATATATCTGGAAAACGGCCCTGAGGATTCCTACTACAGACAGCTCCGGGACCATGTAAAATTTGCCCTTCTTGGCTGTCCCTCTTGTTTTGACTCCTGTTTCTGCGTGGATATGGGGACAAACAAAAATCTTGATTATGATTTCAGTCTGGATCTTACAGGAGATACCTGGAAAACAGACGTCAAATGGCCGGAACAGGAAGCGCTTTTCCAAAAGTATTCCGTTTCAGAGGAATCTGTCACCCCCTCGTTTGTGACAGAGACAAAAACCCGTGTACATATTCCCGAAAGCCTCACTGCCAAAGCCGCCAAAAGCTCCATCTGGAAAGAATACGACAGCCGCTGCATCAACTGCGGACGCTGTAATTTCTCATGTCCTACCTGTACCTGCTTCTCCATGCAGGATCTGTTCTATACAGACAACGGCAAGGTGGGCGAACGCCGCAGAGTGTGGGCCTCCTGTATGGTGGACGGCTACACGGACGTGGCAGGCGGAGGAAGTTACCGTAAAACCAACGGGGAACGTATGCGCTTTAAAGTCATGCATAAGGCACTGGATTTCAAACAAAGAGCAGGCTATCAGATGTGTGTGGGCTGCGGGCGCTGCGATGACGTCTGTCCGGAGTACATCTCCTTCTCCCACTGCCTGAACCGACTGTCCGATGCCATGAAGGAGGTGGAAGACTTATGACAAAAAATGAATATATTCCTTTCCGCTCTGAAATAAAAGATGTCATACGCCACACAGATATAGAGTATACCTTCCGCATGGAATACACAGGTGATGTAAAACCCGGACAGTTCTTTGAGGTATCCATCCCCAAATTCGGCGAAGCCCCTATTTCTGTCAGCGGCGTTGGGGACGACTTTGTGGATCTGACCATCCGCCGTGTAGGTAAAGTCACAAATGAGGTATTTGAACAGTATGAAGGGGACACCCTGCTGCTACGCGGACCTTACGGAAACGGATTCGACCTGGAAGATTATAAAGATAAAGAGCTTGTCATAGTAGCAGGCGGCACCGGTGTCTCCCCTGTCCGGGGCGTGATCGACTATTTTGCCCGCAACCCCGAGGCCGCAAAGAGCGTCACTGTCATTGCAGGCTTTAAAACACCCAATGATATCCTGTTCCGCCGGGATTTAAAGCTCTGGGAGGAGAACCTCAGCCTGATCCTCACAGTCGACAGCTGTGAAGGTGATCCTTCCTATAAAGAAGGCCTTGTAACCGCCTATATCCCCGGTCTGGAATTTGAGCACATGGAAGACGCCTGCGCCATTGTCGTAGGCCCTCCTGCCATGATGCGCTTCTCCACCATGGCCCTTATGGACCGAGGCTTAAAAGAAAAGCAGATTTGGATCTCCCAGGAACGCAAAATGTGCTGCGGTCTTGGAAAATGCGGCCACTGTAAAATCAATGATGTCTATGTATGTCTGGACGGCCCTGTCTTTAACTTTACCAAAGGCCGACAGCTGCTGGATTAGGAGGTGCAGGGAATGGATGTCAATACAAAGGCTTTAAAGAAAAACGCGTTCCGCGTCACAAAAGAGCGTGGCAAAACAGCCTCCCGTGTCCGTGTACCGGGTGGTCATATGGATGCCTGCTATCTATCCATGATACAGGATATTGCAGAGAAGTATGGAAATGGAACCGTACACGTCACCAACCGCCAGGGCTTTGAGATCCCCGGCATAGACTACGCTGATATGCCCAAAGTGAATGAAATGCTCCAGCCCATTATCGAGGGACTGGACATTAACCAGACCGACCCCGGCACCGGCTATCCGGCCTCAGGAACCAGAAATGTGAGCGCCTGTATTGGAAACCGGGTATGTCCTTATGCCTGTTATGACACCACGGCATTTGCAAAGCGAATTGAAAAGGCAATCTTCCCCAATGATCTGCATTTCAAGATTGCCCTCACCGGATGTCCAAATGACTGTGCAAAAGTGCGCATGCATGATTTCGGCATCATGGGCATGACCCTCCCGCGCCTGGATCCTGAACGCTGCGTAAACTGCGGTGCCTGCGTCAAATACTGCCGCCGCAAATCCGTGGAGGCACTGGAAACAGTAAATTACCGTCCAAAGAGAAACGAAGAAAAGTGCATCGGCTGCGGAGAATGCGTTCTGAACTGCCCTGCTTCCGCCTGGACCAGGGATGAAAAGAAGTATTACCGCCTGACACTTCTGGGACGTACCGGAAAAAGAAATCCGCGTCTGGGTGAGGATTTCATCAAATGGGTGGATGAGGACAGTATCATTAAGATCATACTGAATACCTACAAATATGTGGAGCACTATATCGACCGCTCCGCTCCCGGCGGCAAGGAACACATCGGATATATTGTGGACCGGACCGGATTTGAGGAATTTAAGAAATGGGCACTTGACGGCGTGCAGCTTCCTGAAATCGCAGAGGTCACCACTCCTATGTATTGGAAGGGAGTCCACTATACAAAATAGCAGGTCACTTTGCCACTCCCTGTTGTAATGTAAAAGAAAGCGTACAGAGAATCTCCTCCGCATATCTCTGTGCGCTTTCTCTTTTACCAAAGTGAAATTAAATGATACTCTTTTTTTGCCAGCAGTTCCATAAAATAATAATCACCGAACAAAGTATAATGGTGCAGACCATTGGATTCCCGTATCATACCCGGAATATCTGTACTGCTGTCAAAATATTTTTCTTTTATCAACTCTGCTGTCACTTCTTCGTAATAAGACCTGAGTTTTTCATTTTTTCTATATTTCAATATTTCACAGACTGCACTGGCTGTAATGGCTGCGGCAGACGTGTCCTCTGCCGGTTCTTTTTCTTCACAAAGCCTGAAATCCCAGACCGGAATCACAGCATCTGCATTTTCCGCTTTCACGGAATCTATAAAGTTCTCACAAATCCGCTCTGATATATTCAGATATTTTTCATTCCCTGTGTGGATATAGCAGTTTGCAAAACCGTATATAGCCCATGAAGCACCTCTTGCCCAGCTGGAATCCTTTCCAAAACCGCAGAAGTTTTCTCCTTCCAATGCCTTGCCCGACTCCGGATCAAATCTGTATGCGTGATATACTGAACCATCCTCCCGCACAAAATATTTCATAACCGTATCACTATGCTGCACAGCAATATCCCTGTAAAAGGGATTACCTGTCACCTCACTGGCCCAAAACAAAAGAGATAAGTTCATCATACAGTCAATGATCGCAACCCCTGCCCTGTCATCCCCCTGATCCCCGGCACATCCCCATGCGCGTATGAACCCGCCTTTCATATTAAAACGTTTTGCCAACTCATCTGCTGCCTTTAAAGAAATGACTTTGTATGCTTCATCTCCGGTTATTCTATACATTCCTACAGAATAAAGAATATAGAGGAAGCCCAGATCATGCATAGTATGCTCGCTATGCAGAAATACCTTATCTCTGTAAACATGCTGGAAGCTCTCCAGCCATTTTATATATTTTTCATCTTTTGTCGCCTCCCAGGCAATCACTGCCTGTCCTGTAAAAAAAGATGGCTGCCATGTCTCCGTATTCATAAAGTCATGGGGTGCCTCCTCATATTTGTGAAAATAATCTCCCGTACTGCACGCATAATATTCCGGCAGGGAACAGGGCATATCCCGCATGGTATTTTCCAGTTTTTTCAGGCACATCTCAAATACATTTCTTATCTCTCTCATCTCTCTCTTCCTCACATTTTCCAGGCCGGCTATACACGAAAAGTACCTTCCACATCACTCCAGTTCTTATCTGCATATTCCAGCAGACTGACAGCCTGCTCCATGGACATCTCAGGGAACATGAGGAATAGGCTGTGGGAGCCATATTTCTGTACAATTCTGTCCACATTCCTAAGCCAATCCTCAAATTCTCCGGAATACACTTTTATCCAGAGGGATTTTCCGGCTGCTCTGGCCTTATCGTAAATCGCATCCCACTCCTCAAGGGTTCCGTCAGGCCCGGCATCTCCGCTGGTCCACTGAAGGGCATCAATCTCCTCAATCTCCATGAGCGCATCCAGATGGCGGATGGCCTGAGGCCCATCCAGATGATAAAGCACCTGGTCTGCCCCCTGTGCCTGCCTGCGCAGGGATTCCTGCACAAAATCCCTGAAATAATCCGGGGAGATCATCGCTGACAGATCGCACTGCAGTTTAACAGTGCGTCCAGGTCCCCAAATCTGGAACACCGTGTAGGCATTGCCCCCCTCAGTGTCCTTAATGGTGTCATAGAACCTGTCATAGTATTCATAATAGATGTCATCCATCTGTCTTACTCTCTCTTTTATACTATCCGGATCTTCCAGCATATCACAGAGCAATTCCTGGGCGTTTTTCAGGGATGCCAACACATCCAGATTTTCCATCAAATCCGGCATATCCACATAAAAATCATCTCCCGCCAACTCTCTGCATCGCTTCACAAGAGCCAGATGTTTCTGAAACCAGGGATTCTCCGAGTCGAATCTGAACGCAGGCGCTTCGTCCCAGTCCTCAATACATGGATGAAACCAGATGGTATCTTCCTTAAAACTGATATCGGAACCAAGGTAAGCTGCCAGGGAGCCCGGGCCAAAGTCTACATTCAGATTTGGAAAACTCTCCCCAAGGAATTCATGCGTTTCACAGAAATGCCGGTATCTGCCCACAATCTGCTCTGCATTTTGATATTTATCCTCCATACTTTTCCACTTCAGCTTCTCGGGCAGATTATAAAAGAGCCCCTGGCAGATGATATCCTTACAGCCGCCCTCCACGGGTTTTCCCCCTGAAAACTTTTCAACCTCCGGTTTTCTGGCGATCACACACATAAGAGGCCTTCCAGTATTTTGCTGTTTCCAGTAATTTCCCCATTTTACTTTTGCCTCTTCCCAGTTCTTTTTATATTTCATCTCTCTTCTTCTCCTTTACTCTCTCTGTTATCCTGACTTATCATACGCACAGCAAATTCCTTTGCCACCGGATTGTCTTCCATACGACCTGCTAATTTCACCTGACAGATATAGATTTTCCCCTGTTCCATGGATACTTCTGCTGCCGCCGCGGCACGGCCCCACTCCCCATTCTCATCTGTGTTTCCGCTCTGCAGTATGGGAATAAACCCTTCTCCGGTGAATGTAGTCTCCAGAATCGGCGTAATCCTGTCTGCACTGCGGTCATACCAGTTTCTGAAATCAAAAGGACCAAAGCCTTGTGTCATCTGGTGTTCTGTATTGGAGGACACAAAATGCATGGGCAGCATGCCGCTGTCCTTCACAGTGATGACAGCCTCCCCTATCCGGTAGGTACCCGGGTCCAACTCTAAAAAGATTATTTTAAAGCCCTCTGCTGCCTTATGAAGAACGTCTTCTTCCATCCTCTCAAACGCCCTCCAGTCATCTGCCAGGAACACATCCCCCGGCTTCATTTCCCCAATCTGTCTTACCTGCAGCCCCAGTTCGCGGGCTGCCTCAGATGCTTTTCCTTTTTCTCCAATCAGACAGGCGCCCGCCCCATCCGGTACGCCAAGATTCCTGTGCACCTGTAATTCCATTTGGTTATAGTGAATGAATTCTCCGTCCTCTTTCCGGATTCCCGCAGTAATAAGAAGAATCCCTCTTCCTTCCTCCTGTCCAATCTCCTTCGGAATCTCAAATTCCACACTTCCCAGGTAAGCACTGGTGCATTCAGGAAGGCTTTTCTTTACGGTTCCCTGTCCGATCAATATTCCCGAGCCTGCATTTTTATGTTTTTCTGTCTCCCCGTACCACTCAGCTTGATAGCAGATGACGGTATCCTCATACCTGCGGTTCTCATCATTGCATCCCCATATCTCCACAGATACCCGCTGTCCCGAACAGTAAGACATTCTGTCTGTCCTTAGGCTCAGCATGACCGGCGTCAGTGCATCCCTGTAGGCAAAGTAGGCAGGCTTCGGATTCCTGTCCACATCCATGACAGCCTTCATCCATCCTGCAGGAAAAGCGTCAATAAACAAATGGACCGCCATGGAGACTATCCTCTTATTCCTCCTGAACACCTCTGTCATCCATTTTGTGGCCCGGGCCTGATGCTCCCGTGATGCCTGTATCCATCCTTTCAGAGTATGGGGTGTGTCATAGAAGAAAAAGTGGAAATTCCAGGACTGGGATGCGGCAATCTTAGCCGGGGTCCAGTCCTTCTCCCTACAAGCAGCATCCGGCAGCCATTCCCTGGGATAGTATTTCTCCATTATCTCCAGTGAGTCCAGACCCTCTGTACCGAATTCACCGCAGCCATAATTCCAGTCCTTTTTCACAGGAAGCCAATATCCTTTATACAATGCTCCCGCATCCACTCCGCTTCCGTTGTACCACATGGTATAGCAGTGATTGTCAGGCAGGGTTGTGCTTGGGGGATCATAGTCACCGTCCACATGTTTTGTCACACGATCCGGGTTGTTCATTTTCACCACCTCATCAGCGCATGTAAAAAATCTCATCAGATCCGCTCTGGAGAGATGGCGGTGCGGCTGGTTATAGGCATTGGGAAATGGCTCATTGATATAGGAAACCAGAATATTACACGGATGTTTCCGCACCATTTTTTCCATCTCCTCTGTCTGTCTGAGGGCTTCCGCAAACTGCGGAATCCGCAGCACACCGAACAGTGGCAGGTCCGTTTGGGTCATCAGGCCCAGCATATCACAGTATTCATAGACTTCCTCCTGCACCGGCCTCTGAGTCAGGCGTAAAAAATTCATGTTGCAGATTTTCGCAAGCAGAATGTCCTCTGTAAGCTGTCCCATATCGCCCTTCATGACACACTGTTGTTCGTGTCCCATGGTGTTTGCCCCCCGGAGCCTTATCCTCTCTCCGTTCAAATAAAAATTCCCCCTGGGGATTTCCTCTGTGTCCATGTAAAAGCTGCGCATTCCAAAGCTCTGTGAATCTCTGTGCAGTACACGGCCTTCCCGGTCTCTAAGCTCTGCCTGTATCTCATACAGATAAGGCGACTTTGGGGTCCACCACCTGAAACTCTTCATGGAAATGGGAATCCTGAGATAATTCATACCCTTTTCCATAAAGAGCTGTACTGGCTTTTCAATTTCCCCTGAAGCGGTCAGATTTGCCTCCGTAAAACTGTCTCCCAGGCCGATAGCACAGCCGGTAGATGGTTTGTAACACAAATCCTCAAAGACCGTTTCCTGAAAATTACGGCCGTAAAGGGATAGATTCACCTGAATCTCCTGGTATCCCGGATCACTTTTGAAGATTTCCATCCAGACTTCCGCCTCGTCCTCCTCGGGCAGAGGGCGCACATAGATATCCCGGATCGAGCACCTGTTTTTTACTACCACATACACAGGCTGCCAGATTCCCATTCCGGGCGGGCAGTGATGCCAGCCCATCTGAGGGTCATCGTATCCCGGACCTGTAGCCGCGTAGATCTTATCCCCGCCGTACATGGTCTCACCACGTCTGCGCTCATTCCTTTTATGGACGAAATCATTCTTCACGCGCACTACCAGTGTATTTTCCCCGGCCTTTACATATTTTGTAATGTCCAGCTCAAAAGGCGCAAAGAATCCTTCATGGCTTCCCGCCAAAGCTCCGTTTACAAACACATCCGCAATATAATCCACCCCCCTGAACAGAAGATAGATTCCCTCATCGCCGCTTCTCTCGGCCGAAAATCCGGTCCTGTAATAGGTGACAGCATTTCCCAGAGGGCCTCCGTAGTGGGGGACCGTAACCTTCTGCCATTCCCCGCGCCCTTCCAGCACACCCGGAAAATCGGTCCTGTCAGCCTCTGTCTCCTTTCTCCAGTAAAACTCCTTCACTTCCTGCCTTTGTTCCAGTGTCTCAAAGGCCGGAGCCAGTTTTCTCATAAACGGGCGGTACTGCTCCTTCTGCCTTTCCAGCTCCCGGTACAGTTCCTCCCTGGTATGCATTTTAGGTGGAAATATATAGGGTGCCTCTGCAGATTCCAAAGCCCAAACCTCTTTTTTGAACACCTCCGGTTTCGGTGCCTCCAGCCCCTTTCCCTCTGTGCTGACGCCGCCTGCCGCTATATTGGCAAATTCATCATTCTTCATCTCGAATATCACCTCTCGCTCCTTTTGCCCTTATCATAGCGGAGCACACTGTGAGTTTCTACTACAAGAAAAAGACATTTATTTACTTTTGCGGTGAAAAGCAAATAAATGTCTTTTTTACAGTATGGTTCCATTTTGCACTAGCGTGTGTTCTCTGTCCAGTCCTGAAGCTGGCGCTCCATTTCCTCAATAATCTCCCGGCTTCCTGCCTCCTCCAGTTTCTCCAAAAACGCAGGGTATTCCCTGCCGGGATCGGCCATCCCCGTATCCAAGGGTACTCTGTACTGGGACAGTACAGCCTGTACTGCCGCGATCTGACTGTTCACCCGGCTGGTGTCAAAGGAAAAACCAAGAGCCGGAGACCGCTCTGCCTTTTGGTTCTCCTCTTTCGTCTGTTCCCATATGTCCGGTGCCTGTCCCTCCCTGGGCATTGCCAGATACTGATTGCCAAAGGCCCAGTCCGCATTGGGATGATAGCCGCTGTCCTCCAGAATATGTACCGTGCCGTCTTCATTCACGGTATAATGTTCCCCCTCAATGCCGAAACAGAGCAGGTTATAAAGCGTTTCATCGGTATTTACAAGGGTCAGCAGCCGGAATGCCTCCTCTGGATGCTTTGAATTCGCGCTGACCGCGTTAATGCTGGAGGATATACTCTCTGTTGTCATCCACGGGTCAGAGAGCATGGCAAAGACCACTTCCCGGCCACCGAAATTGGACTTTTCAATCGCCTCCACTCCCGGCTTGAACGCTGCATTTACGCTGGCAATAGCAGTCCCGGCCTTCATGTCCTCAAGTCCGTTATTGGACACCATGGCCGCATCCTCCCTCACAATGCCGTCCGCGGCCCAGCGGTGCACCAGCTCATAATAAGACTTTACCGCATCCAGACTATACTGATTCACCACGGTAAGCCCCTCATCCCCCACAGTAATGGCACCCGGCAGAAACTCCCCTGCCAAATATTCAAACCCCAGGGCAAGCTGTATCTTTCCCATGGCTCCCGCTTCAGAGAGTGCCAAGGGAAAAATTTCTTCATGATCAGCCTTTACCTTATGGAAAAAATCATCCAGATCTTCCAGCCTGTGTACCTTACTCATATCCAATCCATACGCATCCGCGTATTCCTTCACCACAGTCACATAATTCTGCTTGAAAAACACCTGATTTGAGGGAATCCCGTAGATCTCACCCTGTATGGAGATTCCTTCCCACACCTCCGGCAGGATCATCCGCTTCAGTGCCTCCTCCCCTTCCAGATACGCATTTAACGGCAGGTATTTTCCTTTTCCTGCGTAATAGTAATAATTGCTGCTCCAACTGGAGGTATAGCAGATATCATACTCCGCGTCAGACGCCAGCACCATTTTCATCTTATCCCCGTATCCGGCAAAATCGTACATGACCAGATCCAGGTCCACATCCATATGATACTTCTCCTGCAGATACCTGCCTACTGCTTTCTCCACTGCTTCCTCCTCCCTCTGCGGTCCCTCGCTGCACAGGTACCATGTAATCTGCACTGTCCCGGGTTCCTCCGGGGCTTTGTCCTGCGTACTTCCTCCGCATCCGGCCAATATTCCAGCCAGCAGAATCCCCCCTGCAGCACGAAAATATTTTTTACCTGCTATTTCCATCTCTCCTCCTCCTGTATTACAGAACAGAATCCTTTTCACAGGTCCCCGCCACGAATCGCTATTAAAAAAACACCTGTTTTCTACATTCTAATAGAAAACAAGTGTTTTTACAATCTTTATCCTTTTACCGCTCCAACGGTCAGCCCCTTTACAAAATACTTTTGGAAGAAAGGAAACACTACCAACATGGGCCCTGCGGCCAAAATACAGAGCGCCATTCTCGCCGTCTCACTGGGAAGGCTGGCAATATCAATGGAAATGTTGCCCGCCTGCATGGAGGTGCTCAGGTACTGAATATTATTCATGATACGGTACAGATAAAACTGCAGGGAGTTGATATCCGGACTGTCAATATACAGCATGGACTGGTACCAGTCATTCCAGTAGGTAAATGCAATGAACAGGCCCACTGTGGCAAGTGCCGGCTTGGAGATGGGCACTATGATCTTGAAAAATGTCTTGACCTCCCCGGCTCCGTCTATTTTAGCCGCCTCAATGAGTGAGGTGGGGATGTCCGCCAGGAACCCCTTCATCAGAAATACATGCCAAGGCATGATAATGTAGGGGAAGATCAGCGCCCAGATGGTGTCCTTCAGATGATAGTATTTTGTCAGCATAATATAGGTGGGCACCAGGCCTCCGTTAAAAAGCATGGAAAAAAATATCATGAAGGCGAACACACGCCCTATTTTAAAATCCTTTCTGGCGATCACATAGGCTAGCATGGTGGTGACCAGAAGGCTGACAGCCGTTCCGCCCAGGGTGACCAGGATCGTTACCCCATAGGCATTGATAATAGGCTTTGGACTTTCCAATATGTACTTGTATGCCTCCAGGGAAAAGCCCCTGGGCAGAAGGGAATACCCTTCCTTTGTGAGCTGTATCTCATCGGACAGTGAAGCGGACAGAATATACAGAATGGGCACCACGCAGAACAGTGCCAGCAATATAAACAACAGAGTAAGGATTTTGTCCGCAGCCTTCTCTTTTTTACTTTGTACCATAACAGCACCTCCCTAAAATAATGCGTAATCTTCGTTGCGCCTTTTGACGATCAGATTCGTGACCAGTACCAGGATAAAACCTACCAGGGACTGATAAATCCCAACAGCAGAGGACATACCGATATTTCCCATAACCCTCAGCATTCTGAATACATAGGTATCGATCACATCTGTCACCGGATACAGTACCCCTGAATTTCTCGGCAGGAACCAGAACATACCGAAATCTGCATAGAAGATCTTACCTATCATCAGCAGTCCCATGAGTACGATCGTAGGCATCAGATGGGGAATGCAGATATAACGGATTCTCTGCATTTTGGTGGCCCCGTCGATGGCAGCCGCCTCATGCTGGCTGGTATCCATCCCCATGAGAGTGGCGTAAAAAATAAGCGCATTGTATCCCACATGCTTCCAAAAATAAGAGGTGGTCAGAATAAATGGCCAATACTTTGGCTCACTGTAAAAATTAGGTGCCGCAAGATTAAATTTCTCCAAAAGATTGGGAATCACACCCATATCCGGACTCAGCAGGGCATAGATCACGTAACTTCCCACTACCCAGGAAATGAAATACGGTACAAAAAGGCATGTCTGGAATATTTTCACCTTTCTCTTTGACAGCTCAAAAAGCCCCAACGCCACGATCACGGATAAAACCAGAGTCATGGAGATGAAAACGGCATTCAGCCCTATGGTATTTCTTGTCACGGTCCAGGCATCCGGGGATTGGAAAAAGAATTTAAAATTATCCAGTCCGCACCAGTCGCTCCCAAAAATCCCCTTTGCCACATCCATCTTTTTAAACGGTATCACCAGGCCGAAAAGCGGGACATAATAATACGCGATCAAAAAGAATAATCCCGGTACAGCCAGCACCAGAAGACCCCAGTTCATAGCCTTTCTCTTTTTCTTTACTTTTCCGCTGTTCATATGTTTTACTCCTATTCTGAAAACAGAGGACGGAACCTCTCTGCCCCGTCCTCTTACATCCGCTGTTATTTATTGGCTGACTTCCACTCGTCGATCTGACGCTGCATTTCCTCAATGATCTTATCAGCACCTGCTGTCTTTAATTTCGCCTGGAATTCAGGCAGTACAGATGCCGGGTCAGTTCCCCCTGTCTCCAGGGATTTTCCGTACTGGTCATACACGGCACTCACACTGGCGATCTCATTGGTGACAGTTGTGGAATCAAAGGCAAATCCCAGGGCCTTGGATTCCACTGCGGAGTCGTTGATCTTCTTTGTCTCCTCCCAAACGTCTGCATCCTGGCCTTCCCTTAAAAGTCCATTGAACTGATTGCCCATCATCCAGTCCACATTGGGGTTATAGCCTTTGGCGTCATCTGTTTTCACAGTGCCGTCCTCATTCAGGGTGTAATGTGTTCCCTCCACGCCGAAGCAGAGCAGGTTATACAGATCTTTATCTGTGTTCACCAGATTCAAAAACTGTACTGCCAGTTCCGGGTGTTTGGAAGTCTGGCTGACTGCGTTCAGACTGGAAACCAGGTTCTCTGTTGCCAGGTATGGCTCAGACAATGTGGCGAATACCACCTCTTTGCCGCCGAAGTTACCGGATTCCAGAGTCTCTACCCCCGGTTTATATGTGGCATTGATGGCTGCAATATGTTTTCCCGCCTTCATATCAGGCACCGCGTTGTCGGCAACGGTGACCGCATCCCTGCGCACAAGGCCCTCCTGTGCCCAGCGATACATCATCTCATATAATCCTTTTACTTCCTCTGACTCAAACTGATTATATACTTTCAGTCCATCATCCCCAATCTTTACAGCACCGGGAATGTTGACGCTGACAATGGATTCATATCCCAGAGCCACATTGTGTTTTCCCATAAGCCCGTTGCTGGATGCAGCAAAGGGATACATGTCCGGATTGTCCGCTTTTACCGCCTTGAAAAACTCCTCCAGGTCACTGAGCTTCTCAACTTTGCTCACATCCAGTCCGTACTTATCCGCATATTCTTTTACAATGACAACATAATTCTGTTTCGGGAATATCTGCTGAGAGGGAACGCCGTAGATATTTCCCTTTACGCGGACAGCATCCCAGATGGAAGTGTCCATGGACGCTAGCAGCTCGGGAGCTTCCTTCTCCAGCAGCTCATCCAGTGGGATAAATGCGTTTTTGTTCACATTGTCATAGTAATTGTTGTTCCAGCTTGAAGTCCAGCAGATGTCATATTCCTCTCCCGATGAAATGACCATCTGCATTTTCTGCGGATAATTTGCATAGTCTGTGGCGATGATCTGCAGATCCACATTCATATCATAGTTGTCTTTCAGGTACTGGTTCACTGCATTCTGGACTGTAACTACATCTGCCTGAGGGCCGGAACCTGCAAGATACCATTTTAAGGTGACTGCCTCCCCTTTGTCTGCTGTCTTCTCCTGTGCTGTGCCCTCACCGGATGCCTCCTCCTTTTTGTCACCGCAGCCTGAAAGACATCCCGCTGCAAGTATACCTGCCATGCCAAGTGCCGCCCATTTTTTCAGTTTTCTCATTTTTGACCTCTCCTTCTTTTTCTTTCTTATTTTTGCGTAACATATGCGCCGGCTGCACCTTATGGTTCTGTACACTGCACGGCTGCATTTTCTGCTTCGGCATTATGTTCTGCCGTTCTTGCTGATAACCAGATTCTAACGAGTTTTATGGCTTCTGACTACTGAAGGATGCGGATAAACACTGTATAAAAGGCAGGGATATGCACATTTTATAGTTTTTCCTTCATAATTGAAGTGTATCTGCAGGATAACCTGGGACTGTCCTTCGGAATTTCTCCAATTTGACTGTACTCAGGGCGTAAAAAAGCCACCCGCCATAAAAGACGGATGACTTGGTGATGACGCGGTTCACTGGAAACGCTGTCTACTGGTCCTTCCTGCTGGAAAATTCCCTTGGGGTACACCCATAGACCTTTTTAAATAAACGGTAAAAGTAATTCTCATTCTCAATCCCGATATTGTCAGCAATTTTATTGACCGGCAGTTTTGAGTGAAGAAGCAGTTCTGCTGCCTGTTTCATACGGATATCCAGAATATATTCATTTAAGGACAGACCTGTACACTGTTTAAATTTCTTCATAATATAGCGGCCGGACATGTTCATATAGTCCGCTATGGACTGGGAGGAAAGGTTTACGTCCGTATAGTTCTGATTTACAAACTCCATGACTGTCTGAACAAAGATTTTTTCCTTGTCGTTTTCCTTCTCTTTCTTCTGGTAAGTTTCTGAAAGTATGGAGCTGATGTATTCGGACAGTTCCTCAAAAAGAATGCTGATAAATTCCACCTCGATCACTCTTTTATACATTTCATTAAAATGTATGGTTACCGGAAGGTTTCTCGCCATATTGATTTCATTCATTACCGTATTTACTTCTGTCACCAGTGACATCATGCTGATACTGATATTATCGCAGCTGAGGTCTGACACGGATTCCTGTATTCTATCCAGAACGCCCCGGATCTGCTCCATGCTGCCAAGCTTCAGGCTCTCTTTCAGTCTGCGGTTCAGCTCCCTTGGATATGTATTATCGGGATTTTCCATATTTTTTCTGCACTCTTCAGCTCCCAGAAGGCAGCCCGGGCCGTATACCAAACGGTAGCCCCCATACTTTCTGGCCTGTTCATAGAGCGCAGTCAGTTCCTCCGGATTACAGCTGGAATGGCTGACTGCAGCAGATACGGTCACATCAAAACCTGTCTTAATATATCTTTGCACATAGCTGATGCGTTCTCTCAAATCTGCGGTATCCAGCAGTTTCTCTTTACTTCCCAGAATAATGACAAGACAAGAATTTTCCTTTTTCACAGGCTCTGCAATATAACCGGTCAGCATTTCAGTCATGACATTAGACACAGTATCTAAAAGCAGAGAGCTGTCACCTGGGGTAAAACCATATTTATTCTCTGTATAGGAATCCAGATAAAAAATCGCCACTGCCAGTTCACGTCCTTCTTTACCGTACAGACTGCTTTCCGGCATACTTTTTCTGTATTTTTCCCAGTTCTTTTCCGTGCTCTCCTCCAGCAGGTTTGCAAGCAGATATCTCCTTAGGCTTTCCCTTGTGGATTTTTTCTCCTGGAGAAGTTTTTCTTTTACGTCGTTATTCTTCTGGTACACATCCCTGAGGTGGGCAAACTCGTCCTCGCCCTCCATGGGAGCCTGGCTTTCACTCTCTCCCTCCAGCCCCGACACATATCCCATCAGGGAATTGACAGGACGGTAAATCTTCCTGGAAAGATGAATAAGCATCAAAATGCCGATGACGCCGAAAATGCAGCAGAGCACCAGAAAGTCATTCCTAAGCTGTATCAGGTTAGAAAAAATCTGCTCATATGCCTGTACCATAATGATATAGTTTCCTCTATCCTCCAGGTCGATATAGGATACCAGGAATTTCTTCCCATTATATTTTTCTACATAATATCCCTGGCTCTTCTCCTCATTCCGGCCGGAAATGTATTTCTGCATACATTCCCTTACAAGTTCTTCCTCGTTTACAGAGGTCTCTTCCTTCTGATACCCAAAGATATCACCTGATGCCCCGGCCAGATAGATAGAGGACGGGAGACTTCCGGACACTGCCCCGGTCAGATTATCAATCAGCCAGTTGGCATTCTGGTTCAACACAAGATAGCTGTCTTGGCCGGATGAAGGTTCCTGATACTCATACATAAAATAAGAAAAGACATACTGGCTTGTCTCTATCTGCCCATTGGTCTCACTTAACTCTCGCAGAACAGGCCGCAGTTTGGGCGTACTGTCCTGCTCCCCAACAAACCGCTGCAGGATCTCACCCTGGGCAGCGGCATCCGATTCCGTGGAATACCATTCCTTTCTCTGACCATTGTAAATTTGGATGGAGGCCAGAGACGGCTGTGACTGGAGCACATTGTCCCTGAGATTCTTTAAAGTGAGATATAACTGATTGTAGTCAACCTCACTGTTATACATCACAGCATTCACATCATATCTGAAAAATGTTGAAAGGCAGAGCGCCGATATATTCTCAGAGAAGTAGGTGTAGTTGAATTTCATCTGCCTCAGTACCTGTTCATTGGACTGGTTGATATTTTTCAGCATATTCTGCTGGGATTTACGGTACAAAAGTGCAGTAAAAGGCAAAATTACTGCCAGCACAAACGCAAACATGAGTATCAGTATTTTTTTATAGTATGACCTGTGGGTTTTCCCGAAAATCTTTTTCATTTTTCCCCCGCCCTCTGCCCTTTCCAGTGGCTTTAAAACACGCCGGTGCAGATTTTCACTGTAAAAACAGCATATAGTATTTACTCTGTCTTCAGTTTAGCAACGCAAAATAGCACTGTCAACGGACAGTGCCATTTTCGCAGTATATGACGCATTTTTGCAGTACGCCTTTATCTCCACTTGTTCTTATTTTGTGATCGTCCCGTCCAGATCCCACAGGTCTTCCCAGCCTTTTGCCCCGGCCCAAAGGAATACCTGGCCTTTTACCAGGCGGCAGTTCTTGTCGGCAAGGCGGATCTTCTCCATCTCCTCCTCTGTGAGCGGGTCCTCAGTGGTGCATTTCAGATTGCTGATATACTGTGGCTCCTTCACGGAGAAGGGAATCGGCACCTGCCCGCGCTGTACCGCCCATTTTAAACACACAACCGCCGGATGTACCTGATGTGCCTGGGCAATTTCCAGGATTTCCGGCATCTGGGTATCCGCAATATCCTCAGAGGTTCTGTCGCGCTCCGGGCGTGAGGGCGAGCCAATGGGACAATAACCGATAGGCACAATATTGTGCTCCTGTGCGTACGCAAACAATTCCGGCTGCTGAAAGCCCGGATGCAGCTCCATCTCAATGGCAGCCGGCTGTACTCTGCACAGGGGAAGCACTGCTTCCAGTTTCGGTATGGTCATATTAGACATACCGATATGGCGCACGAGGCCTTCTTCCAAAAGCTGTTCACACTGTCTCCACACACTCATAAACTCCTCTGTGGAAAACGGCCTGGAATCCGGGTTTCTGGAATCTCCGTCACAGCCGGGTGCATGGTAATTGGGAAATGGCCAGTGTACAAAGTACAGATCCAGGTAATCCAGGCCTAAATCTAAAAGGCTCTGTTTACAGGATGCTGTTACTTCTCCTTCCCCGTGCATGTCATTCCACACCTTTCCAGTGATGAACAAATCTTTCCGCTCCACAACTCCATTGTTAAAGAGTCTTCTGAGCACTTCTCCGATTTCCTTCTCATTCTGGTAGACAGATGCGCAGTCAATGAGACGGTATCCGTTTTCCACAGCACCATACACTGCATTTGACACCTGTTCTGCAGAATACTTGTCAGAGCCAAATGTCCCCATACCGATTGCCGGCATTCTGACGCCCGTATATAAGGTTCTGTAAGGCACTTTTGCCGGATCTACTCCTTTCCCCATAAAAACCTACCTTTCATCCTGGCTGCCGAAAACAACCGCAACCTTGCCGCACTGTCCGCCCGCCATCAGTTTATAGGCCTCACCTGCCCTCTCGATGGGGAATTCATCCGTAATTAAATCTTCCGGATGGATATTCCAACGCACTAGACGCTCAACCAACTCTTCCATTCTCCACAGACTTGTCACCCAAGAACCATAAATGGTCTTCTGTCCGTGAATAATATCCGGGCTTGGATTGAAGGTACAGGTTCCGCCCTCTCCAACGAATGCAATTTTGCCCCACTCTCTTGTGGCACGGATAGCAAGCTGACGACCTGCATCATTGGCACTGGCATCAATGGCACGTTCTACACCGTGTCCTTTGGTCACTTCCAAAATCTCGTCCAGGGTATTCTCGCCCGGTTTGAACACATGGTCCACAAGTCCCAGTTTCTTAGCCAGGTCAATGCGGTAATCGTTCATTTCCACGCCGATCAATTGATTCGCTCCCAGTGCTTTGGCAAGCATGAGTGCTGCCAGGCCTACAGGGCCAAGTCCCGTTACCAAAACCGCGTCATTTCCGCTGATACCGATCTTTTCAATCGCCTCATAAACCGTACCGAATCCGCAGGCTACCTGTGCACCGTCTTTGTATGTCAGTTCATCCGGCAGGGCGATCAGGTCTTTTTCTTCTGCCAGTATGTACGGGGCCATACCGCCGTTTCTCTGCCAGCCGTACGCCTGACGGAATTTGCTCTTACAGGAAATGTAATATCCTCTGCGGCAGTCATTACACACACCGCATCCGGAAATGTGATATACGATCACCCTGTCACCCTTTTTGAATCTGCGGAGGCCTTCGCCCTCCTCCACGATAACACCGCAGGGCTCATGGCCTGCTACCATACCCGGAATATATCCCTCCGGTCCTTTTCCCACGTGTTCCCTGTAAATGCAGCGGATATCACTGCCGCAGATCGTAGTTGCCTTTGTCTGGATCAATACCTGTCCGTGACCCGGTTTCGGAACATCGAACTCCTTCATTTCCACAGAGCTGTTGCCCGGAAGTATTGCGCCTGCCATCTTTTTCGGAAGCATTTTTACTGCCATAATTGTTGTCCTCCCAACCATGAATTCCAGCGTTTTCTGCTGTTTCTTATTTGTCCTTATTATACCATTTTGCGGGAAGGTTATTAGAGATTTCTGCGACACCTTGAAATCTTTCATGTCGTGTTTTCGTATATTTTAAAGTTAAATCCTGTGACGACAGCCGGTCTGTGCATAGATGTCCTTTACATATCCTAATATGACAAAACTGTAAGATATTCTTTGAATTTGTAAGGTAAATCGATGGCAGACATCTCTGCCATGCTCTATAATCATCACTGTAAAACACATATTACGGAGGATTTGAAATGAACGAAGCTGCAGTTATAAGTAAGACAGGCGCCGCCAAATGGGGTTTTACGTCCTACTCCCTGAAAGTTCTGGCGCTTCTGCTGATGACACTTGACCATATTTATTATTATTTGGGAAGCGGAATCCTTCCGATCCCACATATCTTCACCCTGCTTGGCCGGATTTCCGCACCGCTGTTTCTGTTTGCCATGGCAGAGGGGTTTTCACACACACATGACAGGATGGCATATCTCAAGAGGCTGTATCTTGCATCTGTACTCATGTCAGTGGGCAATGACCTGGTCAATTCCTTTCTTCCGCACCCAAATGGTGCCATGGTCATTAACGGCATGTTTGCCACCTTATTTATTGTAGGCCTTTATATCTGGGCCATCGAATTGTTATTGGGAAATATAAAAAAGAAAAATTGGAAAAACATAGGGATTGCACTGGCTATGCTGCTCATTCCCATAGGTTCAGGTATTGGGGTCACTCTGTACATAGGAAATACCGCATCAGTTTCACCCATCGGAAGGATTGTATTCCAGGCCCTGTATACTTTGGTGCCGTCACCGATTTTTGTGGAAGGCTCTGTTTACTGGGTGTTCCTTGGAACCGGCTTTTATTTTCTCAGAAATAAGAAAATCGGTCTCTCTGTCTTCTATGTACTTATGTCGGGATTCTTCTTCTTTACCGCAGCCGGTGAAGGAATGACCTATGAGAATCTGTTCATCCTAAATGACCAGTGGTTTATGGTCCTCTCCCTACCTTTTATCCTGCTTTACAGCGGACAGCGGGGAAAGAAAATGAAATACTTTTTCTATATGTATTACCCGCTGCACGTATACGTGCTTGTACTACTGGCCAGACTTTTGGCCTGACACCGGACTGACTCTCGGTCTGACCGGAAAAATTATATCATGAGCAAAAGAGACCTTATCCAAAAGACAGTATAATATCACGGCTGCCTTTGATAAGGTCTCTTCTTTTCACAATCCTGGAAGCTCAGCTCACGGCTTCTCCGAATCCGTGCCTGCTGCCGGCTGCTCCTTTGCAGTCTTCAAATACTCCAAAGCCTCTGGGTCCTTCATCTGGAGCATTCTTGACCACTCCTTTGTGGCATCATCCCTTACCACCTCTGACTGGTTCTTATACAAAAATTTTACCAATTCATAGACATCCACCCAGATTTCATGATTCCCTTCCCTCTGGGACTCGTCAAAGATAAGCTGCAGTCCAAAATGCAGATGGGTCGTGTCAATATTATTCACATTTTCCTTTGCGCTGTATCCTGTTCGTCCCATATAGCCCACAACATCCCCGGCCTGAACAACACTGCCCATCTCCAAGGATTTGCAGTACGGAAAGTTCTGACGCAGGTGGGCGTAATAATAATATCGTCTGCCGTCAAAGCTGCTGATACCCAGACGCCATCCTCCGTACTGGTTCCATCCCATAGCTGATACATATCCGGATTCCACAGCTATGATCGGTGTTCCAGTCTGCCCCATCATGTCATGTCCCAGGTGCTCTCTCTTATACCCATAGCTTCTCGCCACACCAAAATCATCATAATCGTTATAGGGAAAACTTTTTGCTATAGGACTGAAACCCTTCAGGCCGTACTTTTTTGTCCAGCTTACCTTTCCCTGGTCCTCTGCCTCTATCTGATATTCTCCAACCAACCCATCCAGAACTGCGCCATAGGCTTCCCGGTAGTAGTCAAAAGATTTGATCTCAGCGGACAGTTTTTCCACTGTAGTCTCGCCTTTTTGGAGCCTTTCGGCAATCTCATCCATGTCTTTTGCCTTATACTGCTTGAAATCACCGCCGTATCTGGCTCCCAGATAAGCCAGCAGATCCACCCAGTTAACATGGCCTTCCTGCCCATAGGTGTCCACATCATAGGCACAGGCTTGCCGCATGGCTTCACTTGTCACATGGAAGTCCACCCACTTTATGTAGTCCTTCTCCGCACTGTCCGTTCCGGAATTCCCTCCATTGTCCATTCCGGAATCCTCTGCATTATCCGTTCCCGAATCCCCTCCATTGTCCGTTCCGGAATCCTCTGCACTTTCTGATGCAGAATTATTTTCTGCCTGGGCTGTGCCACGTCCGGCCGCAAATGCGCCTTGTGAGACATCTCTCCAGCAAAGCGCTGCTGTCAGGGTCAGCACAATGACCTCTGCCATAAAACCATATTTTTTCCATTTCTGTCTGTTCATGTCCGGCCCCCGGTCACATTCTGTATCAGTTTATGTGACCAGTCTGAATCTTAGAACCAGGCGGTAAAAAACCACCCCTACGTTTGACCAGAAATGATATGATATCTCTTAAGTAGACAAGATAAATAACCAAAATCTACTTAGGAGGTATTTTTATGTCCAAATCCCCTCATACTTCGGAATTCCGTGCAAAGGTGTCACAGGAATACCTTGATGGATCGGGTTCCTATAATTATTTAGCCACTAAATATAATATCGGGTGTAAAACATTAAAAGGGTGGGTTGCTAAATACAGAATTCATGGAATCGGAGCATTTATCCGTAAAACGGGGAATGCTTCTTACTCATCCGATTTTAAAACCATGTGTGTCGAAGCGGTTTTATCTGGTGATGGAAGCGTAGATGATATCGCTGCTAAATATAACATTTCTTCAAGAAGGGTACTCAGCCAATGGGTTGTGAGTTATAATGCCAATAGAGAACTTAAGGATTATGTTCCGAAAAGGGAGGTCTATATGGCAGAGGCCAGAAGAAAAACAACCGTTGCTGAACGCAAAGAAATCGTTGAGTATTGTATTAAACATAACCATGATTATAAAGGGACTGCATTCATTTATAACGTTTCATACAGCCAGGTTTATTCCTGGGTAAAAAAGTATGATGTGAATGGAGAAGACGGTTTAACAGATAAACGCGGCCATCACAGAGCAGATGATGAAGTGGATGAACTGGAGCGTTTACGGCGGGAAAATCTCAGGTTGAAACGCCAGCTGGAAGAAAAGGATAAGGCTGTTGAACTACTAAAAAAAGTGAAAGAATTCGAAAGGATGTGAAGCTTGGAAAGCTGCGTTACGAATCAAAATATTTAGCAATCAGACATTTCCATGAAACAGAGCAATGGAGCATTGCATGGATGTGCAAACAGCTTGAAATCTCAAGGGCGGCTTATTATAAATGGCTGGACCGGGAGATTCCGAAACAGGAATCGGAAAATCTTAAGCTGGCAAAACTGATTAAAGAATACGATCAACGCTTTGGCCATATCTTAGGCTATCGAAGAATGACTTCATGGATCAATCGCTTTAACCATACTGCTTATGGAAAAAAGCGGGTACATCGGATTATGAAGAAACTGGGGATTCAATCTGTAATCCGAAAGAAAAAGAAAAAATACACATCTTCTCCCCCGGAAACAACCGCAGAAAACAAGCTATGCAGGGATTTTTATGCGTCTGCACCAAACCAGAAATGGTCTACAGATGTAACTGAGTTTAAAATACCGGGCGAAAAAAAGAAGCTGTATCTAAGTGCAATCATTGATTTATATGACCGATACCCTGTTTCCTATGTAATCAGCAGCCGGAATGATAATCAACTGGTGTTTAAAACATTTGATAAGGCGGTGATCTCCAATCCAAACGCAACGCCGATTTTTCATAGTGACAGAGGTTTTCAATATACTAGCAGAGTGTTTCAGAAGAAACTAAAGGAACATGAAATGGAACAATCCATGTCAAGAGTAGGACACTGTATTGATAATGGCCCCACAGAAGGTTTCTGGGGAATTATAAAATCAGAAATGTATCAGATGTATGAAATTACTGATGAAACGACATTGAGACATGCAATAAAGGAATATATGAAGTTTTATAGCGCAGAACGTCCTCAAGACAGGTATCATTGTAAGACACCGTTAGAAGTAAGGAATGAGGCAATCGCTGCTGAACATCCAGAAGAATACCCTATTCCTTAAAACAAGCGAATCGAAAAATATAAAGAAAAATGGTGTGCATAGAAAAACGGCCACAAAAATGTGGCCGTTCATCAGCCCCTCGTTTTAAATATTTCACCTGTCTACTTGACAGGTGGCATATCAAAACGGGGTGGTTTTTCTACTTCTATTTCTATATACAGGCCTGCCTTGTGGGCGGCAGGGCTCTGCGCCATACCTTTTTATTGTATGTTGATCACTGGTTGTTTTCACTGGCACATCTCAGGCCGTTACTATTCAGCCTCTCAGCTTCCTAGCAACTCAGGCTTTTTCTCTCGCCTTATCCAGCTTTACATTTCTGAAATAAAGTGCCATATCAATGGAAATCTCCACAATATTCAGTATGTAGAAGAACCATCCCAGATAGAACAGCCAGTCAAGTGATGTTCCTGCTGCTCCTGCTTCCATCCACAGGATTACTTTACGGGCAATACCGAATACGTAACCGATCCAGATAAAGAATTCAAAGAACAGACTCTTTCCTTTTGCTGTTCTGGAAATCCAAGATTTGCGGATTGAGATCGGCCATGATAAGCCGAAGCAGAGTATCATAAGCGCTTCTAATAAGTTTGTCATTATATTTTCTCCATTCCCTCTCTCATTTTACTCTTTATGCTGTGCCAGATATGCGGCTCTTCCCTCTTCGTACAGGTTCTTTCCTTCACTGTCGATGATGACAAAAAGGGGCATATCCTCCACATATAATTTTCTCAGAGCTTCTGCGCCTAAATCTTCATATGCGATCAGCTCTGCCTTTTTGATACATTTTGCAAGCAGCGCACCTGCTCCGCCGATGGCTCCGAAATAAACGCCGCTGTATTTTTTCATGGCTTCAATGACTTCCGGAAGACGGGCACCTTTTCCGATCATGCCTCTGGCTCCCACGGACATCATGGTCGGCGCATAGGCATCCATACGGCCGCTGGTTGTGGGGCCTGCGGAACCGATGACCTGTCCCGGTTTTGCCGGGGTAGGCCCTACATAATAAATGGTGGCATCTGTGGGGTCAAAAGGAAGCTCCTCACCTTTTGCCAGTGCTTCACACATACGCTTGTGGCCTGCGTCACGTGAGGTATAGATGGTTCCTGTTACATATACGGTATCTCCCGCATGAAGAGTTTTCGCCAACTCTTCGGTAAGGGGCAGTGTAATATGTTTTTCCATTTAGATCACCTCCGTTTTGTGGCGTGTTACGTGGCAGTTGATATTAATGGCACAGGGCATACCTGCAATATGTGTAGGCATGGTTTCGATGTTCAGGCCAATAGCTGTGGTCTTACCGCCGAATCCCTGGGGGCCGATTCCCAGCTTGTTGATCTTGTCCAGCATTTCCACTTCCAGGTCTGCGTAGTACGGGTCTTCATTGGAAGAATCAATGGGGCGCATCAGTGCTTTTTTTGCGAGAAGGGCTGCCTTGTCAAAGGTACCGCCAATACCCACACCTACCACCATAGGCGGACATGGGTTGGGGCCTGCCGTCTCAACGGTCTCCAGGATGAAATCCTTGATTCCCTGCAGTCCTGCAGACGGTTTGAACATGCGGATAGCACTCATATTCTCACTTCCAAAACCTTTTGGACCTACGGTGATCTTGATCTGCTCTCCCGGGACAATTTCCGTATAGATCATAGCCGGTGTATTGTCACCTGTATTTCCTCTGCGAACCGGGTCTTTTACTACGGATTTTCTCAGATATCCCTTGTCATATCCCCGGCGTACGCCCTCATTTACAGCCTCACTCAGATCACCGCCTGTGATGTGCACATCCTGTCCGATTTCCAGGAAGACACATGCCATACCGGTATCCTGGCAAATTGGCACATTTTGTTCGTCAGCGATCTCAAAATTCTCAATAATATTGTCCAGCACACCCTGCGCGATTTCCCAGTCTTCACAGGCTCTGCAGTTTTTGATCGCACATTTTACATCCTCAGGCAGATGCTCATTAGCCTGGATGCAAAGATTTTCAATGACATCTGTTATCTGGCTTGCCATTATTTCACGCATATACGTTCACTCTCCTGTCTTACTTGTTATCTTTCATGACGGGCATACTTAGGAAGCAATAATGGAGATACATCATCGGAAGCAATGCCTGCGTTTTTCAGTTCCTCTGCATATTTTTCAATATGCTCCAGTGTCATAGAGCCAAGTTCTGTCTCTTTTGCTCTGGCTGCCGCTGCCTTACCTGCGTTACGGCCGAATACAATAATATCCAGAAGAGAATTGCCCATCAGACGGTTTCTTCCGTGGATTCCTCCCACGGCTTCTCCTGCTACCAGCAGGTTGCTGATCGCCTTTGTAAATCCGTCTCCGCCGATTTCCAGACCGCCATTCTGGTAATGAAGAGTAGGATATACAAGAATAGGCTGTTTTCTCATATCAATATCGTAATTCATGTACATACGAAGCATGGCAGGAATACGTTTTTCAATGGTGCCTTCTCCGCCGATCCTCTCGATCATGGGAGTATCCAGCCATACGCCGCTGCCCAGAGGCGTCTCAACGCCTTTTCCCCTGTCACTGCACTCGCGGATAATGGACGCAGCGGCAACATCACGGGTCTCAAGAGGATGCATGAATGCCTCACCCTCTGCATTGATCAGCATAGCGCCCAGAGAGCGGACTTTCTCTGTAACAAGCGCACCGTAAATCTGTGCCGGATAGGCAACGCCTGTGGGGTGATACTGGATTGTATCCTGATATAAAAGGGGAGCGCCTGCGCGGTATCCCAGAACCAGTCCGTCGGCAGTTGCGCCATAGTGGTTGGAGGTCGGGAAATTCTGATAGTGGAGACGGCCTGCTCCGCCTGTGGCGATAACTACTGTTTTGGCTCTTGCCACCATGTAATCATCTGTCTCCATGTTCTGAAGAACAGCACCTGCCACCTGACCCTTCTCATCTTTGATCAGCTCCACTGCAGATGTAAATTCCACAACGGGGATCTGTCGGTTCAGCACCTCATCGCGGAGTGTACGCATGATCTCTGCACCGGAGTAATCCTTGCAGGCATGCATTCTCTTTCTGGATGTTCCGCCGCCGTGGGTTGTCACCATATTGCCCTCTGCGTCTTTATCAAACATTACACCCAGTTCATTCAGCCACTTAATGGCGTCCGGTGCTTCCATGACCAGTCTTTTCAACAGCTCCGGTCTTGCTGCAAAGTGGCCGCCGCCGAACGCATCAAGATAATGCTGAACCGGGGAATCGTTCTCTTTGTCAGCAGCTTGGATACCGCCCTCTGCCATCATCGTGTTGGCATCACCGATACGCAGTTTTGTCACGATCATGACATTGGCGCCGGCTTCGTGAGCCTCGATGGCTGCGGAAGAACCGGCTCCGCCGCCGCCGATCACCAGCACATCCACATCATAATCTACTTTATTCAGATCAATATCTACATTTAACAGACGGCTGTTGGAGTGAAGCAGGCTGCCCAGCTCTGTAGGTGCCTTCTGGCCTTTGTTTGGTCCGATCTTGATCTCCGCAAAACCGTCTTCTCTGTAATCAGGATGATAAGCCTTTAAGAGAGCATCTTTTTCATCAGCAGTCATACGTCTGGGTTCCATGCCCATACGCTCGTCTCTGGTAGCTTCCACCTTTTTGATGGACTCAAGCATTTCTGGTGTAAACATGGTATCCCTCCCTATTTCTCAATCTCTCTTGTGTTATAAAGTTCCTGCATTTCTGTGATCGGCTTCTGCATCACCTGTTCGATCAGCTCATCATACGCGCCTTCATGGATTTCCTCCACACGTTTTTTCAGGTGCTGCGTCTCAGGCGCAATGTATTTTCCTGTAAGACGTCTTGCCAGAAGGCCCACCATCGGATGAGAAATACCAGCCGGACATCTCACGGAACAGCAGCCGCAGCTGATGCAGTCAAAGGATTCCTCCGCGCATTTCTCGAATTCACCTCTCTGGGCATAGGCAATATACTGCATAACATTTAAATCCTGGGTACAGGCTTTTGTACAGGCATTACATCCGATACAGCTATAGATCTCCGGATATAACTCCATCATGATCTGCTGTGTAGGTTTGATCTCTTCTATTTCATATGTTCTCTTGTCAGTTGGGAAGTAAGGAATACTCGCCACATACATACCTTCCTCCACCTGTGTCTGACAGGCAAGGCAGGTCTTCAGCTCGTTGATTCCTTTGATCCTATAAATTGTAGCACATGCTCCGCAGAAACCATGACGGCAGCCGCAGCCTCTTTTCAGAGTATATCCGGCGTATTCCATGGCTGTCATGATCGTCAGATCCGCAGGCACACTGTATCTCTTGCCGAAAAAATATACATTTACCATTTTTTCCATTTTAGGTACCAATCCTTTCATCTCGGTTGAGGGCTTTCGCCCTATGCCAGAGCATCCAATCCGTCCGCTTATGTGCAAGCACAACGCTGCCAGCTTGTACGCTCCGGCGCACTGCTCATTGCTAATCAATACTCGTTTGGCAGTTCATCTATCTCGTCACAGCGGAAAACAGGTCCATCTTTACATACATATTTAGAACCGATGTTGCAGCGGCCGCATTTTCCGACACCGCATTTCATACGCAGTTCCAGTGTAGTGTACACCTGCTCTTTGGAAAATCCCATCTCCTGCAGAGCTGCCAGCACGAATTTGATCATGATCGGCGGTCCGCAGACAAGGGCTGTCTTGTCAGTGGTAAATCCCACCTCTTTTAAGTAGTTAGGTACAAATCCCACATGACCGTCCCAGCCTTCCTGTTCCCGGTCAATCGTCAGATATACGTTCACACCCTCTGTCTTCATCCATACTTCCTGGATCTCTTTTAACTGAACCAGGTCGTCTGCGGAACGGGAACCGTAAAGGATATCCACAGTGCCGTAGTTCTCTCTGTTGTCAAGTACATAGTTGATCACCGAACGCAGAGGCGCAAGGCCGATACCGCCCGCGATAAACAGCAGGTTTTTCCCTTTTAATTCTGTCTCTACCGGGAAATGGTTTCCGTAAGGTCCTCTCACTGTGATCTCATCTCCAACCTCAAGGCTGTGGAGATAATCGGTAAGGATACCACACTTCTTGATGCTGAATTCCTGGAATTCTTTATTGGTCGGTGAGGAAGTAATGGAAAACATACCTTCACTGATGCCCGGTGCACACACCATGGCACACTGTCCCGGCATATGCTCAAAAAGTTTGCCGCCCTCCGGCGCATTCACGCGGAAGGTCTTTACATCCGGTGTCTCCTGGCGGATATCTGTGATAACTCCCACCTGGGGGATCAGGGTATCCAGCGTATAATTTTTATGACAGGTACATTCGCTCATTATTTGTCACCTCCCTGTTTCTGAAAGGACTTGATAACTTTCACAATATTTAAGGAAGCCGGGCATTTTTCTACACATCTGCCGCAGCCTACACAGGAATACATCCCATCGTTATTTGCCGGGAAGTATACCAGCTTATGCATGAATCTCTGACGGAAACGCTGCATCTGACTTGTACGGTTATTTCCGTGTGCCATCATGGTGAAATCAGAGTACATGCAGGAATCCCAGCAGCGGTATCTCTTGATTCCATGTCCTGTGTCGTAATCCTTGATGTCATAGCACTGGCAGGTAGGACATACAAAGGTACATGTACCACAGGCCAGACAAGGTTTGTACAGCTCTTCCCAAAGCTCAGAGTTAAATTTTTCATCTAATGCCTCCCCATTCCATCCTTCCAGGGAAAGGTTTGAATACGGAAGTTTCTCAACAATGGCGCGGATGGAAGCTTTCTCTTCCTCCAATGTCTTCTCGTCTGCTGCATCTGCTTTGGTCAGAAGGCTCTCCACAGATTTTGTGAGGGTTTCCCCCTTCTCAGTGAGAGATTTCCAGTAAAGCTCATCTCCCGCCATCCATACAGCCACATCTGCCACAGGCTCTGCACAGTCCACACCGAACACCTTACAAAAGCAGGTTTCCTCCGGCTCATGACACGCCATGGCCACAATGGTTCCGTGCTCACGTCTTGCGGCATAGAAAGAATCCACCGGGTCAGCTAAAAATACTTTATCTAAAACCTCCACACCTTTTACATCACAGGCTCTCATTCCAAATACCACAAAATCCTGTTCTTTCAGTGCTTCCGGCTCAACCGTCAGTTTTTTTCCATCCTTTTTACAGGTATACAGATCTTCACTCTGAGGGAAAAATGCGTCTTTGGGGGATTTCACTGTCTTCAGTGTATCAAGGGCCACCTCTGCATCCTCGCTCCAGGCTCTGAAGTTCACCTGTCCGCTCACTTTTACAGGCAGATATAATTCCTGAGTGCCGGCAATTAACTGGAATAATGCCGCCAGATTTTCTTTTGCTGTCTTATACATACATTATCCCCTTTCTGCCACAATACCCGGCTCTACATCCTCAAATGTAAAGTCTGTCAGCGGTCCTTTTGAATCTGTGTCTTCACCGGCCTGATATTCCCCGTAGAACTCATCAATGTCCTTGATGAATTTCCGGTTGAACAGATGAAGCGGAATTCCCTGGGGACATACACGGCTGCACTCACCGCAGTCTGTACAGCGTCCCGCCACGTGGAAGGCCCGGATGATGTGAAACATTTTCTCTTCAAAGGAATCCACATTGGCCTTCTGGGAACTGTCGAACTTATTACTGTCAAATACACATTTTCTGCAGCTGCATGCAGGACATACATTTCTGCATGCATTGCAGCGGATACATTTGCTCAGTTCCTTCTGGAAAAACGCAAATTTCTCTTCCGGGCTCATGGCTTCAATGGCAGCCACACTGTCAAAGCGTTCCGCATCCTTTGTCTCTTTGGATTCCCCTATTATTTCATCGTAGATCTTATGCTCTTTTCCTTTGCACACATGGCATCTCTCCAGCATTGCATCCGCGTAAGAACATGTTTTCTCTCCATAGAGAGTCTGGATGGTAAGGATATCTGCTTCGTCTGTGATCTCCGCACCGGAAATGTTCTGGATTCCCTTAATCCCCATGCTCTTGATCTTCTCAATATCCAGCTTGCCTTTGCAGCCGACACCGATAATATAGGCTTTGTCTCTGTCAACTCTGTGTTCCTTGATGAGCTGGTTAAAGCTGTAAGTATCACAGGGCTTCAGACATACCAGGGTTTTTCCCTCCAGCTTGGAGGCCTCGATCATATATTTGCTCAAATTGGCTCCGCAGAACCCGTTATATACAAAGTTTTCAAAGTCTTCTTCTTTTTCAAAATATGCCGGTTCCGGATTGTAAGGCAGGTCTCCCGCTTTCCAGCCGAGGACACGGGCTACGGTACCGTCCGCTAACAGCTCTTTTGCACGGCTCACTACTTCCTGCATCTCAAATCCTCCAATCTTACGTTCTTGCCCAGAGAGCGGACTTTTTCCACAAACTCATTCATGGTCGTTGAGAATTTAACGCCCTCCGCTGCGGACACCCATTCCACACGGGTACGTCCGTTTTCCACACCGATATAGTCAAGCATGGAGAATAACAGTGTCATACGCCTTCTGGCATAGTAATTTCCTGTGCTGTAGTGGCAGTCTCCCGGATGACATCCGCAGAGGATCACGCCGTCAGCGCCTTTTTCAAATGCCCGTAAAATGAACATAGGATTTACACGGCAGGAACAGGGCACACGGATGATCTTAACGTCTGCAGGGTAGGAAAGACGACTGCTTCCGGCCAGGTCCGCGCCTGCATAGCTGCACCAGTTACAGCAGAATGCCACAATTTTAGGTCTGAATTCTTCTTTTGCTTCTATCGACATATTGCATCCACCTCCGCTATGATCTGTCTGTTGGAGAATCCCTGTAAGTCCATGGCTCCTGACGGGCAGGCAACGGTACATGCACCGCATCCCTGACAAAGTGCGTTGTTCACCACTGCAATGCGGCGTGTCTCACGGATTCCGTGGTCATTCACCTCTTTGTCCTCGTAAGTGATAGCACCATACGGGCACACATTTGCACAGATAGAGCATCCGTTACAGAGAAGTTCGTCGGACTTGGCTGTACATGGGTTAGTCATCAGTTTATCCTTTGCAAGGAGTCCAATGGCTTTCACTGCTGCAGCCCCTGCCTGAGAAACTGTCTCCGGGATATCCTTTGGTCCCTGGCATACGCCTGACAGGAAAATACCTGCTGTGGGGGATTCCACCGGGCGAAGCTTGGGGTGTGCTTCTGTAAGGAAGTTGTTGGTGTCAATGCTGGCTGTGAGCATGGTGGCAATCTTTCTGACAGAAGGATCCGGCTCAATAGCGGTAGCAAGGACTACCATATCTGCTTCCATGAGGATCTGCTTGTTATCAATGAGGTCAACGCCCTGTACTAGTAACTGTCCGTTTGGCTGGGGAGCGACTTTACCCACCTGGCCCTTGATATAGTTCACACCGTATTCCTCCACGGCTCTTCTGTAGAACTCATCAAAGTTTTTGCCCGGGGTACGGACATCAATGTAAAATACAGTCACGTTCACATCCGGATATTTATCGCGGATCAACATGGCATGTTTTGCAGTATACATACAGCAGATCTTAGAGCAGTAGCTCTTACCTCTCTTATCTGCACAGCGGCTGCCTACACACTGGATAAATACCATATTCTTCGGAGCTTTTCCGTCAGACATACGCTCCAGATGGCCCTTTGTGGGTCCTGCCGCATTCATGATACGTTCCAGTTCCAGGGATGTGATAACATCCTTGCTCTGGTTGTACGCGTACTCATCGTAATTGTCCAGCTTGATGGTGTCAAAACCGGTGGCAACTACAATGGCACCATACTTCTCTGTGAGGATCTCATCCTTCTGCTCATAATCAATGGCACCTGCCTGACATACTTTTGCGCAGACACCACATTTTCCTGTCTTGAACTTGATACAGTTCTCTCTGTCAATAACGGGAACATTGGGGATTGCCTGGGCAAACGGTGTATAGATGGCGCTTCTTGTGTTCAGGCCCCTGTTAAATTCATTGGAATTCTTCTTGGACGGGCATTTTTCCTGGCATACGCCGCAGCCTGTACACTTGTCCATATCCACACTTCTGGCTTTCTTGCGGATATCCACAGTAAAGTCACCCACGAAGCCGGAAACCTTTTCCACTTCACTGTATGTATAAATGTTGATCTTCTCATGGGCAGACGCTTCCACCATTTTCGGTGTCAGGATACAGGCAGAACAGTCAAGGGTGGGGAAGGTCTTGTCAAGCTGTGACATTCTTCCGCCAATACTCGGAGTCTTCTCCACAATATCCACTTCGTATCCGGCCTCTGCAATATCAAGTGCAGTCTGGATACCTGCAATACCGCCGCCGATGACCAAAGCTCGTTTTGTGACGAGACTTTCGCCTGGCTTCAGGGATGCGTTCAGATTTACTTTCGCGATTGCCGCTCTGGCAAGGATAACAGCCTTCTTGGTGGCTTCCTCCATATCCTTGTGGATCCAGGAACAATGTTCACGGATGTTGGCAACCTCCACCATGTATGGGTTTAGGCCGGCTCTCTCCGCTGCCTTGCGGAAAGTGGTCTCGTGCATACGCGGTGAACAGGAACATACCACAAGTCCTGTCAGTTTTTCATTTTTGATGGCCTCTGCGATCTTGGACTGTCCGGCCTCGGAACACATATACTGATAATCCTCCGCATGGACAACGCCCGGCTCCATTTTAGCCATTTCCACTACTTTCTTAACATCTACCGTAGCGGCGATGTTGCTGCCGCAATGACAGACAAATACACCTATTCTCTGCACTTAACCTCACCTCCTGTATCTTCTAAATGCACTGACTAAAAGCTGCTGCGGAAGTTCCGGGTCCAAAAGCTCAGGGATTTCATCGGCTGTCAGGTAATCCCCGCCCTTTTCACGGACAACCAGCTGTCTTGCCGCGTCAATGAGTTTTCCCGGTTTCACATCCCTTGGACAGCGCTCCACACATGCAAAGCAGGAGAGACATTTCCAAAGGGATTTTGAATTTACCAGGGACTCGATATCTTCATTCTGTACATAGGATACAAACTGATGAGGTTTGATGTCCATTTCATTGTAGGATGGACATGACGCAGAACATTTGCCGCACTTCATACATTTCAGCGGATTGACGCCGCTGATTTCCTTTATCATTTCAGCCTGTTTCTTTGGGGTATTCATGCTTTTGCTGCCTCCTCTTTCACGCCGAGAGCCTCTGCCAGAAGCTCTGTAAAGTAAAATACAGGAAGCTTGCTGCCGCTGGTGCTCTTATTCAGGTTATACAGGCATAACGGACATGCTGTGATCAGCATATCAGCTCCAAAGCCGGATGCGCTGTCCATGATCTTGTCAGACATAGATTTTGACATTTCTTTTTCTTTCAGGGATATGTAACCGCCGCAGCACTCATTCCTGTATGGGTAAATAACAGGCTCTGCTCCGATGGCCCGAATAAAATCCTCAATGATAGCCGGATTCTCCGGATCATCAAATTCCAGAAGTCCACTTGGACGAAGAAGCAGGCATCCGTAATAAGCGCCTATCTTCTTTCCTGTGAGCGGAGCTGTCACTTTCTCCTTTAACGTATCGAAACCTATGCGGTCACGGAGCACCTCCAGAAAATGGAGCACTGTTGTCTCACCCGCATAGGGTTCTTCTAACTGCATATAATTATTTGCTCTGGTACGAATGTCATCTACATTCTTCATATCATCATTGACACGTTTGATCACATGATGACAGGCCGAACAGAGTGTTACCAGATCCTGGCCTTTTTCTTTGGCCTCATTGAGAGCACGGACGGAAGAAAGTTTTGTGGCGATCTCGTCAGACCCCAGCGGATAAACGCCGCCGCAGCACTGCCAGTTTTCAATTTCTTCCAGTTCAAATCCCAGTGCCCTTGCAGAAGCTCTGGCATAAGCGTCCAGTTCCACTGCTTTTGTCTTCAGGGTACACCCCGGATAATAACTGTACTTCATAGTTCCTCCTAATAATCCCGGAAACTGTCCGGTATCCTCATAGTCCCCGCTTGGCGGACCAAAGGATACGGAACAGTCATCCTGTTTCTACAGTTCTATCTGTTTGATAACTTCTTTCAGTGCGTTGGCACTTGCCTGAAGTTTAGCGATTTCCTCTTTATTCATACGCATTGGCACTTTGCCCTGGATACCATTGGGACCGACCAGAGTCAGGGTGCTCACGCAGACATCCTCAATGCCGTATTCCCCATGCATCATAGAGGAAACGGTTGCGATGGAATCAGATGATGCCAGCAGGATTCCGCAGAGCTTACATACCGCTGCAGATACCGCGTAGAAGGTAGCACCTTTATTTGCGATCACCTTGCCGCCAGACTTCTGAACATAGGTCAGCATTTCGTCTTTATCCAGCACATCTACCTCTTTGCCAAGGTTCTTAGCCAGTTCATAATACTCATCTACACTGACACCTGATATATAGGCACCTGTCCAGGGAATGAAGGAAGTGTCACCGTGCTCACCGAATACATAAGCGTGGATATTTTTCTGAGCAACTTTAAAGTGTTCAGACAGTCCACAGCGGAGACGTGCAGTATCCAGAATTGTACCGGAACCAATGATCTGATTCTCAGGCAGTCCTGAAATCTTTGTAAATACATAAGTCATAATATCAACAGGATTGCTTACGATGATGTAAAGCGCATTGGGCGCAGCTTTTACGATTTCCGGTGTGATACTCTTTAAAATATTCACGTTAGTCTGTGTCAGCTCAATTCTTGTCTGACCGGGTTTGCGGGCAATACCTGATGTGATGATCACGATATCGGAATCTTTTGCATCCTCGTATTCTCCGGCTACAATGTTGATTGGATCGCGGAAACAGGTACCCTGTGCGATATCCATAACTTCTCCGGCAACCTTTTCTTTGTTGATATCGATCAATACGATCTCTGATGCGATATCTCCGTTAGATAATGTGTAAGCAATTGTTGAGCCAACGCTTCCGGCTCCGATGACAGTAATTTTACTACTCATGCTTGCTCCTTTCCCCTTCCTTTGGGTGGTCCTTATTGTCTTTTTTTTAACAATCAATATTCAAAAAAATGTGAAATCACAAATTCCATCTCCATAAGTATGTTTTTCTGTTAAAACATATTTATTCAGCCCCCCTGGTTTACAGGGCTTTTTAGAAGAATCTGATTTCGCGCTACGGATTAAGAATACCATATTGACAAGAAATTAACAACAACTTTTTAACGATTTTTTGTACTTTTTTGCCTCATCTACTACGTTAGTGTAGAAAAGTACACTTTCAATCATTCTATTTTTTCTGCGTGCGTTGAAAAAACAGAAAATGCTTTATTTTCTTGTATTTTTGCGCGTGCAATGTGTTTTTTGACTATTTTTATCCATTATTTTTTCAATTTTTTTCTTGGGATTTAGTGGATATTTTATGTGTGTATACAAAAAACATAATCTATCATTTTCTGTATTTTTCACATTTTTTTAAAGCGTGCATACAAATGCACACTGTGTTCACAAAAAAGACTGCCCCGGTTGGCTTATCATTTATAAGCCCGCAAGGCAGTCTTTTTATTATATCAGACATGTTAGTCAAATATCTTTTTTATTCTTTAAGCTCCCATATTTTTGTCACAGACAAACTTTTATGTTCAGGTATTAAAGAATCGGAAATTCCACCGTCACCACAAACAGATCCGCATCCACTTCTATCCCAAACACACCTCCGCATGCCTCCGTAAAGCTCCTGGCAATGGAAAGTCCCAATCCGCTTCCTCCGTCAGTACGGCTCTCATCTCCGCGGACAAATCTCTCCGTAAAGTCAATGTCTGACGGAATCTCCTCCTGGGAGATATTTTTTACTGTGGTCCTGGCTGTTCTGCTGTCTGCCTTCAATGTTATGAAAACACGGGATCCATCCAGTGAATATTTGAGGGCATTCTGCAGAAGGTTCTGAAATACTCTGTAAAGACGGCTGCCGTCCGCATGGATCATCACGGCATCTGCCGGGATCTGTGCCTTAACTGTCACAGAACTCTCTTCAATCTGTTCCTCCATATCTGCCAGAGTCTGACGGAGCAGTTTGCCAAGATCCAGATCTTCTAAATTTACAGGAAGCTGCTTAGATGCCGCTTTACTGATTTCAAAGACATCCTGTACCATGGATTTCAGGCGCTGGGATTTTGTATCCAGAATACGGACATAATCTTTCACATCCTCCGGGAGATTCTCCTCCTGCTTCATAAGCTCCACGTAACTGATAATGGAGGTCAGGGGCGTCTTGATGTCATGGGATACATTTGATACCAGCTCCACTTTCATGCGCTCACTCTTCATTCGCTCTGACAACGCTGTATCCATTCCGTTCTGAATATCATTTAACTGCTGTACGGCTTCATACAGATCTGAATCTTCCGGCACTATCAGCTTATCTGTCATATTTCCGTCATGGACTTTCTTTATCTGACGGATCAAATCGCCAATCTCATTTGCAAACTTTTGATTATCTGATGCATATTGTTTCATCATACCCACCAGTAGTACGATCAAAAATACCACAATGGCCACAAGCAGCAATACCGCTGCAAAACTGCCTCCATCATCATACAGATAAAACGCTGACACAAAACATGCCAAAGCCGCAATGACTGACAACACGATACCTGATATCATCACCGGTGAAAATTTACGGATCATTTGTTTTTGAAAGGGGTACTCCATATTTCTTGTCTGAAATAGTTTCTGTATATCCCTGACCAATGTCTTTCTGGGCTTTTTTCTGTTATACCTGTAGTCATTGATGAGGATATACAAGATCCAGAAAAATACCAGCAGCAATATGGGATTTCCGAATAATGTGTACATCATTGGATAGAAAATCTCCGATACATACTCATAATAGTCCCATCCATAATAGACATCCATATAGTTGTTGATCCCTACGATCCCTCCTGCGATCACAAGAACTGCCAGACCTATTTTACACTCCATCCAGACTTTTCCCGTATAAACAGCAAGGAATCTGTCACCGTCTTTTTTGTACTTTCTCAGTACCAGATAAATACCCAGAAGCACAAGGCCCGCAATAAACTCTGCGATTTTAGCAATATAGCTGTCCTTAGCACGTTTCAGATTTCGGACCGTGTCGTACAAGCTGCTTGTTCCATAATAGCTTCCTGAACTGCCGGAATAATTCTCCTGCACATAATTTACCGGGGATTTTCTCACTGCCATACGCACTTCAGCTTTTTTTGATTTGTCATCCACAGTATAATTCTTATACCCCGGAATACGCCATTTGCTGTCGTCACGGTATTCCCCGTTTCCATATACGTCCACAGCTTTTTTGTCTTTGAATACGGAAGCCTTTCCCTCTGCAAAGGACAAGTAAAAATTGTAATCAGAAGGCAGATTTTTTTCTCCGTCCTTCAAAACCCCATCCGCATCATTTGTATATACAGACTTGCCGTTATACCGGATATCGTAGAGCAGGTTCTTATCATTTTTTATGGTCTCATGTACCTGCTTAGCCGATGTTTTATAGTCCCACTCATCCGAGATATCATTCCCGTCCCAGATAGCTTCCGCACTTTCCTCAGCCACACTGGCCATGGTACTTTCCGTTGTGCCACTCCCCCAAAAGATGTCCTCAGAATCTCCGGTGACTACATCCCCATATCTGCCATACCAATTCACCGGGCCTCCTGCGGCCATGGAAAGAAAGATATCCAGATAATCTGACACAAAGCTGCGAAACTCCTCTGTCTCTTCAAAGTCTGAGGTAAACGCATCCTTAACACTCACTCCCCGTAAGTTATTCCCTGCCAGCAGGTTCAGGCCAGTCAATCCGCTCTCCATAAGCAGGCAGATACTCAGGAAAAAAGCCACCCAGGCTGTTATCACTTTACATTTTTTCGATTTTATATCCAATTCCCCACACCACCTTTAAGTATTCTGGCTCCTTTGGATTCAGTTCAATTTTTTCGCGAATGCGCCTGATATGCACCATGACCGTATTTTCCGGGGCAAATGCATCTTCTTCCCAGACACGGCGGTAGATTTCCTCCGCTGAAAATACACGGCCTAAATTGCGCATAAACAGATCCACAATTTTTGTTTCTGTGGCAGTGAGCCGCACGGACTCCCCATCAGCATACAGCACACGCTCCTCAGCGTGATAACAGAGACGGCCGCTCTTAATCTCCTTGGCGGCGCTTGCCGCATTAATATCCCCTAATCTGGTATATCGTCTGAGATGACTTTTTACCCTGGCAACCAATTCCTGTGAATTGTAAGGCTTCGTCACATAATCGTCCGCTCCCATGGAAAGTCCCAACACCTTGTCTGTGTCCTCGCTTTTTGCGCTGAGAACAATGATGGGTATATTTCTTCTCTCCCTGATCTTCATAATAGCGGACAGGCCATCCATACGGGGCATCATGACATCCATCAATATCAACTGAACCTGGTTCTGCGCCAGAAGATCCAACGCCTCCAATCCGTCATAGGCCCGCAGGACTTTGTAGCCCTCTCTCTCCAGTAAAATAGCTATGGCCTTGACTATCTCTCTGTCATCATCTGCCACAAGAATACATTCGCTCATGTTTCCTCCTCCTTAAAGCTTGTATTTATAATACCCCCTCTGTCTTACAAAACAACTGACAGATTCCTTACAGATTTCTTACAATGCTCTAGCAGGCCAGTTATTATGAAGGTTTCAAACTTTATGGACTACTAGCTAAAATAGGAGAAGCACCTGTGGTACTTCCCCTACTGTCTCATAGATTCATATTTCTATCAGTATAAAGCATATTTGACCTTTTTACAAGCCGAACCGGTGGGCATTTCCATATGCATGATCTATCTATTTCCTATCGTCCGGAATGTCTACCACTTTCCAGATTTCTCTATAACCTATTGCAGAAATCTTTACACCATCCCTGCTATTGCTGGCATGTACTACATTTCCATCGCCCAGGCTAATGGCCACATGATCGGGCACATGATCCCTTGCGTAAAAAACAATACTGCCCGGCACTGCCTCCTCTGGAGGAATATCCCGGCCTTTTTCTGCCACCTCAGCCATATCTTCAGGAAGCAGTATCCCAGCCTCCTGATAAACTGCCCTCACGAATCCCGCACTGTCGGTTCCGCCCAAAAGATTTTTTCCACTGTATATATAAGGTTTTCCCACAAGTGTCCTGGAAAGAAGCGCGATCTGCTCTCCCAGTGTATCTCCTCTTTCCATTTCGGAAGGTAAGACCAGACTCTCTCCCTTGACCCCCGGACTCGTAAAAAACAGTACCGTTGGCAGTATCACAAGCATCAGCGCACCTAATACATTACTGCGTGTCCAGCTTTTCATTTTCATGATCGCCTTAAGCCTGCCTGCTAACTGTTTTTCTGAAAAGCATACATTTGAAGCACTCCCCATCCCCCGGTTTTCTTCCATTCTGATAAGAGTCATAGCATACTGCTCCCTGCTTTGGGGGTGAAGTGTTTTTACCACCTTCTCATCACAAGCCAACTCTATATCACGCTGTGCCAGAAAAAATAGTATCCACACAACAGGATTTAACCAATGTATACAAAGCGCGGCTGCCAGCAGATACTTCAGCCCCACATCCATTCTTTTGATGTGTATCCACTCATGCTCCAGTACATAAGTCAGCGCTTCCAGATCGGACATATCCATGCAGGATGGCAAAAGGATCACAGGCCGCAGGATACCATACGTCATTGGGGAGGATATGGTATCTAAAGTCCTTATCCGAACATTCCTGATACATCTGTGCTTTGCCTGCCAGTGCTTTACGCCTATATTTTCTGCCGGCAGGGAAGTTCTGGCATGGAGCAGGAAACGGATATGTATGGCTAGAAAAACACAGCCGATAACCAGGATTCCTGCCAGCCAAAGGCATATTGGAATCTGTATCCCCTCCGCACCTGCTTTTGTAACTGCCGGTGCTGCACGTGTGATCCGTTCTATCCCGCCTTTTCCTGTCTCCTGAAGTCCCTGCGCCGTAATGGCACTGCTTATCCCGAAAGATCGGCTGCTTTTTTCCAGAACCGTATACAAATTCCATCTGGTCTCCACTGAATAGGGAATAAGAAGCCTGAAGGCTGCAGCCCACCATAAAAACACAAAGGTACGTTTCGGTAGGCGGTAAAGTAGAAACATTCTGAAAAAAACTGCCGTCAATATCAGAAGGGATGCCTGTGTACCCATTATCCAAATACGCATCACACACCTCACTTCAAGTCTTCTACCAACTTTTTCAGCCGGACGATTTCTTCATGTTTCAGCTTTTTATTGCCTAAAATAGAAGCAACCAGCAAATCCGGGGAACCGTCATACATTTTATCTATCAGCTCATTCGTCTCAAACTCTCTGGTCTCCTCAATAGTCACCAGGGGATGGCAGAGAAAGTTAGGCTCTATTCTTTCTATGGCTCCCTTATCTATACATTTCTTTATCACTGTATAAGTTGTGGTCTTGCTCCATCCAATCTGTTCTTTCAGTTCCGCCGCAATTTCTTTCGCGCTGATATCGCCCTTCTTCCATAGCAAATCCATTACCTTTAGCTCCGAATCAAATAACTTTACTGTCATGGCAAAACACCTTTCCTGATATGTTTAATATTATTTTAACCTATCAGGCGTCTAACTGCAACTATCGGCATATAAGCAGCATTATCACTTACCTTGATTCCTCCTTTTGGATAAGGCGAGCTGTTGGCAGCGTGTACAATCTGTCCGCCTCCCATATAAATAGCCACATGCCCTGAGTAGAGGATCAGATCCCCTGGCTGGGCTTCAGAATAAGATACACCTCTTCCGCACTGTTCCTGATCCCCCGTATAGTGTGGCAGGCTGAATCCGAAATGCTCATAAACCTTCATGGTAAAGCCAGAACAGTCCACCCCATTGGTGAGGCTCTCTCCACCCCATACGTATTTGTTGCCGACAAACTGCAGCGCGTAGTTGACCACATCCTGCCCGCTGACACCTCCGTTCTGTGTGCTTCCTCCGACTTGTGTATTTCCTCCGGCCTGTGTGTTCCCTCCGGCCTGTGTACTTCCTTCGGTCTCAGAAGAATCATCTGTATCAGGGGTAGTGCTGGAATCGGACATCCCTGTGTCAATCCTGCCTGCGTTATCTTCATTGCCTGTTGAATCCCCATCAGCCTCCGTACCGTCATCCGTACCGCCTGTACTGCTGCCGCTTGCTGCGGAGGAATCCTCCGTCTTTCTGTCAGAGTTATCCTTACTCTGGTCATTTCGGGTCTCATCTTCCGAATTTTTCTCATTCTGCTTCTTTGCTGCCTCTTTTGCCTGCTTTTCCTCTTCTTTTTTCCTTGCCTCCTCAAGCTCTTTCAGCTCCTGATTCTGCTCCTCTATCAGCGCTTTATACTGAGCCGCCTGTGCCTGTACTTCTTCAATCTGTTTTTCATAATCATATGCGGCTTCCTTTTTCTCTTCCATAGAAGCCTCCATGGATGCCCTCTGCAGTTCCTGTTCATTCTTCATCTCTTCCAGCTCTGCCTTTTCTGCTGTGAGATTTTCTGATAATTCCCGGACCTGACTGATGGTCTCTGCATATTCTTCCAGACTTTTTCTGTCATAATCATAGAGCTTCTCTGTATATTCTGCCTTGTTCAGAAAGTCAGACAGATCCTCTGCTTCCAGAAGAGACAGTGCCCATACTGCTGAGCCTCCGTTCTCATATATGTATTGAATCCTCTTCTTCATAGCCTCATACTGTTTTTCTTTCGCCGTTTCCGCTTCACCCAGCTTGGCGTCTGTCTCTGTGATCTCATTCTTTTTACCTGTTATCTGCTCATCCAGCAACTCAATCTGTGCCAGGACGCTTACAAGTTTCTGGTCCAGCGTATCAATGTCAGACAGCATTTGTTGTTTCTGATACTCCAAATCATTGACCTTTTCATTTATATCGGTAAGTTTCCTGGTATTTTCTTCTTTTTCCGCCTGAAGCTCTTCTTCCCTGGCTGCTGATACAGGCAGCTCCCCGTAATGACATAATGCCAAAGCCAATAAAATGCAGACAATTCTTTTTTTCATTATCTAAATGTCCCTTTCCTTTTTCATTTGTTCTATTGCAATAGAATATATTATCATTCTATTGTAGTAGAATGTATTTGTCAAGATTTTTTAATATTTTTGTAATAATTAGCATGGCTTTGTAGATAAATGCCGGGACGCGGACATTCAAAATAACAAAAAAACAGAAGGAGCACACTCCCGGCGCTCCTCCTGTTTTTGAAAATTTCAATTATAATTCTGATACTGCTATTCTACTTTTTTCCTCTCTTTTGCCGTTTCACAGACAAAGTCAGGAGAACTGCTGCGGCTGCCAACAGCAAAATAACAAACAGCATAATAGGTGTATTATCTCCGGTTGCCACACTTCCGGTAAGCATATCCTTTATTTTGGAAATAATCGTTTTGGACTCCTCATATTTATAATCATCGGAGGACAGATACGTTGTATTTCCTGCCATATCTGTTATTCTTGCATATACGATAGTTACACCCTTTTTATTCAACGGTACTTTTACAGCAGAACGGTATGTTTTCCAGGTTAATTCCTCTTCTCCCATTTTTGAGATTTCTGTGATCCTCTGTGTGCTTACAGCATATTCCACACTTCTGACACCTGAGGGTTCATCATCAGAGGTGATTCTCATGGAGGGATCGCTTCCTCTCTTTATGGTCTTACTGCTCCTGCTCTGAAGGCTGTCCCAGCTTTCCGTGCCAATCTTCAGACTTCCTGTGGGCAGCGTACGGTCAATCCTGATCACGGACTCCACATACTTGCTTTCTGTTCCTGCAGGGGAAACAGCCTTGAAAATCCAGGTGTGCTCACCTTCTTCGGTAAAGACAACCCCGTATTTTCCATCCTCATCTGCATCTATCTTTCTCCATTTGCTCTCCTGATCCTCTTTCCCTTTTTCACAGTAATAGAATGCCGGTTCGCCCAGTATTTTACCTTCATTGGCCACTGTCACGCCTACATCTCCTGCATTCCACCCCTCTGCATCTCCTGTGAGGTTCAGCTTCAGTATTGGTGGATTCTTATCAATATTGGAAATTGTCAGCGTCTGAACCTCTGTCATATTTCCTGAGGTATCCTGTGCCCTGTAGTAGATTATCGTGTTTTCTTCCACTGCAAATGGCTCACTGTATTGCTGCCAGTGTTCTTCATCTCCTACAGAATATTCGATACTGTCAGATACCATATCCGGATGAATGGTCTTTATAGAAACAGTAACCGGTTCTGCCGTAGGATCTGTCTTACTTACCTGTGTTTCAAAAAGCATGCCTGCCGGTACTTTATCATCCACATTGACACGAATGGAATTTCGTACAGACTTGCCCACCTTGTCTTCGGATGTGATCAGGATGTTGCCTCTGTAGGATGGTGATACTTCAAAAGTATAGATTCCTTCCTCTCCCGCCTCGGCCGTATACCCTGTCCCCGGCTCTGATTCCATGACAGCATTTACTTTTCCGATTCCTGAAAGAGCATCCGTTGTATGTACCAGAATCCTTAAGTTTCCTTTCCAGTTGCCGTCTGCTTCTTCGCCCGGTATTACATTACCTTCTTCATCTAATTTTTCATAAGTGATCCCCGTAATAACAGGCGGTGTCATATCAATATTTACAGATATGGGATTACTCTCCAAATAACTTCCGTCCTCTCTAAACAGACGGACCGCAATTCCATTGTCATAGATACCTTCTTGGGCAATCTCGACCAGGTTTTCTTTCCCCTGCTCCCATACGTTCTCTTCGCTCCAGGTGGTGCCATTGTCCGTGGTGAATCTGAAAGAGGCAAATCCTGCATCCTTTACATTTTCTGGCAAATTGATCCTATAGCTCACAGGTGTGCCGTACCAGTCACTTTCCGTTTCCTGATCTGCCCGTACCAGAGTCAGATAATTGTTCTCCTTTACCTCTTTATTATTGATCTTCAATGTATAGGTTCTTGTCTCCATTCCCTCTTCTGCGGATCGCACTTCAATGGTGATCACATTTTCCCCGTAGGAAAGAGGTACCTGGAGGGTTCCGTTCAGAGTAGTCTCTCCGTTGATGGTCACAGCCGCTTCCGGATGGCTGCTGGCTGCTGTGATGACAGTTCCCGAAAGATTCTCACCATCTCCTTCATAATCCAGTGTATCCGGATCAAAATCTGCCGTAAATTTTACTTGTTCTGCGCCTAGGCTCTTTAATGAAGCATCTGCCCGGTCAAAATTCTGCATCAGCACTGTTGAGCGCACATAATTACCCGGCTGATCAAATGTCAACTGTCTGGATTCTGTTCCCTCTGCTCCAAGGTTCATCAGTTCATCTTGATTAACTGCCAGATATTTGGTATCTAAAAGTTTTCCTGAAGCGCTGTACAGCCCCACCAGAACATTTACATTCTCTGCTGTTGTCCTGGACAGATTCTTTACCGTGACAGTGGCTTCTGTGGAATTACTCTTTACAGATACCTGGTTCTCTGTGAGAAACTGTTTCCCGTTGTTCTTTGCCATCAGATCCTGGAATCTGATCATTTTGTCATTGTTCAGGACATTAGAATCCATGACCTTGTTGCCATCCTCATCTTCTATCCATAATTTGGCATATAAATTCATAGGGAGTGTGTCCGCGTCTGTAAGTTCATAAGCAAAATTCATGCTCAGACTATCCTTGTCAAGCATCTGTACCTGTTCCTGTGACAATTGGTACACACCTGTTCCTATTGGTTCCTGGGTTTTTCGGGTGTCTGAGAGAAGTTTCACATCTGCTGCTACTTCTCCGCCGCTGCTCTTATAAAATCCAAGTTTTACTTTATATCCCGTCTTTGACAGATCATTTGCGCTGTCATTATAGAACTGCATCTGGAACTCTCTTATTTCATCCTGTTCTTTTAAAATATTTACTTCTTTTAAACTGATCCCCGCATCCGGTGTATCCAATACTATGGTTCCCTCTGTATTTTCCTCACCACTCTCAAAGGATGCGCTGACGGTATACTCAACGTTGGCAATATTTTTATCTTCCTCATTGGGTATAGGATAATTTCCACTGACCATCATATCCCGGCCCGGAAGCAGAGATACCTCTTCATCTGCCAGAACTGTATCCCCTGAGGTGATCTTAATCCTGTTTACTGTCTCATATCCCTGGTTCACCACATAGAATGATAGAGGAAGCAGTCCTCCTTTTTGAAGAGCTTCATTTTCATAGCTTACATGGTCCACTTCCATTTTGTTGTTCAGTGACGCACTTCCGCTCATTAGGATTGATGTATCTTCCGCAATATTAACTGGCTGTCCTTCATAGATCGTGGCCAGAGATGCATTGGATGAATCATAATAGGTTCCCAAAAGCATGCTGTTCAGCGTCTTTTCATCCTGGCTCCATACACTGAAGCTGTCTATGGATGTATAATCTCCCGGATCCGCTGCAACGGTTCCAGGTGTCATGACAATCCCTTTATCCGTATCTTTAAACATAGATACATACAGAAGGTCTTTTTCCGTTTCCTGTGAGGAATCCTCCTTCGGTGTCATATCAGATGCTGTCCAAGCGATTCCTGTATGTTCCAGAGATTCCCCTGCTGATTTTACAAATTCAAATCTGCTGCCAATAGCTGCGCTGCTGTTGGTGTTCATTTCGCTTAAGCTGTCCGGGAAATCCGTCTTGACCACACCATCGCTGTCCAGAATCTTAAAACAGATGTCACCTACCGTAGAATCCAAATCTGCGTCATACTGATTCTGATACCAGGCTGTTATAAACTGGCTTCTGCCATCCACATTTGCAGCAGTGATCTTGGCATTTTCGTTTGTACCTTCACCCAGTGTAAGTCTGATGGAATCTGTAACCGTATCGTCCGCTCTCAGTGCCATAAAGAAGGTATCGCTTATCTCCTCCTCAGAGGATGCATCTTCTCTTTTTACAGTAAACGCGATTCCTGTATGGCCATTTTCATCCATAACTGCCTCAAGAGCGCTGATCGAACCGTTGGTTTCCCGGTAGATGGGTGTGGGTTCTGACCACTTTCCTTTACTGTAACGGCTGTACCACAGCTCATCCATAACATCATTATCCAGGGGATCATCCAAACTGGAACCTGCCATGCTCCGGTAAATAACCACTGCATCTTCACCGTTTGATGCGGCCTGGGGTGCCATATCCGCATTATTATTATCTGTCAGCCGAACAGAATTCCAGGAACCTCCCTCATAAACGGAAGCCACCACCTCCGAATCGTTCATCATCTGAGACATACCCACAGATGCCTCAGCATTAGAATATTCCCCCTGCTGATCCATGGATACAGGGCTTCTCAGCTTCTCCCATGCGGCCACGGCAAAGCTTCCGGTACCTGCCAGTGAAACATTGGAATCCGGTGTCTCCTCACCTGTCCAGTCTACGGGAATTGCCTGGGAGGGCGCATTGCTGCCCTGGCTCCAGTAAACCCTTGTTTGATTCAGATCCGCAGAATTCTGGTCACTCAACGCCACTGTAATTCCTCCGTCCCTGGTCACCTGGGGATATCCGTAAGGATAAGCCGGAGCCAACAGGGTATCAAGAGCCGTATGGTCGTCTTCCAGTGAAAACACGGCTGCACGCTGCAGATAGCTTCTGTCTTCTGCAAGAATAGCATTATCCACCTCGGCGAGTCCGCCGTTTTCAGACAACAGCATAGCATTGGGCGATACATTTCCTCCCCAGTCCGGAAGATCTGCCTGGGCGATCCATTGCTGGATAGCATCCCAGTTTCCGTTATAGAAGGTAAGCGTAGGCATATTGGTGGACGCCAGCACCTTCCTGTACTTGAAGAAAAATACCTTCAGCATAAATTCAATACCGATCACACCTGACAGTTCTGTCCTGTGTCCCTGGATCTGCTTGTCACTCTTCTGATAGGTCCGGCTCAAGAATTGACTGTAATGCTCCAAATTGATCTGTCCGAACATACCTATTTTCAGTGCCAGAATCGCCACATCAAAACCAAATCCCGCAAATGCACGCATATAGGCATTTACCCGCAGCGTGGTGAGAATATCTGAACCAAACTTATTGGTCTCCTGCGAGTAAGCGGCCATGGCCTTATAATCCAGCTCCATAGCAGCACCCAGTGCAAATTCTGCCGTGATGGGGACAATTCCCACCACAGAGTTAAAGGTCCAATGATATCCGAATTTCCCACCCAGTGTAAATCCGCTGTCTGTGATCACGAATTCAAAGGCTCCTGTCTCTATATTAAATATAATATCTCCGGCCATATAACCGGCTGCCCTGCCTCCGAAATCTGTATCTCCCGGTTTCTTCAGCGTTTTATTCATTTTCCCTTGAAACCGCCCTGATAAATTCTTCTCTTTACCCATAACAGCGGCTACAAAAGCGGATGCATTGGCACCGGTAGTGTCACAGTCTATGGGATTCATGACCATATCTGTATCCATCCCCAGAAGATCTATATCATATCCCGCAAATGCATGGAATACAAAGGGATCCACCGTAGGCGTAACGGTTACCTTAAAGAAGGGTGTGTCTACTCCTGTATTAAACTTCTGAAGCCCCCTGCTCCCTACCTCACCGCCTTGGGAAGCGGCATCACCTGCGGTTGTCTGTTTTAAGTTTACATCCACGGTAAAAGGCTTGAACTGCTTTTCTTCGGTCACCTCAATCCCTATCATATTTGTTACAGGGAACGGCAGCGGTATAGACCTGACCATTTCACCGTTCTCATATAACTGGGATGTAAAGCGTCTGGAGCTTCCCTTGTCTATCCCCGTATTCTCATCTACAGGCACCTCATTAGATGCTGTCATCAGGTCTGTAAAGGGATACTTTTTCACTTTAAATTCCTGCCGCCCAAGTTTCTTCTGTTCTTCATCTGTAAGGAAACACTGGAAATCAGAATCTGTATCCAGTCCCCAGCACAACATTTCTGTCTTCAAAGTGATTTTTGGATACTGGTTTGTGCATCCTATGGGTTCCTTTCTGCCCAAAATATCTAAGTCTCCCTTATTGGGATACTCTACCTTCTGTGCAGAGATATAGACTTTCTTTTCCGTATCCGTATTTTTTTCCAGATTTACGATACTGTCTGTAAAGCTTGCCCCTCTCTCTTGGGAATAACTGTCCACTGTTATCAGTCTGGGATAATATGCATCATCCGGTGTTCGGATATCGTACACAAATTCCAGATAGTCACCTGCATGCAGCTGTGTATGGGCATCCTCGTCTTCACTGTATAATCTGGTAACATCATAATAGAATTCCAATTCTCCGTCCTGTCCCAAAGTCGTCTCCAGACGATTGTCCATGCTCCCTTTCTGCACCAGGGGACAGTATTTCTGATTTTTATAAGCACCTCCAGTATAGGTGACCTTCCCCTTATAGGGATCTCCTTTTTCATCTTTCAGATATAATTTTACATGAGCCGCTTCATCCAATGTAATGTAGTTCACAGGATACAGCTCATCTCTTCCCTTGTCCTTCTCAGAGGAAACTAAAACATCCGGCTGAACAGTCCCCAGATAAAGGGTGGTATCCTCAGAACCGGAACGGGCCTGAACAGCATTCTCTATACCGTCCGGGTCATAGATGGCCGCCTGTCCCTGTTCGTTGGTACGAATACTTACCTCTTTTCCGTCTCTTCTCTCGTACGTAATGGTAGTTTCCTGCATGGGAGTAAACTGGAATAAATACAGCTTGTCTTTCAGGGTACTGATCTCTGCCGTCAGACTCATCTCTTTGCCCGTACGGCTGTGCACTGCTTTCACGGTAGCTGTTCCATCCTTTTTGCCGGACATCATGAATACCTGGTCCGGTGCCTGATAAGGACTGGCAAGTTTCTCAATATTTGTATATCCGGTACTGTCTTTTCTGTAGAGAGGCATCACGGAACTGTCATCCGATGACCAGGCAAATCTGTCTGCAGCCATATTCCAGCTACTGCTATCAAAAATCTTAACGGATTTATCCAGAGAGATTCGTCGGTTCATATCCACGATTGCCTGACTATCCTCGTCGGACCAACTGCCGTTATAATTTTTTAAAGTAGGAATCCTTTCCTCATTGGCAATGGCAATACTTGCGCCATTTTCTTCTCTCTCCCCGTCCACATCAAAAGCAAAAGCCCCCTCACGGTATACCTGCACCAGATAAGAATCCGTGGACCACAGCTTATCTTCTGTACCTTTATTTCGTACCTTTGCCGTAACAGTATAAACATCCTTAAGCGTTCCCTCGTCAACTTTGTCAACTGAAAATGCTGCAGATGTCCCCTCTGTGGTACTGTAAATCTCATCCCCGTTCTTTTTCACAGAAAGCTGGAACTCATAATCTTCTTCCGTATCCGATAAAGACCAGGAAACCGGAAAACTGTCTGTCTCACTATCCACCATGTAAAGCTTCTCCGGTGTGGTCAGACGCACAGAGGCAGGAACTGGACTGACTATGATTCCTCCTCTTGCGTACAATTCCATCTGAGGGTTATCCGGGTTGGGTGTATGTACTGCAAAGGTATATACCGGTAATCCGTCTTTTGACACTTTTGTCAAAACATTTTCTTCGATTTCTCCGGTTACGGTTTCCGTAAATTCATATGTTTTGATGATCTTGTCTTCTGCCGGAAGTTCTTTCTCTTTATCTGTATAATCTCCCTCATACAAATCTACAGTATAAACCTGATCATTTCCCTTACCGTTAAGATTACTCATCCAGTAAACAGATGCTTTTCCCTTTTTTCTGGCATGGACTATATCCATCCCTTTTGGAACGGCAATGGCCGGAGGCCCATCATTTACCACTGTGATCACAGGCGACTGGACTGACACTGCCGGCGCAGCTTTCCTGTTATAAGCTGTTGCCGTAAATTGTACTTCACCTTCGGCCTTAGGTGTGATCACGCCGGTCATACGGTTGATCAGGGCCACATCTTCATTGCTGCTGGTCCATTCGATTCCGGGGAATGTAGGATTCTCTGTGGTTATACTGCATCCGAGTGTGCACGCTTCCTCCTGCACCATATACAGAATATTTCCATCCGGAAGGTTCTGAAGCTCCAATTCCCCCTCCTGAATCAGATTCACTGGTTTTACCTTAAATTCTGCCATATGGTTTGCTCCCACAAGGCAGGCATAATCCGATTTCACACCGGTTACCTGGGGAACCGTCACATCGGCAGCCGCCGGCATAAGAAACAGTTCTGCTCTGTAGGTCTGCTCCTCCGTCTGGGTATTATAGGGCAGGGGAATCTGTGCCGTCAGTTTACCATTCTTTTTAGGGTCTCCCTTTTCGTCCAGCTCCGGGGAGAGCTGATACAGAGTTGCCCCTCCGTCCAAGCTTACTTTCAGACGGTCCACAGACTCTTTTCCTTCTTTGTTGTAATCATTGGCATAATCATTCCAGAGCCAGTCATCATTAGGAGTCTGGTTATCATAAGTTACTGTAACCGTAACAGTCTGGTCCCCTTTGGTACCCGGGTCATAGGACTGCTTGTCCACCGTAATTCCTTTAATGTATTCCTGCACATATTTAGGACCGTCTGTAATGAACTTATTATTGGCAGTATCGAATCCCTCAAACTGAACCGTTCCCTTCCCCATTTCCATGACACCCATATTGGGTTCCTGGCTCCAACTGTAGTCTGCTCTGTTAAAGTTCGGATAGGTACTTTCATTTTCACTGCACATTAACTTTACGGCTTCATACTGATCCTTTGTCAACAGACAGGAAAAAGTATCGCCAAATCTTCTTCCATCATCCGTAGACAAAACACCGTCCTCAAATATACTCACAGGTCCCCCCAAGGATACATTTCCATTGGTCTGTAAAACACAGGGAATCATAGAATCTTCATAATAGATCTGGTCCGTTTCTGCCGGTTTTAAAGTTACCGTTGTTCCCGTTACTGGTTTACACATAGGTTTTAGTGAATACAGTGCGGAATATCTTGTCGTGGGTAATGCCGCTATAGTCTTTTTGTAGCCCCCATTCTTCACGAATGCCGGAAATCCTGTACTATTTTCACTTAAATCTATATTATAAACTAGATTTCCGCTCTGATACTCCGGATAGGCCCCTATGCTTCCCCATTTATCGGAAAGAGATTGTCCGTCCTCACTCAAGGTTCGCAAATCATAAAAGACGCCCACACCATTGCCATCGTCACTGTCAAGATTCGCAGTCAAAAAGTCAATGACTTTTACATAACTCTGTGGCACGGAAAAACTATAAAAATAAAAATTCTCAGGTTCGGTGGTCGTTGTGGGATCATAGGCAGGATTGGGAAGGCTTCCTGACGTTGCCGTCCACGGACTGCCATCTAAATCTGCCAGATTTCCTTGGATTCCGGCCTTGGAATACTGGAAGCTTCCACCGTCTGTAAAGACAGCGCCTGTTACATTCGTAAACTCAACATAAAATAACTTATTTCCGTTCCACCAGGTACTTTCATCGTTCTCATCAATACTGTTTTTTGTAGGAATGGTAACAGAAGCTGTTGTCTCCCCTGCCGGGATGCGCAAAACACCTTTTTTCCCTTCATAATCCGTACCGTCCTTGGCAACCCCGTCCATTGTCCTGTACTCTACAAAAATAGTATGAGTGACCGCCTCCGAGATGGTAAGATTTACTGTAATCTCCTCACCTGCCGGAGCTTCTGCCAATTCATCCACCGAAAGGGTTACATCTCTGTTGATCACATTTGCCGCATTTTTAGCCTTTATGGTCAGCTTACCCTCATTGAGCTGCATAAGGAGTGAAGATATGGTTGCCTCCATTACCGGTGTATATTCCCCTGTATTTTCAGGGAAATAAGTGGTCTGATAATTGGACAGTTCCTCCTCGATCTGAAGCATGGTCTGCACATTTCCGAGAGTCAGCTCTGTTCCATCCACAGATACCTTCTTATCAAGATCAGCTGTTCCTCCCTGCAGATATTCCTTTATCTCTTCCAGAGAATACTCTCTTTGATCCATAATGATTTTTGACGTATTCATAGAGCCGTCTTCATTAAAAATGCCCAGGCTCTCCAGAATGTATTTCGCCTCCTGAGCGTCTATTTCCTGGCCTTCCTCCAGCTTCTTCAGGGTATCTTTTGCATTAGCCTCCTCTGCGGTACTATTAAAAGCAGCAAGAACCGAATCAGACAGTGAAGTGACCCCCATCACCACTGCCATAAACATAGCCAGATAACGCATTTTCTTTTTTCCTCTCATGTCTTCTCCTTTTTCTATTCTCTTTTTCTTTCATACTACAGAATTATTATAATCGTAACCAAGCCGCCAAAGTGTGTTTTCCCTAAAATCTTCTTCCGCAGACAATGTACGGAAACATTTTGAAAATCAATCACACTTAGAGCAGTCTTATCTCTCCTATAAGCTGCTCTTTTTTCTTCTGTTTCTGAATATAATATTTTTCTGAATTAATTATATCATAAACTTAAATTATACTTTCCAACCTCTCACACTACCGGCCATACCGTTCGACACACAACCGCTTCATCCGCCAATCGTGCTCGCGTGCTGCAGTGCCGCCGCTCTTCCGCCCATGTTATAATGGGGGTATTGTAAATAATAAAAAAGCGCCCATCTGTGAATATGGAACGCTTTTCTCAATCTTTTATTAAAATAAATTACGACAAAAAAATAAGACTAATTCTCATAAGAATCAGTCTTATAATCCATGCCGCAGACCGGAATCGAACCGGTACGGGTATCACTACCCACGGGATTTTAAGTCCCGGGCGTCTGCCAGTTCCGCCACTGCGGCAAAAGATATCGGATAGGCGAACCTATCCGATAAAATGGACGGTGGTGGATTCGAACCACCGAAGCAATTTGCAGCAGATTTACAGTCTGTCCCCTTTGGCCACTCGGGAATCTGCCCATATATACAATATGAAATTGTATAAAAGCCGATGATCGGACTCGAACCGATAACCTGCTGATTACAAATCAGCTGCTCTGCCAATTGAGCCACATCGGCATATTCACTTTGAAGTCTAATCTTATCAGCTAGAGTGGACGGTGGTGGATTCGAACCACCGAAGCAATTTGCAGCAGATTTACAGTCTGT
>ERZ894236.245-NODE-245-length-76259-cov-28.9492_pt1 | contig 76259 bp, 82 predicted proteins | sample MGYA00380297_ERZ894236 | MGnify/ENA primary metagenome ERZ894236 (study PRJEB32331, sample SAMN06328420) | human gut metagenome | biome: human gut microbiome; feature: stool | host: Homo sapiens | collected 2014-08-04 ... | reverse complement strand
TTTTCTTTTCCACCGGGGATATTTACGAGGAAGCCGCCCACCATAACGCCGTATTCGTCGGCAGAGATGAAAGCGGCATACCGCGATACGCCCATCAGCGCGGCACAGCCGGGAGTTTTCGGCTTGATGTGAAAGGCAGCGACAAAGCCTTTAATTTCTGCTACCGGGGCGAGGGCGAACGGCTTTTCGTCTTTGAAGCCCCCATTGACCTGTTATCTTTCCTCTGCCTGTTCAAAAAGGATTGGCAGAAGCAGAGCTATCTGTCATTGGGCGGCGTGGGAGAAAAAGCCCTTTTGCGTTTCCTCTCTGACCGCCCGAACATCAAGACCGTTTATCTCTGCCTTGACAGCGACCAAGCCGGAAACGACGCTTGCAGCCGCCTTGTGAAGCTCACGCCGGAGGGCTTGACCGTCCACCGCCTTGTGCCACTTTTCAAAGATTGGAACGAGGTATTGCAGCACAAGGGGGAAATCACAGACGGGAAGTATTTACGGGAAGCTGTCTACGGCTTGAAAGAGCCGCCGCAGGAAGAAAACGTTGAGATTATCCGCATGAGCGAGGTTGACACACAGACCGTTGAATGGCTATGGGAGCCGTATATCCCCTTTGGAAAAGTAACCATTGTGCAGGGCAACCCCGGCGAGGGCAAGACCACCTTTGCCCTGCGCCTTGCCGCAGCCTGTACCACAGGCGGGACCCTGCCGGGTATGAAGCCTTTGCCGCCGTTTCAAGTGATTTACCAGACCGCCGAGGACGGGCTGGGCGATACCGTCAAGCCCCGCCTTATCGAAGCCGCCGCCGACCTTGATAGGGTGCTTGTGATTGATGAAGCCAAGCGGGAGCTTACCCTCTCCGACGAGCGCATAGAAAAGGCAATCACGCAGAACGGGGCGCGGCTGATTATCCTTGACCCCATACAGGCGTACATGGGCGAAAAAACCGACATGAACCGGGCAAACGAAGTGCGCCCCATGTTCCGCCGCCTTGCCGATGTTGCCGAGCGTACCGGGTGCGCCGTTATCCTTATCGGACATCTCAACAAAGCTGCCGGAGGGCAGAGCGCATACCGGGGATTAGGTTCTATCGACTTCCGCGCCGCAGCAAGGAGCGTCCTGCTGATCGGGCGCGTGAAGCGAGAACCGAATGTGCGCGTTATCGTCCATGACAAATCTTCCCTTGCGCCGGAGGGCAAGCCCGTTGCCTTTTGCCTTGACCCGAAAACGGGCTTTTCGTGGATAGGCGAATACGACATCACCGCCGACGAACTGCTGTCCGGCGCGGGCGGGAACACCGCCACCAAGACCGAGCAAGCCGAAAGGCTGATACTTGACCTATTGGCAGACGGAAAAGAGCTTGCCAGCGAGGACATTGTAAAAGCCGCAGCCGAAGCCGGAATATCCGAGAGGACAGTACAGAACGCCAAGCGCAACATGGGCGGCATTTTAGGCGCAAGGCGTGTCGGCGGTCAATGGTACAACTTCATCAAGAAGAAGCAGCCACCCGAACCCGCAAGCTGAAAGTGCAAAACGCAGACCCTTTGCACTTTGCACTTTCGCACTTTCACGATAATTAGCGTCAATAACTCAAAAAAGCACTTGACAAAACGCTTCATGGGGAACTGCCGAAGATATAAAGCCCTACACCGACCCAGTATTTCAAAATAACGTGCTGCTGACACAGACGGAACGGCTTACCATGAACAGCCGCCCGAAGCAGCCGAAGTATGCAAGGAATAAAAATATCCTTGTTATCGGGGGAAGCGGCAGCGGCAAGACGAGATTTTTCGTAAAGCCCAACCTTATGCAAATGCACTCAAGCTACGTTGTAACCGACCCAAAAGGAACGGTTTTAGTCGAGTGCGGGAAGCTCTTACAGCGGGGCGGCTACCGGATAAAGGTACTGAACACGATTAACTTCAAAAAAAGCATGAAATACAATCCCTTTGCCTATCTCCGCAGCGAAAAAGACATTTTGAAACTGGTAAATACCTTGATTGCCAACACCAAAGGGGACGGGGAAAAATCCGGGGAGGATTTTTGGGTAAAATCGGAACGGCTCTTTTACTGCGCCCTTATCGGCTACATTTGGTACGAAGCCCCGGAGGAAGAAAAGAACTTCACAACGCTGCTTGAAATGATAAATGCCAGTGAAGCCCGCGAGGACGACCCGGAATTTCAGTCCCCCGTTGACCTCATGTTTGAACGGTTGGAGGAAAAAGACCCGGAACACTTTGCTGTCCGGCAGTATAAGAAATTCCTGTTATCTGCGGGAAAAACAAGAAGCTCTATCCTCATTTCCTGCGGTGCGCGGCTTGCCCCTTTTGACATTAAGGAGCTGCGCGACCTTATGGAAACCGACGAAATGGAACTTGACACCATAGGCGACCGCAAGACCGCCCTGTTTGTCATTATCAGCGACACCGACGACACTTTTAACTTTGTTGTGAGTATTCTTTACACACAGCTCTTTAATCTCCTTTGCGACAAGGCAGATGATGAATACGGCGGCAGGCTGCCCGTCCATGTGCGCTGTCTGTTAGACGAGTTTGCAAATATCGGGCAGATACCGAAGTTTGAAAAGCTCATAGCCACTATCCGAAGCCGGGAAATCTCCGCGTCGATTATCTTACAGTCGCAAAGCCAGTTAAAGGCAATCTATAAGGACAACGCCGATACCATAGCCGGCAACTGCGACACCACCCTTTTCTTAGGCGGAAAGGAGAAAACCACCCTCAAAGAAATGTCGGAAATCTTGGGGAAAGAAACCATTGACAGCTTCAACACTTCCGAGAACCGGGGGCGGGAGGTATCGCATGGGCTGAACTATCAGAAGTTAGGCAAGCAGCTTATGACGGAAGATGAAATTGCGGTTATGGACGGCGGGAAATGTATCTTACAGCTACGCGGGGTGCGCCCGTTCTTCTCTGATAAGTACGACATTACAAAGCACCCCAACTATAAATATCTTTCCGACTATGACAAGAAAAATACCTTTGATATGGAAAAGCATTTAAGGCGCAGACCCGCCCTTGTGAAGCCGGACGAAGTATTTGACTACTACGAAATCAGCGAAAGCGATTTGCAGGAGGACACCGACCATGAATAAACGTATCAGAAAGAAAAAGGACAAGAAAATCACAGAAGCCATAAACGGGCTTGTTTTCATTGCCGAGCGACGGGAACAGCAACGGCAGGCAGCTATCCGGCAGTTTGTGAAACGGTGTGAAGCCCTGTATGAGCAGCAACGAAAGGAGGGATTGACGCAGTAACAAAGAAACAGACAACTTACAGAATACGCGCCCCTACTGGAAAATCCATAACGCCCACACTCAAAACTGAATACCGCCGCGCGGCAGACACATAGGCAGCGCGGGGAACCCGCCACAATCCGGCGGGCTTATGACCGCGGCAGTTACAAAACTGACCGCCGTTTTTTATGCCCTTTTACGGGGCAAGCCGCATTTGCGGCAGAAAGGAGCTTTATGGAATTTTTTAACTCTGCTATCGACGTATTACAGACCCTTGTTATCGCACTGGGCGCAGGCTTAGGCATTTGGGGCGTTATCAATCTCTTGGAGGGATATGGAAACGACAATCCGGGTGCAAAAAGTCAAGGCATTAAGCAGCTTATGGCGGGCGGCGGTGTTGCCCTTATCGGCACTATCCTTGTACCTCTGCTTTCCGGTCTGTTCGGATAAGTTTACGGAGGGTAGCCTATGGAGAGCATACTTGACGCGATTAACGAATGGATAAAGGAAATCCTTATCGGCGCGATAAACGGTAATCTGTCAACTATGTTCGGGGACGTAAACGAAAAAGTAGGCACCATTGCAGCGGAGGTAGGCAAGACCCCGCAGGGGTGGAACGCGAACATTTTCAACATGATACAAAATCTGTCTGAAAATGTGATTGTACCCATTGCGGGGCTTGTCATTACCTATGTCCTCTGTTATGAGCTTATCAGCATGGTAACGGAAAAAAACAATATGCACGACGTTGACACATTCATGTTCTTTAAGTGGTTTTTCAAAGCCTTTGTTGCCGTTTTCTTGGTAACGCATACCTTTGATATAACAATGGCAGTCTTTGATATGGCGCAGCATATTGTGTCCGGCGCGGCGGGGGTAATCGGCGGCGATACGAATATCGACGTAACCGAAGCCCTTGCCGCCATGCAGGAGGGACTAAACGATATGGAAATCCCCGAACTACTGTTACTTGTCATGGAAACGAGCCTTGTAAGCCTTTGTATGAAAATCATGTCCGTACTGATAACCGTTATCCTCTACGGCAGAATGATTGAGATATACGCCTACTGTTCCGTTTCCCCTATCCCCTTTGCCACTATGACAAACCGGGAATGGGGACAGATTGGGAACAACTACCTAAAGGGGCTGTTTGCACTGGGCTTTCAAGGCTTCCTCATTATGATATGCGTCGGCATTTACGCAGTTTTAGTAGGCGAAATGGTCTTAGCGGACAATCTGCACAGCGCGATTTTTTCCCTTGCAGCCTATACCGTTATCCTCTGTTTCTCCCTGTTCAAATCCGGCGCACTGGCAAAATCCATTTTCAATGCACATTAACACAGCACACGCGGGAAAGTCCCGCAGAAAGGAGGTCTTTTCTTGGCGTATGTACCTGTACCCAAAGACTTATCCAAAGTCAAAACAAAAGTCGCTTTCAATCTGACAAAGCGGCAAATCCTTTGTTTTTCAGTGGCACTTCTTATGGGACTGCCGCTTTTCTTTTTGCTTAAAGACAGCGCAGGGACGAGCCTTGCGGCAATGGCAATGATTGTCGTCATGCTTCCCTGCTTCTTGGTTGCCATGTATGAAAAGCATGGACAGCCCCTTGAAGTGGTCATAAAGAACATCATTCAGACAAAATTTACCCGCCCCAAAGTGCGACCGTATCAGACGGAAAACCTATATGCACTCTTGGAGAAACAGCGGGCATTAGAAAAGGAGGTATCAGCGATTGTCAAAAGGACAGACAAAAAAGACGCGGGAAGCCGCAGGAAACAGGCGTAAGCTGACCCGCGCGGAAAAGAAACAGATAGCGGCGGTTATCCGGCAGGCAAAGGGGGACGGCAAAGCCCACACCGCACAGCAGACCATTCCCTACCTTGCCATGTACCCGGACGGTATCTGCAAAGTGGCACAGCGGAAATATTCAAAGAGCATTGTTTTTGAGGATATTAACTATCAGCTTGCACAGACAGACGATAAGACCGCCATTTTTGAAAACTGGTGCGATTTCCTCAACTACTTTGACGCAAGCGTGAACGTGCAGCTTTCTTTCATCAATCAAGGCTCACAGCAGGAACAGGCAGCGCGGGCAATCCATATCCCGCCGCAAAATGACGATTTTAATTCTATCCGCACCGAGTATTCCGATATGCTGAAATCGCAGCTTGCCAAAGGGAACAACGGGCTTGTAAAGCACAAGTACATCACATTTTCCATTGAAGCGGACAATCCGGCGGCAGCAAGGGCGCGTCTTTCCCGTATTGAAACCGACGTACTCAACAATTTCAAGGTGCTTGGGGTATCGGCGCACCCCTTATCCGGCTATGAACGTCTGAAAGTGCTGCATGGGGTATTCCACCCGGCAGGCGAGCCTTTTTCATTCTCTTATGACTGGCTGACCCCGACGGGGCTTACCACAAAGGACTTTATCGCCCCGTCCTCTTTCAAGTTTGGGGAGGGACGCTACTTTGCTATGGGGAAAAAGGCGGGGGCGGTATCGTTCCTTGAAATCCTTGCCCCGGAGTTAAACGACCGTATCTTAGCGGATATGTTGGACTTGGAAACAGGGGTTATTGTCAATCTCCACATTAAAAGTATCGACCAGTCGGAAGCAATCAAGACCATTAAGCGCAAAATCACTGACCTTGACAAGATGAAGATTGAGGAACAGAAAAAAGCGGTTAGAAGCGGTTACGATATTGACATACTCCCGTCCGACCTTGCCACCTTTGGGAATGAAGCAAAGAATTTATTGCAGGATTTACAGAGCCGCAACGAGCGAATGTTTCTCCTTACGTTCCTTGTGGTAAACATGGCAGACACGAAGCGGAAACTGGAAAATGACATTTTCGCAGCGGCGGGCATTGCACAGAAATACAACTGCGCCTTGACCCGTCTTGACTATCAACAGGAAGCGGGGCTGATGTCCTCTATCCCTTTGGGGGAGAACCTTATCCCGATACAACGGGGACTTACCACATCAAGCACCGCTATTTTTATCCCGTTCATCACGCAGGAGCTATTTCAGACTGGGGCTGCCCTGTATTATGGGCTGAACGCTTTAAGCAATAACATGATACTCTGCGACCGCAAGCAGCTTAAAAATCCAAACGGGCTTATCTTGGGAACACCGGGCAGCGGAAAATCCTTTGCAGCAAAGCGGGAAATCACAAACGCCTTTCTCATTACCGACGACGATATTTTTATCTGCGACCCGGAAGCGGAATATTTTGCCCTTGTAAAACGGCTTGGCGGACAAGTGATACGCTTATCCCCGACCGGGAAAGGCATGGACGGTACGCCCCAGTATGTGAACCCTATGGATATGAACCTTAATTACAGCGAGGACGACAGCCCCCTTGCACTGAAAAGCGATTTTATCCTTTCCCTCTGCGAGCTTGTCATTGGCGGGAAAGAGGGCTTGCAGCCCGTAGATAAGACGGTTATTGACCGCGCCGTAAGGAATGTGTACAGGGACTATCTTGCTGACCCTGTACCGGAGAAAATGCCTATCTTGGGCGACCTTTACGACGAGCTGTTGAAGCAGCCGGAGCCGGAAGCTGCCCGCATTGCGGCGGCATTGGAGCTGTATGTTTCCGGCAGCCTTAACGTATTCAACCATAGAACGAATGTGGAGCTTTCTAACCGCCTTGTCTGCTTTGATATTAAGCAGCTTGGAAAGCAGCTCAAAAAGTTAGGTATGCTCATTGTGCAAGACCAGATATGGAACCGCGTTACCATTAACCGGGCAGAAAAGAAATCTACCCGCTACTATATGGACGAATTTCATCTGCTTCTCAAAGAGGAACAGACCGCCGCTTACAGTGTGGAGATTTGGAAGCGTTTCCGTAAATGGGGCGGCATACCCACAGCTATCACGCAGAACATAAAGGACTTGCTTGCTTCCCGCGAGGTGGAAAATATCTTTGAAAACTCTGATTTTGTCCTCATGCTCAATCAGGCGCAGGGCGACCGGGCTATCCTTGCAAAGCAGTTAAATATCAGCCCACAGCAGATGAAGTATGTAACCCACACCGAAGCAGGCGAGGGACTTATCTTCTATGGAAATGTGGTGCTTCCCTTTGTAGACCATTTCCCGAAAGACACCGAGCTTTACCGCATTATGACGACGAAGCCGGAGGAAGTGAGCAGCCTATGAAAACAGACGTAATTATCAACCGGGACGCGCTTTGTGCTTTACAGGAGTTACCCTCTGAAAGTGTCCATTGCTGCGTTACAAGCCCGCCCTACTATGCTCTGCGGGACTATGGGCTTGACGCACAAATCGGACAGGAGGACACGCCGGAGCAGTATATTGACAGGCTGACCGCTGTTTTTGGCGAGCTTTACCGGGTACTGAGAAAAGACGGTACGCTATGGCTGAATATTGCAGACACCTATTGCGGTACTGGGAATAAAGGCGGCTATGCTGACCCGAAAAACCCAAAGGGGCGCATCGGACAGCGGATTGCAAGGAACAGCCGCGTTACCGGCTGCAAGCAAAAGGACTTAATCGGTATTCCCTGGCTCCTGGCGTTTTCCCTGCGTGAACAGGGGTGGTATCTGCGCAGCGATATTATCTGGCAGAAACAAAACCCTATGCCGGAAAGCTGCAAAGACCGCCCGACCCGCTGTTATGAACATATTTTCCTGCTCTCAAAAGAAAAGAAATACTACTATGACGCTGCCGCCATTGCAGAACCCTTAGCACCTACTACCGCAGAACGGTATCGCAGAGCGCGCAGCACCAACAGCAAATACACACATGAAATCCCCGGACAAGGAAAGGTACAGGGGCTAAACCAACCGCGGGACGGTGGCTACTATGACGACGCGCTCATGCCGACTACGAGGAATAAGCGGGACGTGTGGCTGATTAACACCGTTCCCTATAAAGGGGCGCATTTTGCAGCTTTTCCCCCGAAATTAGCAGAAACCTGTATTTTGGCAGGCTGCCCCAAAGGTGGGATTGTCTTAGACCCGTTTTTTGGAAGCGGCACGACCGGGCTTGCGGCAAAAAGCCTTGACCGTCATTATATCGGGATTGAATTAAATGCAGAATATTGCGCCCTTGCGAGGGCGCGGATTGGAGGTGCAGGACTATCAAACAGCTAAAACCACGCGATAAAATTACACAGAAAATGACCCGCGACGGTGCGGTGGAAGTCAACGAAACACAGCAGACCGCCGAGCGTATCAGCAGCAGGGAAGCAGACAGCGACTTTTCACAGCCGGACACCGCTACCGCAGAGCGCGTCATGGAACACCTTGACGCAGCCCATACCCCAAAGGCAAATAAAAAGGCAGTCAAAAAAGAGCAGGAAGCTACTGTTTTGCGTACTTCCACTTCCCGCTTAAAGTTTACCGATGAGGAACGGACAACGCCGGAACTGGAACCGTATATCAAAAAATCAGAAAAAGCAGCCGACAAACTGGACGCAGCAAAGGCAGCTATCCCGAAGCAGAAAAAACTGGTAAAAGAGCGCACCTTTGAGGAAGCCACCGGAAAGGCAAAGACCCGCCTGCACTTTGAGGAACAGGAAAAGCCCATACCCGGCGGCAAACCCCACAATAACCCGTTATCCCGCCCCGCGCAGGAAGCGGGTATTTTTGTTCACAATAAAATCCACAGCGTCGAGAAAGACAATTCCGGTGTAGAGGGCGCGCATAAATCGGAGGAACTTGCCGAGCGCGGCGCAAGGTACGGGACAAGAAAATTAAAACAGGGCTACCGCAGCCATAAGCTGAAACCCTACCGGGAAGCGGCAAAAGCAGAAAAGGCAGCATTTAAGGCAAACGTCAACTTCCAGTATCACAAGACCCTGCACGACAACCCACAGCTTACTTCTAACCCGCTTTCCCGTTTCATGCAGAAACAGCAGATAAAACGCCAGTATGCAAAGGCGGCAAAGAAAGGAGGGACAAAAGCCGCAGCGGAAGCTACAAGAAAGACGGCGAAGAAAACTGCCGAGGAAACAAGGAAAGCCGCCGCATTTGCGGCAAGACACCCGGCGGGCATTTTGATTGCAGTTGCCGCGCTGCTTCTCTTTATTATGATTTCCGCAGGGCTGTCCTCTTGCGGGGCTATGTTTTCGGGCTTGACAAACGGCGTGCTTGGCACGTCCTATACGTCGGAGGACAGCGACCTTGTGGCAACGGAACAGAGCTATGCTGCAATGGAAAACGAGCTGCAAAGTGAGATTGACGCTATCGAAAGTACTCACAGTGGCTATGATGAATACCGCTATGACCTTGACACTATCGGGCATAACCCCCACGAATTAGCGTCGTACTTGACTGCCCTTTTACAGAGTTACACCCCACAAAACGCACAGGCAGAGCTAAAGCGGCTGTTCGGCTTACAGTACACCTTGACGCTGACGGAAGAAATCGAGATACGCACCACCACTGACGAGGAGGGCAACGAGGAAGAATACGAATACCGTATCTTAAATGTGAAGCTGACAAACAAGCCGATTGCTTCCCTTGCGGAAGAACTGCTGAACCCACAGCAGTTTGAAATGTTCAAAGTGTACTTACAGACACAGGGCAACAAACCATTGATTTTTGGCGGCGGCTCTCCCGACGGAAGCCCGTCCGAGGATTTAAGTGGCGTGGAGTTTGTAAACGGTACGCGCACCGGAAATCAAGAGCTTATGGAGCTTGCAAAGCAGCAAGTCGGAAATGTGGGCGGCTACCCTTACTGGTCTTGGTACGGCTTTAACAGCCGCGTGGAATGGTGCGCCTGTTTTGTATCATGGTGCTACAATCAAGCCGGAAAAAGCGAACCGCGCTTTGCGGGCTGCGAATGGCAGGGTGTCCCTTGGTTTCAGTCAAGGGGACAATGGGGCGCACGCGGCTATGAGAATATCGCACCGGGCGACGCTATCTTTTTTGATTGGGATTTAGACGGCGTTGCCGACCATGTGGGGCTTGTGCTTGGCAGGGACGGCAGCCGCGTCTATACCGTTGAGGGCAATTCCGGCGACGCCTGCAAGATAAAGAGCTATGACCTTAACTATCAATGTATCAAAGGCTACGGGCTGATGAACTGGTAAAGCAGCCCCAAAAAGAAAGGAGAATTTACTTTATGGCAAACAACAAAATTGAACGTATCAATAAGGAAATCGCAAAGACCCGCGAGAAAATCACAGAGTATCAGAACAAGTTAAAAGGACTGGAAGCGCAGAAAACCGAAGCGGAAAACCTTGAAATCGTACAGCTTGTACGCGCTATGCGACTGACCCCGCAGGAACTTAACGCTATGCTGTCCGGCGGCGGTATTCCCGGCATGAACGCCACACACGCTACCGAAGCGGCAGACTACGAAGAACAGGAGGAAAATACAGATGAAGAATAAACTGAAAAAGACCATGACTGCCCTTTGTGCCGCCCTTATCCTTATGGGCGGTTTTTCTGTCCCTGCCTATGCACAGGGCGCAGCCACAGAGCCGCCCGCAGAGGACGCGACCAACGACAGCAACGTAATTGTGGAGGAAAAAGAGGAAACGCCGCCCCTTACCCCAAAGGGAAACGCAACACTGGTTGACGATTTCGGCGGCAATAAGCAGCTTATCACTGTTACCACCAAAAGCGGCAACTACTTCTATATCCTCATTGACCGGGCAGCCGAGGGCGAACAGACCGTACATTTCCTTAATCAAGTGGACGAAGCCGACCTTATGGCACTGACCGAAACCGGGGAAGCCACGAAAAAGCCGGAAGTCTGCAACTGTACGGAAAAATGCGAAGCCGGAAAGGTAAACACGTCCTGCCCGGTATGTGCAACCACTCTGACAGGCTGCACAGGCAAAGAACCTACCCCAACACCCACAGAGCAGCCGGAAGAACCCAAAGAAAAAGGCGGCAATCCCGGCGCGGTGCTTGCCTTAGTCCTCTTTGTGCTGCTTGGTGGCGGCGCGGCGTTCTACTACTTTAAGTTTGTAAAACCGAAGCAGAACGTGAAAGGAAGCACCGACCTTGAAGATTTTGACTTTGAGGATTACGACGAGGACGAGCCGGAAGCAGATACCGGGGAAACTTCCGAAGATGAAGAAACGGAGGAAGAAACCCTATGACCCTATTTACCGACAATCCCTTTGAAAAGATGATGATACAGAAACCGGACTATGGCAAAGGGGAAAAATCCCCGCCGGAGCTTTCTTCCCCACGTTGCGCGGGCTGCCCTTACAAGGGGCAGTCCCCTTGTGTGGGGTACTGTATCAGAAAACTGGAAACCAAACGACAGACCGAACGATAAAAGGAGGAAGTATCATTGATTTTAGTTATCGCAGAAAAGCCCAGTGTGGCGCAGACAATCGCTGCCGTACTTGGGGCAAAGGAAAAGAAAGACGGATTTCTCACAGGAAGCGGCTATATCGTTTCTTGGTGCGTGGGACATTTAGTAGGGCTTTCCGAAGCTGACGCCTACGGGGAGCAGTATAAAAAGTGGAGCTATGACAGCCTACCGATTTTGCCGCAGGAATGGAAATATACCGTTGCTGCTGACAAGGAAAAGCAATTCAAGACCCTAAAGGAGCTTATGCACCGGGCAGATGTTTCCGAAGTCGTCAATGCCTGCGACGCAGGGCGCGAGGGAGAATTGATTTTCCGTTTTGTCTATGAAGTTGCCGGGTGCAGGAAGCCTATGCGCCGCTTGTGGATTTCCTCAATGGAAGAAGCTGCTATCACAGAGGGCTTTTCTCATCTGAAGAACGGCGAAGCATACGACGCGCTCTTTGCTTCCGCACTATGCAGGGCAAAGGCTGACTGGCTTATCGGTATCAATGCCACCCGTCTTTTTTCTGTCCTTTACAACCATACCTTGAATGTGGGACGCGTACAGACCCCCACCTTAAAAATGCTTGTTGACCGGGACGCAGCGATTACCACATTTAAGAAAGAAAAATACTACCATGTGCGTCTTGCCTTATCCGGTGCGGAAGCTGCAAGTGAAAGGCTGTCTGACCGTTCCGAAGCTGACAAGCTGAAAGCTGCTTGCGAAGCGTCAAAGGCGGTATGCACTTCCCTTGTGAAAGAGAAAAAGACCGCAGCCCCGCCGAAGCTCTTTGACCTTACTTCTTTACAGAGGGAAGCAAACCGCCTGTTCGGATATACGGCAAAACAGACCCTTGACCTTGCACAAGCCCTGTATGAAAAAAAACTTTTGACTTATCCGAGAACCGACAGCGCATTTCTGACCGACGACATGGGCGATACGGCGGCGGGCATTATCAAGCTGCTTTGTGGGAAGTTTTCTTTTATGGAGGGCGCAGACTTCACGCCGGAGCTTGCAAAGGTGCTGAACAGTAAAAAAGTATCCGACCACCACGCGATTATTCCCACAATGGAGCTTGCAAAGACTGATATTATCGCGCTGCCGGAAAGTGAAAAAAATATCCTTACCCTTGCCGGGACGCGCCTGCTTATGGCGACCGCTGCACCGCATACCTTTGAAGCGGTTACAGCACTTTTTGAATGTGCCGGACAGTCCTTTACCGCAAGGGGAAAAACGGTATTGTCCGACGGTTGGAAAGAGATTGACCGAAAATACAGGGCAGCCTTAAAGAACAAGCCCGAAACGGACGACGCAGACAGCGACACAGAAAAGACCCTGCCGCCATTTGTCGAGGGACAGACCTTTGAAAATCCGGCGGCAACGGTAACGGAGCATGACACCACACCGCCAAAACCTCACAACGAAGCGTCGCTGCTTTCCGCTATGGAGCGCGCCGGAAGCGAGGACACCGACCCGGACGCAGAACGCAAAGGGCTTGGCACTCCCGCCACCCGCGCCGCTGTTATTGAAAAACTGGTAAAGGGCGGCTTTGTGGAACGCAAAGGCAAGCAGCTACTTCCCACAAAAGACGGTATCAATCTTGTGTGCGTCCTGCCGGACACCTTGACAAGCCCGCAGCTTACCGCAGAATGGGAAAACAATCTGACGCAGATTGCCAAAGGCAAGGCAGACCCCGCCGCATTTATGGAGGGTATCGAGGATATGGCGCGGGAACTGGTAAAGACCTATCCGTTTCTTTCTGATGATAAAGCGCAGATGTTCAAGCCGGAACGGGAAGCGTTGGGAAGCTGCCCCCGCTGCGGTTCTCCCGTCTATGAGGGAAAGAAAAACTACTATTGCAGCAACAAAGAATGTATCTTTACCATGTGGAAAAATGACCGTTTCTTTGAAGAACGAAAAGTAACCTTTACCCCGAAGATTGCCGCTGCACTCTTAAAATCCGGCAAGGTAAATGTGAAAAAGCTCTATTCTCCAAAGACGGGCAAAACCTACGACGGAACTATCGTATTGGCTGATACAGGCGGGAAATATGTCAACTACCGCATTGAGCTTCCGAAGAAAAAATAACTGAATAGCAAGCATAGGAAAAGAGTACCCTTTTCCGTAAAATCCCTGCTTTCTCTACCGAGAACGGCGGGGATTTTTGCTTGTTGGGAAGTGTCCCAAACCCTCTGAAATCTTGAAAAAATATGTAAAATCTTTGGCAAAAAGGCGGGCGCGGGGTACTGAATGATGAAACTGGAAAGAGCAGCGTCCGCGCTGCCCTTTGGAAAGGAGGTTACACATGGCAAGTTTACGGGACACCGTAAAGGACTATCAAGAAGAATTACGGGACGGTATCGCTTGGGTGGCGTTTTGGAAAACAGGACGTTCTTGGAACGCAGAAGATTTCCACCTTGAACTGGGCGACTACCTCTACCCGGAGGACAGAAGCCGCATGGAGGAAATCAAACAGGCTGACCCTGCCGCCGTTGTGGTAAACGGGTATTATTCCGGCTATCTTGGCGAAGATATGAACCTTGACGAGCTGACCGCAGGGGTGCGCCGCCACTACGAAAACGGATATAGCAATATCGGGGAATTTATCGAAGCACACGACGACAGGCTGCCGCCGGAGCTTACCGAGGAAGCAAGAGCCGCCGCCCACGCTGCGGGGCTTCCTTTCTCTGAAAAAGCCTACCGGGACGGCGAAGAACCCGACCCCTATCTATTTGACGGGAGCATGAGCATGGAGGACTACGAACTTATGCACCGCATGATTGAAAACGAAAGGAGTGAACGCATGGCAGAAACGATTTTAAGCGGGTATCTTTCTAATCTTGGAAAGTACACCGAGGGCAGACCTGCGGGCGAATGGGTATCATTCCCCACGACTGCCGAGCATTTGAAAGAAGTCTTTGACCGTATCGGCATAGACGGCAAAAACTACGGGGAGCTGCACATCACAGAATACCAGTCCTCTATTGCGGGACTGACAGGGAAATTGACGGAGCTTGAAAGCCTTGACGAGCTGAACTACTTGGGCGAACTTTTGAAAATGCAGTTTGACGACGACCGGGAAAAATTTATTGCGGCTATGGCATACGGCGACCATACAAGGGATTTGCAGGACATTATCAACCTTGCACAAAACCTTGATTGTTACTGGCTTTATCCGTCCGTACAGAGCGAGGAAGATTACGGGCATTATCTGATTGAGGAACTGGACGAGTTGGAGCTGCCCGAAGAAGCAAAAAACTATTTTCTCTATGAGGAATACGGGCGGGACGCTGCTATCAATGACGGGGGCAGATTTACCGAGCAGGGCTATATCTACAACAACCGCAACACCTTTACACAGTGGTATGACGGGCAGGACGTGCCGGAGGAATACCGGGTAACACCGCAGCAGCAGGAACAGGCAGACCTTGACGCTGCCGCCGTACAGCCTGCACTTGCCACAGAGCAGCCCCCGGTTCTCCCGATTATCCTATCTTCCGAAAAGCCCGCCGACAAAATGAAAGAGATTACCGACCGACTGGAACAAGGAATTTTAGAGATTTACGAAAGTGAGCGTTACGCCGATTATCTGCGTACCATGTCAAAATTCCATGATTACAGCCTGAACAATACAATCCTTATCGCCCTGCAGGGCGGCAATCTTGTGAAAGGCTATAAACAGTGGGAAAAGGAATTTGACCGCCATGTAAAGCCGGGAGAAAAAGCTATCAAGATACTTGCACCGTCCCCGTTTACCGTTAAGAAACAAGTGGAAAAAATCGACCCGGATACCCAAAAGCCTGTTTTCGACAAGGACGGGAAACCTGTTACCGAAGAAAAGGAAATCAAGATACCCGCTTTTCGTGTGGTATCTGTTTTTGATGTTTCACAGACCGAGGGAAAAGAGCTTCCCTCCCTTACCTATGAGCTGACGGGCAACGTGGAACAGTATCAGGATTTTTTTGCTGCCCTTGAAAAGACTTCCCCCTTTGCTATGGGATTTGAAGCACTAAGCGGTAGCATAAAAGGACGCTGCAATTATGAGGAAAAGCGTATCATCATCAACGAGGGCATGGAGGAATTGCAGAATATCAAGACCGCAATCCATGAAATCGCCCACGCGACACTCCATAACATAGACAAAGACACGCCAGAACGCCCCGACCGCCGCACCCGCGAGGTACAGGCGGAAAGCGTCGCCTATGCCGTCTGCCAACACTACGGGCTTGATACGTCGGACTATTCTTTTGGATATATCGCCGGGTGGAGCAGCGGAAAAGAACTTGCAGAGTTGAAAGGCTCTCTTGAAACAATCCGCAGCACCGCCGCAAGTCTGATTGATACCATAGACGGGCATTTTACAGAAATCCAACAGGCACAGGATAAGGAGCAGACCACCGAACAGGCACAGCCCGCGCAGGAAACCGCCAAACAGTCCGAAGCAGAAGCAGCCGCGCAGGAGCTTCCCGAAGAAACAGCCCCGATACAGGAAAAAGAAGCACAGACGGAGCCGGAAGCTGATACGGGCGCGAGCAACGAAGCACCGCAGCCCCCACAGCCGGAACAGGCTGCACCCGCCGCCCCTTATTACACTATCAATGAAGCTGCCGCCAAACGTGCAAAGGATATGAACAGCTTTTCCGATTATAAGCAAGGCAGCGCAACAGCGGAATACAGGCATTATGTAGATGAAGCTATGCAGCTTGCAGAACGGCAGAAACGCCGGGTAGACCCGATGTACCATGAGAAAATCGACAGCCTGCTTGACACTTACGCCCGGAAACTGGCGGCGAACATGAACAAAGGCTATGAGATTGACGCGCGTGTTCCCTCTATTCTTATCGCGGGTGGCTCTAATTTCCCCACAAGGAAGAAAGAAAAGCAGAACGCAGCCCGCGACAGCAATTACCGGGAATGGCAGGACATACAAGGGCTTCTTGATAAAATCCGCAGCACCGGCATGGGCGGTATCAGCGCAGACGACCCACAGGCAGTACAGAAGTTGGAAAAGAAACTGGAAAGCCTTGAAAAATCACAGGAAACCATGAAATCCGTAAACGCCTATTACCGCAAGCATAAGACCCTTGACGGCTGCCCGCATTTACCGCCGGAGGAACTGGAAAAACTGAAAGCAGACATGGCGAGCAGTTGGCATTTGGAGGACAAGCCCTTTGCGACTTGGGCGTTATCCAACAACAGCGCAGAAATCCGGCGCGTGAAAGACCGTATCAAATCCCTTTCGCAGCAAAAAGAAATCGGTTTTGTGGGTTGGGAGTTTGACGGCGGCAAGGTGGAAGCAAACACCGAAGCGAACCGACTGCAAATCTTCTTTGAGGATAAGCCGGACGAAGCCACGCGGGAAGCCCTAAAAAGTAATGGCTTCCGTTGGTCGCCAAAAGCAGGGGTATGGCAGCGGCAGCTTACCAGTAACGCCTATTATGCGGCTGATTATGTCAAGGCGATTGCACCCCTTACCGGGGAAAAGCCTACCGAGTTACAGCGGGCGCATATCCGGGCGCAAAAGGTAGCTGCACAAGAACAAACCACACAGGAGCAGCCGAAACAGGAAGCCCCACAGGACAAAGACACCTTTTCCATTTATCAGATAAAAGGCGGGGACGAAACAAGGGACTTGCGCTTTGAACCTTACGACCGTCTGACTGCCACAGGACACCGGGTAGACGCGAAAAACTATACACTTGTCTATTCCGCAGAGCTTACTCCGGGGACTTCCCTTGAAGATATTTATACCCGCTTTAATATCGACCACCCGAAAGATTTTAAGGGACACAGCCTTTCCGTTTCCGACGTGGTGGTGCTTCATCAGAACGGGCAGGACACCGCCCACTATGTAGACAGCTTCGGTTATAAGGAAGTGCCGAAGTTTTTGCAGCCGGAAAACTATCTGAAAACTGCCGAGCAGACCACCGAGCAAAATTACAACATGATTGACGGGCAGATAAACAATACCCCGACCGCCGCAGAACTGGAGGAAAAGGCAAAAGCCGGGGGGCAGATTTCCCTTGCAGAATACGCCGAAGCATTGAAAACCGATAAGGAACGCGGCAAGACTGCCAAACAGGAAAAGCCCTCTATCCGGGCGCAGCTTAAAGCAGCGAAAGAACAGACACCGAAGAAACAGGCAAAACAGAAAACACAGGATTTGGAAAGGAGCTGACCGATGAAGTTACAAAAATTTGAAAATGTGGACGTTATCGCTTCTCTTGAAGCCATAATGAAACAGCACACCGCTTTTTATCAGAGCGATTTTGAGATAGACAAACAGATTTTGCAGAAAGCGGCGGGAAGCCCTATCCCGGAGGACAGACGGCTTTTGTGGTTTTCCCGCCCGTCCGGGACGTGCTGCTTCCGGGAACGGGACGTTTTTCTAAAGGACACAAGGCAGCATAATACATGGCGATTTTACGGGGAACAGACCCGCGATACTATCCTTGCCTATGCGGTGGAACTGACAGGCACAGAGCAGGGAAAAATCAAAGGCAATCTTTATGAACTGGATTATTTGCAGCATTTCCGGGAAGTAATCGAAAAATCCATACCCGCCGACAACTACACGCTGATTTATGAGCATGGGGAGCTGACAAAGCCTGCCGGACAATATTTTGACGGGGACACTGACCCGCAGCTTGGAAAGTTTATACGTTTTGAAGCACAGCCAAACGACCCGGAAGCCTTGAAAATCCTTTTAGGGGAACAGAAGAAAAACCGAACACCACATACGCAGGGGGATTTTCAGTTACATATTGCCGCCCTGCATGACAGACGGATTGAAACAGAAGCCCGCCGGATTGTGGAAAATGTAAAAGGGCTTGGAGAAACGGACAGCCCCGAAAAGACCCATTGTGCGGTAGAACTTTCCCCCTACTTTGTTCCACTGGCAACGGATAAGGACATGGAACGGCTATTTTCCATGCTTCCTTACAAAAGTCTTTCCTTTTCCACGTTGGAGGGCAGGCATGGCGTTTATGCGCTGATAGATAAAAGCGAAAGGAATAAAGAGATGAGAAAATCCCGTCCCTCTGTCCGGGCACAGTTACAAACAGAGAAATCCCCAAAAATTCCGAAAAAGACGGCAAAATCAAAACATCACGAAATGGAGGTATGAGCATGATTAGACTGACCGTTGAAGAAATGAACCTGTTAAGTATTTACCATGAGGGAAGCAAAGCACAGCTTATGGAAAATATGACGGCTGCGCTGCCGTTCATGGACAAGGATATGCGGGAACTGGCGAAGCGCACCCTTGCGAAAATCGCACCTCTGACAGAAAATGAGTATGCGGAGCTTGCCATTTTCGCCGCTGATGAGGTATGACTGGGGGTAAGCGGCTCACGCCGCCACAGAGCCGGAAAGTCAACAGCCTTGTAAAAAAGGAGTGCTGCAACTGCGAGCGCGGACACTGTATCTTACTGGACGACGGGGAGGAATGTGTCTGCCCGCAGCTTATTTCCTATTCACTTCTATGCAAGTGGTTTCAGATTGCCGTACTTCCTCTTGATAAGCTGCTGTATGCAGAGCTTTTCAAAACCGAGGACAAAAAGCGTTGTACCGAGTGCGGCACGTTCTTTGTATCAAAGTCAAACAGCGTCAAATACTGTCCGGACTGCCGGAAACGCATTACCCGCAGACAGGCAGCGGAGCGCATGAGGAAACGGCGCGCGGCGGTTACGCAGTAGGGGTTAAAAATACTTGATTTATGGAACTTTCAGAGTATGAAAATCAAGCGGTAAGGGTTTTATACCTTATCTCCGAAAAATAGCATTCTACACCGTAACATACACCCAGATTGCACCTACACAAAGCAGGGCGCAGACAGTCTTTTGTTGGCTGTCTACGCCCTGTCTTTTTTATTTCTTTGGCAAGCATTTATATGTATTTGCAATCCAATCATCAAATTTCTGACCTTTTTCAAATTCCATTACATCATACATTTCTGCTGCGATTGTTTTGAACGCTTCTTTGAACACATACAAATCTAATTCTTCCATTGATTTTTCACGTTTGATACGCAAAAAAACTTTAGTAAAGTCTTTTGTTTTGAAACCAATATCTTTACGTCCTAATCGAATAGGATTTCCGCGATAAGTAATACCCATAGCTTGTGCAGCTCTAAATGCTTCTTCTTTAACTTTATAAACTTTGTCATGGAGAGCAAGGCGCGTAATAACATCTTTGGATTGTTGACAATCATATTGTTTTAGTTCATTCAATGCAGCAAGCCTAATTTTCCATGATGATTTATTGTTTGCATCTTTGACAAGCTGACCAATATTAGCAGGTGTTTCTTTTGTCATATCTTTATCAAATCCTTTCATCAAATTTTAATGGTTTTATTATACCACTTTTTGCTTTCCATTTCTATATGTAAATAATTGATTTGCTTACTCAATATTCACGTTCTTTTCTCCGTTCCGGCTCTTTTTCCAGTCTTAAAATACTGTCTATGTTCTGCTTGATAATGTCGTATTCCTTGACCTGTTTTTTCAGCTTGCCATAATTAGCGTAAAGGGCTTCTTTCTGTACTTGGAGTTTCCCGTATTCTTCCTGCATGGCGGCAAGATTGGGGAGCTTAGTAACGCCCGCCGCTTTTAGTGTCTTTACTGCCGCTTCATGGAGTATCAGACTGCTTTCCTGTTTTGCCCTGTATGCGTCCTTATCTTTTGCCTTGCGGTATGCTTCATAAACAGGTTTTGTCTTTTGGTAGGTGGCAACGTGCTTCATCAGCACCGCCATATCTGCAAGACGTTTTCCCACGCTCTTTAATGCGTCTGCTGTCTTTTCATTTTCCGCATTTATTTCCTCAATCCGGCTGACTAAATCTGCGTACTGCTCAATCTTATGTTCCGTCAAAAAATTCATAGTTTTTGCAGCCAGTTTCAGATTATGGATTTTCGCCCACTGTTCATAGCCCCGGCTCTCTTGTGCCTTGATACTGTTTTCAATGTCGATAAGCAGCGATACGCCGCGCTGCTCTTTGGGAGCTTTCGCTGCCTTTGTGCGTTTGCCCTCTATCCGTTCTCTTATGGCTTCCTCTGTATAATCTGTACCGAGAGTTTTCAGACGGGTAAAGCGTTCCTGTCCGGGAGTGCGGCAGGAGATATATTTTCCCGACTTTATCTCATAACCCGCTGCCTGTAACCGCTGCAACAATTCTTCAAAACTTGCTACTTGGGGGATAAGTGTATCAACGGCAATTTTCAGCTTGCCTTTCCAACTTGTCCCGGCTTTTTCAGCTTGATATTCCGCATAGCTTTTTCCCTTACTGCCTTTACCCGGAACAACAACAGACAGCCCGTTTTCCCGGCACAGCTTATCGCTCATGTTCCGTATGCCGTAGTAGCTGCGCTTATTGGAATTGTACTTATGGTAGTCAACAAAATTGACCGCACAAAAAATGATATGGTTATGGATATGCCCTTTGTCTATGTGGGTAGTCAAGACGTATTCATGCTGTCCCTTTGTTACCGCGTCGGCAAGCTGTTTTCCGATTTCGTGGGCTTTCTCATAATCCACTTCCCCCGGCTCAAAGGACTGTATCAAATGGTGGGCGAGATTGTTTCCTTTCTCAATGGCTTGTGCAAGTGTAAATCCAAACTCAATGTCTGCCGTTTCATAACTGCACCCAAAGGAGGACACAAGCATTTTCCCGTCTGTTTTATCCGGGTTTTGGATATAGTCAAGGGCTTTGCTCAACGTGCTTTTAATAGGCTTAATCTTTGTAACCGCCATATCTCTGCAAGCACCCCCTTTATTTCCTCTATGTCCTCTTGGTAGACGCTGCCTGTCGCATTGACACGCTTTGCAATCTGATTGATGTTGACCCCGATTTTCTGTATCTCTGCTGTCATGGCTTTTATATCGCTATGGTCTGTCTGAATGATATAGCCGTCAATGGCAATCTTGCGAAGATACGCCGCCATGTTTCGGGTGGGAACGAGCTTCATTTTCTGTTCAATCAATGCCCGTTCTTCCTCTGTTACATAGAATTTGATTTGTACTTTTCTTTTGCGTCCGTTCATGCAATTGCTCCTTTCCATTCCGAGGGTTTGGGACACTTCCCAACAAGCAGTTTTCAACCGACGCACCGCAGGACGGGAGGGCGAAAATACGGAAAAGGGTACTCTTTTCCTATGCTTGCTAAGAAAGTTTTTTCCTCACTTATCACTACAACAAAACTCCCAGTATGCCAAAAAAGCGCAAAAGAAAAACGCCGCAATCCTGCGACGCTTCAATCTCTTTATGCAGACAAAAACGAGGGAACTTTATTCCCCCGTCCTGTCGTTGTTGGCTTCCTCTATGCCTTTTGCAGTAGCAGACATGATTTTTAAGTCCGTTTCGCTCATAGTGTCAAGCATGGTATCGAGCTGACGGCGGCGTGTGGACTTCTCCTGTTCCCGCTCAGGGAAAAAGAACTGGTCTACTGATACATCAAGCAGAGTTACAAGTTCATACAAAATCTGTAAACTTGGGTGTTGCCCGCTGTTCTCAATGGACGCGATATATCGGGGCGCAATATTCAGCGTATCGGCTAACTGATTGCGTGATATTCCCTTTGCTTTTCTTGCTGCTTTAATGGCTTGCCCGAAAGCCTTAAAATCGAATTTTTCTTTACTCTGTTTCATAATCATTTCACCCAACTACATTTTACTGTTCCTCTTTTCTTTGAGATATGATTACACAGAACATAGTATTGACTGAAATAGAGCATATTATATTAAAAGCAGCGTTGTCTTTTTGAGATGAAAATGTTATACTGACAATAATCCCTATTTGATTGAAAGAAGTGATTTATATGTGTATCAACACAAAAAAGAGAAACAAAGATTTTCTCCATGCAAAGCCAGTAGATTGCGACGGTTGCATGGAGTAAAATAGTCGCAGAATAAATGCTGGCTTTGTAACTTGACTATCATAATCAAGGAGGAGGCCTGCATGAAATATAAAAATGCACAACTTATTCTTCCGGACGCATTGGTAAAAGAGCTACAAAGTTATGTTCAAGGCGAATATATTTATGTTCCTGTCGAACAGGAGCAGCAAAAGCGTTGGGGGGAAGTTTCCGGTTACAGGAAAGAATTAGAGCAACGTAATCAGAAGATAAAACAAGAATATCAAAGCGGTATTTCTATAAATTGTCTTGCCGAAAAATATTGCCTATCTTTATATGCTGTTCGGAAAATTATATATCAAAAGTAAGGTAAGGGGCTGCCGAGTGTGCAGCCTCTTATTTTTATACAGATTGGTTCGGTATTATATAGAGTATAGAAAAATTTTTCAACGAACTGTATGATAAAGAAGAAATATTTGAAGTACATGGGAGGAGGGAACTATTATGTGTACCCGATTTGTTTATAATGGGAATGACATGATTACAGGATTTAATTTTGATATTGACCTTGCAGTATGGAAACATAAAGTGATAAAAGAAAAAGAACGCTTTTATATAGGTATTTTACGACCGGACGGTACATACCACTCTTATCATGGTATCAATAGAAATGGAAATGTTGGAACATTGTTATATGTACATGGCAATCCTGCCGGAATATATCGAGATAATTCTGACTGTATAACGATTGCAGACTTAACAGAACAGTTTATTAAAGCGCAAATTTCTTTTGATGAGGTACTCCAAATTGTAAAGTCAAAGCAAATTACCTATGCGCCGGACGCAACAATGCAGGCAATGTTATCAGACAGTCATGGACATGTCTTAATCATTGAACCGGGAATAGGCTATAAAGAAGAATACGAACAATATTCCTTGATAACGAACTATTCTTTGATGAAGCCGGAAAGTACAAAATGTTTTATCGTTCCGGGGGACGATAGATATGAACGTGCTTTGAAAAAAATAGAAAAATATGGTCCCGATTTTTCAATTTCAGATGCAATTCATTTACTTTATGATGTACGTCAAGAGGGTGCATGGGCAACGAGAGTTTCTTTCGTGTATTCTGCCAAAGAGCAAACCGTATATTATGTAGAAAATAACCATTTTGAATGTATTCAAACATTCACTTTTCCGTTAGAGCGATAAGGGAGGAACCATTATGTTACAGAAAATTTATCCACGTTCAAAAGATAAAGAAACAGTATATCTTAAAAGTGTTATCACTAACCCTAATATCATAGTGGGCGATTATACTATGTATAATGACTTTGTGAAAGAACCAAAAGACTTTGAAAAAAATAATGTTTTATATCAGTACCCTATCAATCAAGACAAATTGATAATTGGGAAATTTTGTTCAATCGCGTGTGGAGCAAAGTTTATTTTCAATAGTGCAAATCATACATTATCGTCCTTATCAACATATCCGTTTCCTATTTTTTTTGAAGAATGGGGATTAGACGTAAAAGACATTACAAAGGCATGGGATAATAAAGGAGATATTGTTGTCGGAAATGATGTTTGGATTGGTTATGAAGCAGTCATTTTAGCGGGCGTTACGATTGGCGACGGTGCTATTATCGGGGCGCGAGCCGTTGTAACGAAAGATGTCCCACCTTATACAATCGTGGGAGGTGTACCGGCAAAACAGATACGAAAAAGATTTAATGAGGAAACGATTGATACATTGCTCAAATTAAAATGGTGGGATTGGTCTAAAGAGAGAATATCTAAAAATATTGCCGCTATTCAATCCGGTAATCTTGGATATTTATTATAAAGGAAACACAGACAATATTTCTCTTGACTTTTACTATCAATAATAGTACTATTGATAATAGTAAAAAGGAAAGGAGAAACAATATGTCATCAATAGATTTAGTGGTGCTTGGTATCGTGTTAGAAAAACCGCAAAGTGCTTATGACATACAGAAAGATGTAGAATATCATAACTTATCAAAGTGGACGAAAATAAGTGTGCCGTCAATTTATAGAAAAGTTCTTCAATTAAAAGAAAAAGGCTATTTAGAAAGTGATATTGTAAAAGGAGATAAATTTGCCGATAAAGCGATTTACTCTATTACAGAGAAAGGAAAAGAATATTTTGAAAAGTTAATGTTTACCTATGCTTCTCAAGATGTTCCTCTCTTATTTGATTTTAATGTGGTAATTGCAAATTTGAATAAAGTTAGTTCAAATGAAGCGATTAAACTTATTGCTCAATTAAGAGAAAGTATAAAAATCTCTGCTAAAGCTAATGAAGATTATGCAATTCAATATGCTACTATCCCACTTGTAGGGAGAACGATTTTTGAACAGCAGAAACTTCTCTATAATTCACTTTTAGAATGGCTTAACAATTTTGAAGCTCAAATGAGTAAGGAATGATGTTATGTCTGTAAAAAGTAGCTTGACGGTCATGTTTGAAGCTCCATTTTGGATTGGCGTATATGAACGATTTGACGAGGGATATTATGAAGTTTGTAAAATCACTTTTGGTAGTGAACCTAAAGACTATGAAGTTTACGATTTTTTACTAAAAAATTGGAATAGTCTTAAATTCAGTCCCCCTATCAAATCAGAAATAACAGAAGAACGAAAAATCAATCCTAAACGTATGCAACGAGAAATCAACAATCAGTTACAAAATAAAGGAATGGGAACCAAAGCACAACAGGCGTTGAAACTTCAACATGAACAAAACAAAATGGAACGAAAAGTTAAAAGTAAAGAACAACGGGAAGCTGAAAAAGAACGCCAGTATGCTTTGCGTCAAGAAAAACGAAAAGCTAAACATAGAGGTAAATAATGATGAATAGTGAAAATTGGATTTATTGTCCGGTTTGCAAAAATAAAACACGACTGCAAATACGGGAAGATACTGAATTAAAAAATTTCCCTCTGTACTGTCCAAAGTGCAAGCAAGAAACCCTAATCAACGTCTATAAACTAAATATTTCAGTTATCAAAGAGCCAGACGCACAGACGCAGAGCCGATAACACATGAGGATATTTCCTTGTGGTTATCGGCTTATTTTTCCTTTATATGTTAGATTTTAAAAAAGTTGCGTCCATTTTAAAAAAGTTGTTGAAAATCAATTTAATTGCCCTTACGATTGATTTAGAAATTCTGAATATGGAGGGACAGCATTGAAAATTGAAGAGTTTAAAAACATTACAATCGCGTATATACGACGAACGGGCAATTATGGCTTCGAGAACAAAATCTTTATGGAAAATTTTAAAGAATATTTAAGAGAGAAAGAACTTTTAGACAAAAGCAGTGTTATTTTAGGAATAGCATTAGATAATCCCGCTATGACCGATAAAAATAAATTACGGTATGATGTTGGTCTTATAGTCAACGGGAACCCCGATATAGCATTAGATATTCGCAAAATTCCAGACGGTATATATGCTGTATTTGAACTTCCACATACGGAACAAGACATTACTGCTTTTTGGAGCAATATACAGAAATTAGTTGGTAGTTTATCAGTGGACGAAACAAAGCCAGTAATTGAGCGCTATCCTGCCGACAAAGTTGCAAAACATTTATGTGAATTTTGTATACCTCTGAAAAAACTTTCTTAAAAATTGGTAAAAAATTCAAGCTGCCTAACGGTAATAAAAAAAACCGTTGTTACGGCGGCAACTTCCTCATGCGCCTAATTAAAATATAGATTGCCTAACGGCGGTTTTGAAATAACAATCAAAGCCGCCGTTTTCTTTTTCAAAAATGAGATTGCGGGGGGCGTATTAAAGTCGCCCTTTTTTAAGGATATGGCGGTATCAAGGAGGTACTGTCATGTCCTTTTTTATCTATCATTCCCCACCTGACAATTACAACTTGTCAAAAAAAGCCATTATCCACCAACGGGTTATTCCGGCTATGTAGATGAACTGTCAAATCAATTAAATACTGCTGTTATTTCCTATGCGTCTGTCTGCATTTTGCAGGCAGGCGCATTTCGCATTTTGCAGAAGATTTTTCAAAAATTTTGCCCTCTTTTTGGCAAAGCAAAAAGTCGCCTGTATTATCCCGCGAAAAGGGGAGGTACTACCGCCTTTCGGCAGAAAGGAGGTGAACACCATGACACCTAATCGCAGGGAATTTGAAAAGCAATGTACGTTTCAAAAGTTCTGTAAATCAGTGCTGCACAATGAAGCGTGCAACGCCCATGAAGAAATTCGTCGGCGCAGAGTTCGGGAAGTTACTTTTTCCGACCTTGCCTTGTATGAGGAACGGCAGCTTTATACCGTCGATAAGTATTTTCAAGACGAAGAAGCAGAGCCGTCTTATCAAATGGCAGGAAAAGAAATAACCCCAAAACTGCTGCTTGAAGCTATCCGGGCTTTACCCGAAGAACGGCGCAAAATTGTATTGTTGTATTACTTTGAGGGATTAACTGATATAGAAATCGGAAAGCAGCTCAATATCTCAAGAAGTACGGTACAGTATCGCCGGACAAGCTCCTTTGAGCAGTTAAAAAAATATTTGGAGGAAAACGCTGATGAATGGATTGAATGGTAAACCGACCGAGTACCCGGAAAATGCCCTTGTTCCCTATCCTGTTATTTTGGCGGCGAGCAAAGGCGACCCGAACGCAATGAAGATTGTATTGCAGCATTTCAGCGGCTACATAGCAAGTCTTTCCATGCGGAAGCTCTATGACGAGCGAGGAAATGTTTATTTTGGAGTGGACGAAGAAATACGCGAAAGGCTGCAAGCAAAACTGATGAGGGCAATCCTCACATTTAGGGCTGAATAAACCAACGCGGTATTGGAACGCTTCCCCCTTTTCCGTTCCATGTCGCAGAACAGCCCTCTGCTCTTTGACAAAGAAAGCGGCGCAATAGAACGGCGACGCAGTATAGGACAAATCAGATACATTCGATATATGGGGAGCCGTTGGGCTGATACGCCATGACCGAAAGGAGGGACAAAACGAGCGAGAACTATCAGCGTTCCATAGCAGACTTAGCAACTCTGCCGCCACAATCCATATATCGGTATAATGATACTCCTTTACCGCCGTAGTCCGAGCGTTAGAAGCGTCGCAGGCAACGGGTAGAGCTGCATGAGAACCATGCGGAAGTGAAATTCTTGTGAGGTTTGCTAAAACCGTCTGAACTGTCTATTTTTACCTTGTAATAGTGTACTTGCTGTCTTTCATAAGATGTACGGAATACCAAAGGGGGTATATTTTATGGAAGATAAAGTTTCTTATATGATTGATAAAGATGAAATCAATCAACAGAAAATGCAATTAGTTGTAATAAATCGTCGCCCACAATATTTACAGAAACCGCAGGAAGTTGCCAAACGAGAAATCGCAAGGCAGCTTTTTCAGATTTTTCGGAAATATGAATGATGTAATTGAAGGACTGTCTGTTCAATGCTATAATATAAGTGTGGGCGGCTTATGTCATAACGTCTTGTTCGGAGGTAACGAACATGATGTATGACGCATTATATGGACGCCAGTCAATCGAAAAAAAAGACAGTATATCCGTTGAAAGCCAGCTTGAATATTGCAGGTATGAAACTCATGGCGACCCTTATATCGAATATGCCGATAGAGGGTTTAGTGGGAAGAATACGAACCGACCGGATTTTGAAAAAATGATGAATGATATTCGGGCAGGGAAAATTAAGCGTGTAATTGTTTACAAGTTAGACCGTATTAGTCGTTCAATCTTGGATTTTGCTAATATGATGGAAGTGTTTCAAGAATATCATGTAGAATTTGTTTCTTCAACAGAAAAGTTTGATACTTCCACACCCATAGGAAGAGCCATGTTGAATATTTGTATTGTCTTTGCTCAACTGGAACGAGAAACAATACAAAAACGTGTCACTGACGCTTATTATGCAAGAAATAAGAGGGGCTTTTATATGGGGGGACGTATTCCTTATGGGTATCGCTTAAAGGAAACTATCATTGACAATATCCGCACTTCCATGTATGAAGAAGTCCCGGAAGAAAGCGAACAGCTAAAACTTATTTATTCGTTGTATGCTGACCCGGCTAATTCTCTTGGCGACATTATACGGTATCTCAATAAGCATGGTATTAAGCAATTACGCGGAGGAAATTGGACTTCTGCAAGAATAAGTGAAATGCTGAGAAATCCTGTATATGTGGAAGCTGATATTGACGTGTATAACTTCTTCAAAAGTCAAGGAGCAGATGTTTATAATCCGGCAAGCGATTTTACAGGTTATAATGCCTGTTACCTATATAAAGGAACGGTATCAACAACAAGAAAACAGTGTGACCTTACGGACAAAGAAATAGTATTAGCACCACATAAAGGCTTTATTTCTTCTGCCACATGGTTAGCTTGCAGGATACGCTGTCTAAACAATCGCCAGTCAACACAAACTTGTAAACCGAAGAACTCATGGCTTACAGGAAAAATAAAATGTGGAAACTGCGGTTATGCTTTGGTAATTCGGAAAGCAAAAACAAAGTGGGGACGATATTTCGTTTGCAGTCAATCGGGACATAACGGTAACTGTAAAGGAACGGGAAGCACTGTTTATGCAGACGTTTTAGAGGAATATATGTTAAAAGCCATTCGTGAAAAGCTGTCTGAATTTAAGAAGCTATCAGATGAAGAAGAAAACAAATCTGTACCTAAAGTATCAAAGAACAAAATCCGTTTGACACAAATAGGCGAGGAAATTAACGACCTGCTTTCCAAAGTAGGAAGTGCAAACGCTATCTTGATGAAGTACATCAATGATAAGGTTTCCGAGTTAGACACTGAACGCCAAACTTTACAGGAAGAAATCATTTCTCTTACTTGTACGCATACAGAAAACAAAATGGGACAAATAACAGACCATGTAAAGAAATGGGATAACATTTCCTTTGAAGATAAACAGGCAGTTGTTGACGCTTTAATCAAAGTTATCAAGGTGGCAAACGGGAATATTGAAATCACATGGAAAATCTAAGGCGGTTTTATCCGCTATCATTTTTGAGGTAAATCTACTTCAATCTTCCCGTTTCGGTGAAGCCCTGCGCGGCCTCCAGGAACGTCTGGACAGCCGGAACTTTTATGCCTTCAATCCCAGCTTTGACCAGGCGGCGGCTCCCCAGGGGCCTGGCGGCTGTATGAGACAGGGAAACGCATAAAAAACCAGAAATCACATGAGGCGGAAACGTCTGAAATAAGGATGGACGGATAAAAAAGGCCTGGCGGCTGCAGATCGGTGCAGCTGCCAGGCTTTTCCCATACCCCGATGGCAGATCAGCCGCATCAGGATATTTTATACTGGAAGGAATCACAGTCGGTACATTCCTTCTTTGTGGGGTTCAGTTCATGGGTCCCCACATGGATCCGGTCCAGTGTGCAGTAATCCGCAGTCCCCGCGTGGTGTACGCAGTTGTGGATGGAGCACTGGATACATTCGTTTTTTTCCTGGTTCATGGTCGTTCACCACCTTTGTTTTCTGGGATGGTGTTAGTATGTCACGGACCAGGAAAATCATGTTGGAAGATATTGGAATCGTTTAAAAAGATTTAATAATATCTCCATTCATGGATTTTACGATTTCTACGGCCAGTTTTACAGTGGCTTCAAAATCATAGTAGGAGGCAATGCCGTGGACGGAATGGATGTACCGCACCGGAACGCCGATGACGATGGACGGGATCCCGTCTAAGGACGTATGGACAATGGCACCGTTGTTGCCGCCGCCCTCCCGGACAGACGCCTGGGCCATAAGACCGCGCTTCTCAGCCAGATCCAGGGCATAGCGCTGGTATCTGGGAGTGCAGATGATGGATTTGTCCATGAAGCGCAGCATGGGTCCTTTTTTGAAGGCCGTCTGGACTGCGTAAGGCTCAGTAAACGTATCGTCCGCCGGACAGCCCTCGAAGCAGATGGCGATCTGGGGCTTTATGTGGTTTACGGCCACCTTCATGCCGCGTTCGCCTACCTCCTCCTGGGAGGAAAGAACACCCACCACGTCCACGTCCAGCTTTTCATCCCTTAACCGGCGGAGCGTCTCGATGAGAGCTGCGCAGCCGATGCGGCAGTCAAAGGCTTTGCCGAACATCAGATCATGTTCTTCATCGTATTCCAGGGTAACATCCGGAACCACCGGCTCGCCGATGCGGATCTTAAAGTTTTCAGCTGCGTCCTTTGCGCTCACAGCGCCGATGTCGATGGAGAGGGAGGAGATATCCGCTGCCCCGGCAGATGCTTTTTCGGAAGCCGACATAAAGTGTACCGGTTTTGCAGCAATGACGCCGGGAAGATATTTTCCCTCAGAGTTTCTCACAAGCACCTTGGAGGAGGCAAGGGAGCCCACGTTCCAGCCGCCTAAGGCCACGAAACGGAGGGTTCCGTTGGGGCGGATGGAATGGACCATGAATCCTACCTCGTCGCTGTGGGCATCCAGCATGAACACCGGCTTATTGCCGGAGTTGGCAGTGCGGTACATATAGAAGTTGCGCAGGCAGTCCTCTTCGGTGGTATAGCCCTCGCCAATGTGCTTTGCTGCCGCCTGGACTGTCTCATCCTCGAAGCCGGAAGCGCCCCTGGCGTTGGAAAGATCGGCGATCATCTGGAGTGTTTCCTGATTTACTTTGATTCCCATAAGAATTCCCCTTTTATTTTTTTATAGAGCTGTTAGGCCTCTTTAAACTGGTCTTTGCCGACGGAGCATAAGGGGCATACCCAGTCCTCGGGAACGTCCTCCCATTTGGTGCCGGGAGCGATGCCGTTATCCGGATCTCCGGCTGCTTCATCATAAATGTAACCGCATACTTCGCATTCATATTTCTTCATAGTCAGTTCCTCCTGTGGATAAAATATAGTAGTATATTGTTGTATAACCATTTCCAGAAAAAATTATGCGAGAGACTGGAAAATGGAATCAACCAGAGCTTCCAGACAGTCTCCCTGGCAGTTCTTTAAGGAAGACCGGATGGTCAGACTTTCCTCCAGTACCTTCATGTTCTTTAAGGATGCGAAGGTATCCGTCATATGCTTTACAGACACTGGGGCCCAGGAGCCGTTTTCCAAGAAGGCCACAGTCCGGTTCTGGAGGTTATGGGCAGCGATCTGGTGCAGCAGGGTCTCCATGTTGCAGAAGATCCCATTGTTGTAGGTGATGGATGCAAATACCAGGGCTGAGCAGCGGAAGGCGTCAGCCAGGATATAGGACGGATGGGTCTTGGACACATCGTAAACGGCGATATTGGGTACTCCCCGCTCCGCTAACCTTGCAGCGATGGCATCGGCGGCCTGCTCTGTGTGGCCGTATACAGAGGCATAGGCGATGAGCACAGTTTTTTCCTCCGGCTCATAGGAGCTCCAGCGGGAATATTTTTCCAGGAGCCAGTCCAGATCCTTCCTCCATACCAGGCTGTGGAGCGGGCAGATCATGGAGATCTCCAGCCTGGAGGCCTTCTTTAATAAGGCCTGCACCTGGGGACCGTATTTTCCGACGATGTTGCAGTAGTATCTTCTGGCTTCCGGCAGCCACTGGTTTTTATAGTCTGTTTCATCGGCAAAGATATTTCCGTCGATGGCGCCGAAGGAGCCGAAGGCGTCTGCGGAGAACAGGATCTTCTCCGTGGTCTCATAGGTGACCATGACCTCAGGCCAGTGGACCATGGGGGCCATAACGAAGGTCAGGGTATGGACGCCCAGGGAAAGGGTGTCGCCCTCCTTTACGGGAACCACATACTGGTCCACATCGAATTCAAAAAACTGCTTCATCATATTTGCAGCCTTGGCAGTGCAGACGATCTTCACCCCAGGATACCGGAAGAGAATGTCAGCGATGGAGGCACAGTGATCGGGCTCCATGTGATTGACGATCAGGTAGTCCAGAGAACGTCCATCCAGCACAAAGGAAACATTTTCCAGGAGCTGGTGGGTAAATGCCTGGTCGATGGTATCAAAGAGAGCTGTCTTTTCATCTAAGAGCAGATAGGAATTATAGGAAACGCCCCGGGGAACGGGGTATACATTTTCAAACAGGGCGATCCGCCTGTCGTTGGCGCCGACCCAGTAAAGTGTATCGGTGAGTCTTCTGCTGCAGTTCATGAAAAACCTCCTTAAGCATTGTTTCAGAACCGGCCCTGGCACAGCAGGTCCGGCGTTTACCCATATTTTAAAGTGTATGGACAAAGATTTCAAGCAGTTTTGTGTACGAAATAAAATACGAAAAAAGGGTTGACTTTTTCAGCTGAGAGGAATATAATTCATTTGAAATTGATAATTAGTATCAAAAAGAAAAGAGGTGATCCAATGAGTCTGGCAGATGGGATCGTACTGCTCCTGGTGGCGTGCGCGGCGGTGGCCGTGCTGAGATTCATGAGGAGCCAGAAGAAGGCAGGAAAAACGGCCTGCGGCTGCGGAAGTTGCTCCGGGTGTTCTGGAGGCTGCTGCTGCGGCAAAGAAAATGCGAAGGAGGGAGCATGATGCCAATTACTCTTTTGCGTCCGGGAGAGACCGGAGTGGTAAAACGGATCGGGGGAGCTGCCGATACAAGGCGGTTTCTGGCTAATCTTGGATTTGTGGACGGAAGCCAGGTCCGGGTGGTCTCCGAGCTTTGCGGAAATATGATCATCCATATTAAGGATTCCAGAGTAGCCGTCAATAAAGAAATGGCAAAGCACATTATGGTATAGAAACAGGAGCCGCAGGGCCTTAAAAGCCTCCGGCTCCATCAAAGGGCCCACGGGTTAGCCGTGGGCAACTAAAAAACGTGAAGTTAGTACAGGGTAACTAAAACTATGCCAGGAAGCAGATGTGCCCCCATATAAGGGGATGAAAAAGAGGAGGAGGAAGGAGAACGCTATGACATTACGGGAGGTTCCAGTGAGGACAACGGTTTCTGTGGTGAAGATCCACGGAGAGGGGGCATTCCGCCGCAGGATCATGGATATGGGGATCACAAAGGGGAGTGAGATCTATGTCCGGAAGGTGGCTCCCCTGGGAGATCCGGTGGAGATCACGGTCCGGGGATATGAGCTTTCCTTGAGAAAGGCCGATGCGGACAGCATCGATGTGACGGTAAAAGAAGGCGTTTAAGGAGGAGAAACATGAGTATCAGGATTGCTTTGGCGGGAAATCCCAACTGTGGAAAGACCACCATGTTCAACGCGCTCACGGGAGCGAACCAGTACGTGGGCAACTGGCCCGGCGTGACGGTGGAAAAGAAAGAAGGACGGCTGAAAACCTCCAAAGGAGATGAAGAGATCATCATAACGGACCTGCCGGGGATCTATTCCCTGTCCCCGTATACACTGGAGGAAGTGGTAAGCCGTGACTATCTGTTAAAGGAGCGGCCGGAGGCGGTCATCAACCTGGTGGATGCCACCAACATTGAGAGAAATCTGTATCTGACCTCCCAGCTTCTGGAGCTGGGGATCCCGGTGGTCATTGCCCTGAACATGAGCGATCTGCTGGCGAAAAAGGGAGACCGGATCGACACAGAACGGCTTTCCGCGCTCTTTGGATGTCAGGTGGTGGAGACCTCCGCCCTTAAAGGAACGGGCTTAAAGGAAGTGACAGACCAGGCGGTGGCTGCTGCAAGGGAACAGAAATGGAAGGCCCCGGGCCGTGTGTTCCCGGCCCGGGTGGAAAGCGCCATATTAAAGGCAGAGGAGGCTCTTGGGGACCGGGTGGAACCGTCTCTGAGACGCTGGTATGCCATTAAGCTTCTTGAGAGGGATCCAAAGGTGGAAGCTGACCTGAAGCTGTCCGCCTCCGCCATGGCATCCATCCGGACAGAGGCGGACAGCCTGGAAAGGGATATGGATGACGACATGGAAAGTATCATCACCGATGCCCGTTACGGCTATATCGGAGAGGTGATCGGAGAGGCTGTAAAGAAAGCACCGGCGAAACTCAGCACGTCGGATAAGATCGACAGGATCGTTACAAACAGGATCCTGGGACTCCCGATCTTTGCGGCAGTCATGTATTTTGTATATTATATTTCTGTTACCACCCTGGGGACCATGGGTACTGACTGGGCCAACGACTCCTTTGTGGTCGCTGTTCAGGAGGCGGCTGCTGGAGCACTCAGCAGCCTGGGAGCCGGAAGTATGGTGACAGGTCTGGTGGTGGATGGGATCCTGGGAGGTCTGGGAGCAGTGTTCGGCTTCCTTCCCCAGATGGCCATTCTGTTCCTGCTCCTTTCCATCCTGGAGGACTGCGGCTACATGGTCCGCATCGCCTTCGTCATGGACCGGGTGTTCCGTCATTTCGGGCTTTCCGGCAAAAGCTTCATTCCGCTCCTGATCTCATCGGGCTGCGGGATCCCGGGGATCATGGCTTCCCGTACCATTGAAAACGATAATGACAGACGGCTGACCATTATGACGGCTACCTTCGTGCCCTGCGGCGCAAAGCTCCCGGTGATCGCTCTTATGGGCGGGATCATGACGGGCTGGGCCACGGGAAATTATGAGGCCGCCGGTTATATCGCTCCCCTCATGTATTTCATCGGAGTGGCGGCCGTACTGGTGTCTGCCATCATCTTAAAAAAGACGAAACCGTTTTCCGGAGAGGCGGCTCCCTTTGTTATGGAGCTTCCGGCATACCATATCCCGTCTGCTAAGACGGTGCTCATGCACACCTGGGAAAGACTCTGGGGCTTTATTAAAAAGGCAGGCACCATCCTGTTCCTGGCCTGCATCGTTATGTGGGTGCTTTCCACCTTTGGCTTTGAGAACGGAGGCTTCGGCGCCGTGGAAGATGTATCCAACAGCCTTATGGCCCTTCTGGGCGGCGCCATCGCCTGGATCTTCGCGCCGCTGGGCTTTGGCTCCTGGCAGCCGGTGGCGGCTTCCATTTCCGGATTTTCCGCCAAAGAGGCCATTGTGACCACCATGGGTGTCCTGGCCAACGTGGATGAGTCCATGGTGGAGGAGACTGCAGTGGTGGGAGCAGCCATCCAGAGCTGGTTCCCCAATGTGGCGGCAGCATTTTCCTTCCTTGTGTTCAACCTTCTGGATTCTCCGTGCCTTGCCGCCATTGCGACCATGGCCCAGCAGATGCAGTCCAGAAAGTGGTTCTGGTTTGCAGTCCTTTATCAGAATGTATTTGCTTATGGGGTAAGTCTCTGCGTATACCAGTTGGGTTCCGTGATACTGGGAGCACCGGTGGGGCTGGGAACAGCCGCCGCCGCGCTGATACTGCTTTTCCTTCTGTATATGCTGTTCCGCAGGGATCCGTATAAGAATATGAAAAAGGCTGTACGCCGTTCGGTGACAGCGTAAATGATCGGAGAACCGCGTTTCCTTAACGGGAGACGCGGTTCTTTTTGCGCGTTTCGCCATTGTTTTTGCGGGCGGGTCTTGTGGATTCCTGCGATCAATAGTATAATAGAACACAAATCCTTAAAAATACTCAGAAAAAACTCAGAATAGGACAGAATGCATATGAAGATTATTATTGTTGGCTGCGGAAAAGTCGGCACCAGCCTGGCAGAACGTCTCAGTGTGGAGGATCATGATCTGGTGATGGTGGACCTGTCGGAGCAGAAGGTGGAAGAGGTCTCCAACCGGTACGACGCCATGGGAATCGTGGGAAACGGAGCCAGTTTTAATGTACAGCAGGAGGCGGGTGTGGATACAGCCGACCTTTTTATTGCGGTGACGGGCGAGGACGAGCTGAACCTGCTCTGCTGCCTGATCGCTAAAAAGAACGCCAAATGCCATACCATCGCCCGTGTGAGGAATCCTCTCTATAATAAAGAGATCTGGTTCATAAGGGAGCAGCTGGGGATCTCCATGATCATCAACCCGGAGCTGACCACGGCCAGAGAGATCTTAAAGGTCTTAAAGTTCCCGTCAGCCATTAAGATCGATACCTTTGCCAAGGGCCGCGCGGAGCTTCTGCACTTCCGTGTAAAGCCGGAAATGGGCTTTGACGGAAAGACCATTATGGAGCTTATGGGCCGGTTAAAGACCGATGTACTGATCTGCGCTGTGGAGCGGGATTCGGAGGTGGTGATCCCCAACGGAAGCTTTGTGCTCCAGGACAATGATATCCTGTCCATCGCAGGCTCCCTGGAGCAGACGGCGGAGTTCTTTGAAAAGATCGGCGTGCGTTCGAAAAAGGTACGCAATTCCCTGATCATCGGCGGCGGGACCATTGCCCACTACCTGGCCCTGGATCTGCTAAAGATCGGCTTCCGCGTGCGGATCATCGAGCAGAGGAAGGAACGCTGCGAGTATTTAAGCGAGATGCTTCCGGGAGCCGATATCATAAACGGCGACGGCAGCGACAAGAACCTTCTCCTGGAGGAGGGACTTACCTATGCCGATTCCATGGTGGCCCTCACCGGTCTGGATGAAGAGAATATTTTCCTGGCCCTGTTTGCCAAGAAGCACTCCAATGCCAAGCTGGTGGCCAAGGTCAATAAGATCGCTTTTAATGACGTGATCGACAGCTTTGCCATCGACAGCGTGGTATATCCCAAATATCTCACGGCCGATTATATCTTACAGTATGTGCGGGCCTGCCAGAATACCATCGGCAGCAACGTGGAAACGCTGTACAATATCCTGGACGGCCGGGCTGAGGCCCTGGAGTTTTCCATCCGTGAGGCTTCGGCTGTGACAGATGTGCCTCTGATGGATCTGGATCTGAAGGATAATCTTCTGATCTGCTGCATCAACCGGAATGGAACGATCCTTACGCCCCGCGGACAGAATAAGATCCAGGTGGGAGATACGGTGATCGTGGTGACCACTAACCGGGGTCTCCAGGATATCCGGGATATACTGAAGTAGCAAAGGAGAAGCTCCATGAATTATTCCATGATATTTTTCATCATTGGCTGGGTCTTTATCATAGAGGCGGCTCTTATGGCTCCCTCTGCCCTGGTGGCAGTGCTGTATTCGGAACGCAGCATCTGGGCGTTTGCAGCCGCCATCGGGCTCTGCCTGCTTCTGGGTGTGCCTCTGGTGCGGAAGCAGCCGGCCAATAAGGTGTTTTATGCAAAGGAAGGCTGCGTGACAGTGGCCCTAAGCTGGATCGTTATGAGCCTTATGGGGGCACTGCCCTTTGTGTTTTCTGGCGTGATCCCCAGTATCGTAGACGCCATGTTTGAGACTGTATCTGGCTTTACAACCACGGGAGCCAGTATCTTAAAGGATGTGGAAGTCCTGCCCAGGTGCATGCTGTTCTGGAGGAGCTTTACCCACTGGATCGGCGGCATGGGCGTTCTGGTATTCCTGTTATGCCTCCTGCCCATGTCCGGCGGCGGTTATTCCATGAACCTGATGAAGGCGGAGAGTCCGGGACCATCGGTCAGCAAGCTGGTCCCCAAGGTGCGGTCCACAGCCAAGCTCCTGTACGGCCTTTATGTGGCCCTGTCTCTTCTGGAGCTGGCGCTGCTGCTGTTGGGGAGCATGCCGCTGTTTGACGCTTTGTGTACCACCTTCGGTACGGCAGGAACCGGAGGCTTCGGAATAAAAAACAGCAGCATCGGCGAATATTCCGCTTATATACAGTCCGTTGTGACGATCTTTATGATCCTGTTCGGCATAAACTTTAATGTATATTTTCTTCTTTATATGAGGAAGCCCAAAGAGGCGCTCCGCTGTGAGGAGGCCGGCTGGTACCTGGCAATTATTGCCGTTTCGACGCTGATCATCACGGTGTTTATACGGAATTCCTTCCCTGACCTGGTCACAGCCTTCCGTCATGCGGCCTTCCAGGTGGGCTCCATCATAACCACTACGGGATTTTCTACGGTGGACTTTAACGTGTGGCCGGCAGTGCCCCGGGCCATCCTGGTGCTCCTTATGTTCATCGGAGCCTGTGCGGGAAGCACCGGCGGCGGCATCAAGGTCTCCAGGATCGTGCTCCTGTTCCGTACCATGACCAGAGAGATCGGGCAGATCATCCATCCCCATATGGTGAAGAAGCTGAAATTTGAAGGCCGGGTCGTGGGCCAGGAGGTGCTAAGGAGCGTAAACGCCTTTATGGTGGCGTATGTGCTGATATTCGCAGTCTCCACGCTGTTTGTATGTCTGGACGGCTTTGACCTGGTGACCAGCTTTACGGCAGTGGCAGCCACCCTCAACAACATCGGCCCCGGATTGGAGATGGTGGGACCCATCGGCAATTTCTCCTGCTTTTCCGATCTGTCCAAGATCGTTCTGATCTTTGACATGCTGGCAGGGCGTCTGGAGATATTCCCTCTGCTGGTGTTATTCTTCCGGGATACCTGGAAGAAGTTCTAAAGCCTTAGGCAGAAGGGCTTTGCCCGGGCTTGGGGAGGATCCCCGGCAGGCCGACCACGTTCTATAAAAATATAACGGCCGCGGCAGTGCTTTTACATTGCCGCGGCTGTTTTTATGGATCTTTTATAACTTTAGCTGTCTCAAGCTTCCCACCGGCCGGACGCACCGCAGGGCAGTACGAGGCCTGTGGAGGACACCGGAAGGCCGATCTCGTCGGAACGCACCGTACCGCCGAACCGTGGATTTACGGTACAACCCAGCATATAGGTGAGCACGGCGGGAGCCAGGCCGGTGGTGTAGGAGTTAATGAGGAAAAACAGGGGTTTTTCCGATAAGAGTCCGGCGCAGAGCTTTACCAGGGGGAAGATGGCATCCTCGATCTTCCAGATCTCCCCCTTGGGACCACGGCCGTAGGAGGGCGGGTCCATGATGATGGCGTCGTAATGGTTGCCCCGGCGGAGCTCCCGCTCCACGAATTTCACGCAGTCATCCACGATCCAGCGGATGGGAGCGCTTTCCAGGTTACTGGATCTGGCGTTTTCTTTGGCCCAGGCCACCATTCCCTTGGAGGCGTCCACGTGAGTCACAGAGGCCCCGGCCTTTGCGGCCGCCAGGGTGGCTCCTCCCGTATAGGCAAAGAGGTTTAAGACCTTCACAGGCCGGCCGGCATTTTTTATTTTTTCTCCGAACCAGTCCCAGTTGGCGGCCTGCTCCGGGAAGAGTCCCGTGTGCTTGAAGCTGAAGGGCTTCAGCTGGAAGGTCAGTTCCTTATAGTTTATGCTCCACTGCTCCGGGAGATGGAAAAACTCCCATTCACCGCCGCCCTTGGAGCTGCGGTGATAGTGACCGTTGAGCTTTTTCCACTGGGGAGCCGTTTTTTCTGTATCCCAGATCACCTGGGGATCCGGACGCAAAAGGATGTATTTTCCCCAGCGCTCCAGCTTTTCCCCCTTTGAACAGTCGATGACTTCATAATCCTTCCATCCGTCTGCAATCCACATATATGATACCGTCGCTTTCTATGATTATCGTTTGGTTTCTGTGGATATTATACGTGATTCGGGGGAACGTGTCAAATACCATATGGGATTGCGGCAGTTTTGCGGCATTTGCCGGGAGTATGTAAGAGAATTGAAAGATTCTTCTGGTTGAATATTTTGTAAGATACTGGTAGAATGATACCAGGGATATACGGCTCCGGGATAGATCGTAAAGCAGGGGCTGTATGAAAAAAGGCAGATGGTAAGGAGATGGAGCTATGAAAACGAAGGGACTGAAGGTACTGACAGCTGCCGCCGTTTTAAGCCTCGGGCTTATGACTATGGAGGCGCTGGCCGCAGAAGGCTGGGCCATGTCTGGCAATACCTGGGTATATATGGACCAGTACGGAAACCGGGTGACCAATGAGTGGAGAAAGGGCGCCGATAATCTGTGGAGATATTTAAACGGAAACGGAGAGATGGCGGTCAGCTGCTGGGCAGACGAGGATTATTTTGTGGATTCCAACGGGATCATGGTGGCCAATAAGTGGGTAAAGACCCGTTCCTATTACGGCGGGGATGAGGACGTCTGGTTTTATTTTGGAAACAGCGGGAAGGTCGTAAAGGACGGCTGGAAGAAGATCGACGGAAGGAATTATCTGTTTGATTCCGAAGGCGTGATGCAGACCGGCTGGACAGAGGACAATCTGTATTATCTGGGCAGCGACGGAGCTATGAAGACTGGCTGGAGATACCTGGAGCCGCCTTATGACGAGGATGAGGACGATTATACCTACGGTCCGGAGAGCGACGACGGCCAGTACTGGTATTATTTTGCTCCCAGCGGAAAGAAGTACTGCACCTCCACCGGAGACGAGGAGGGCGAGTACCGGGTCAGCCGGATCGACGGAAAATATTACTGCTTTGATTCCACCGGAAAGATGCAGACCGGCTGGGTGTATATGGATGGAGATCCGGATTCTGCCAGCTCCAATACCATTGAGCACTGGCGGTATTTCGCGGAGCCTGAGATTAAAAATGCCAAAGTAGGAGCCGCCATCAGTGGATGGCTTTCCCTGGAGCCGCCGGAACGGCTGCTGGACAACGTGGACGAGTCGGTGGAATGGTACTACTTTAATAAAGACGGAGAGCCCAAGACAGGACCGGAGTTTGGGGAAGCCTCCACCGATGATTTCGTAAGGATCGATGGAAAGAACTATCTGTTTGACAAGCGGGGCAATCCGGTGAAGGGGCTCCATAAGGTGGAGATCGGGGACACAGGAGAATATACGTCCTATTATTTCGATGAGGATTCCAGGACCGTAGTAAAGGGAAAACGGACCATCGAGGAGGGCGACGGGACCAGGAGCACCTTCTACTTCAACGAGGGAAGCTATGCGGGCCGTGGCTTCACAGGCGTCAGGAGCAATTATCTGTACTATATGGGAAAACTTCAGAAGGCAGATTCTGACAGCCGCTATATGCTGGTGAGCCTTCCATCCGGCGGCCAGTATAAGACGTATGTGGTCAATACCTCCGGCCGTATCTCAAAGAATACGACTGTAAAGGACAGGGATGGAAACCGCTATAAGGTCAACAGCTCCGGTATCTTAACGGAGATCAACGGTGAAGCCGCTGGAAACGGCCTGCTGGGAGATCCCGTGGAGCCGGTTTATGAAGAATTTGATTAAGGATAACAAACCGCCTGTACCGGGGCCGAGGGGCTCCTGTACAGGCGGTTTTTACGCGGGCCGCGGGTCAAAGTCCGTTTGTTCCTGCACGGGACCTTGCCAGCTGCCGCCATAACCATGAGAAATCCGCGCAGCGTGCTTCTTATGATTTATATGACGATGGATGGATTCTTTTCTTTTAAAAACCGGCAGAGATCATCCCATACCTGGCCGCCGTCCGGATCCCGGAAGGGAATACAGAGATTTTCTCCGGTAAATACGGCCATGATCCCGTCCTGGCAGGCGATCCGGTTGATCCGGCTGTAATAAACGGGAATGAGCTTCTGGTCCTTCTGGCGGACGATGGAAAAGTAGTTTTCGTAAAAGCAGACCGTAAAGCCGGGGTCACCTCCCAGGATCTGATCCAGCACCGAGGAAAGCCGGCGGACCAGAAAAGCCTTTCCTGCAAGATTAAAGACCAGGAGAAGGAGGGCGGAGCCGGCGTAATAAAGGGCCAGCTTATGGCGGCCCCCAAGGAAAAAGAAAAGGCCTGCGGCGGCAAAGAGGGCGGAAAGCAGGCTGACTGTGACGGAAAACCACCGGGGGAAGACATGTCCCCGGAATTTTTTTACAGCCTCCCTGGTACCGCAGCCCTCGAATATAAATGCTGGTGACATGGAAACCTCCCTGAATGATACCTTATGACATAAGAAGACCGGCATACCCGCGGGAGCATGCCGGTCGGTTTATATCCTAGATCTCTTCTCCGTCAATGAATACGTGCTTTACAACACCCTCAACAGTGAACGGTGTGCCGTCCATGATCACGATGTCAGCGTCCTTTCCTTCCTCCAGGGAACCGACTCTGTCGGCAACGCCAATGTGCTCAGCGGGATTGATGGTGATGGCGCGGAGCGCATCATACTCATCCATACCAGCCTTCATGGCAAGGCCTGCGCATAAGGGCAGGTAGTGGAGCGGGATCACCGGAGCGTCGGTGATGATGGAAACGTGGCAGCCTGCCTTTGCCAGAACACCGGGGGTCTCCCAGGTCTTGTTCTGAAGCTCAAACTTGCTGGCATGTCCGAAGGTGGGGCCCACAGCCAGGGGAACGTTCTCCTTGGCCAGCTCATCCACGATCATATGGCCTTCTGTTACATGCTCTAAGGTAATATCCAGATCGAACTCTCTTGCAATGCGCAGGGCAGTGCACAGGTCGTTGGCCTGGTGGGCATGTGCCTTTAAGGGGATCTCTTTATTTAATACCGGGATCAGGGCTTCGGATTTCTGGTCGTAAGCCGGAAGCTTGGAAGCATCGTCACCGGCAGCCTCAACCTTTGCCTTATAAAGGGAAGCCTTCTTTAATGCCTCGCGGATCAGGGCAGCGTTGGTCATACGGCTGGTGATGGTGTTCTTCTGGTAGCAGCGCTTCGGGTTCTCACCGAAGGCGCATTTCATTGCAACGGGGAATTTCACGATCATGTTGTCCACGCGTTTGCCGTGGGGCTTCATGGCCACGAAGGTTCCGCCGATGGCGTTGGAGCTGCCTGGGCCAGTTGCCATACAGGTAACGCCGGCCTTTGCCGCCATTTCCATACACGGATCAAAGGGGTTGATACCGTCGATGGAGCGGAGCTGGGGAGTAACCGGATCATTCAGCTCGTTGTAGTCGTGGCCTTCATAGCCGATGCCGTATCCGTCCAGTCCGATGTGGCAGTGGGCCTCTACGAAACCGGGGTATACATTGAGGCCGGAAGCGTCGATGACTTCTGCGCCCTCACTGCTTAAGCCGGCGCCGATCTTTACGATCTTTCCGCCGTCAACCAGGATATCTGCCTGGAGCGGCTCTTTGGAAACAGCAGTATGGAGCGTTCCGTTTTTAATTAAGATCATGGGATAGTTCCTCCTTTTGGACTCACAGGGAGTCTGTTTTTATTCTTACGCAGCCAGGGCTGCGGTTAGAAGCTGGGAAACAGGGATCAGGATACCACATTTACGGGCATTCCCTGAAAATAAGCTTCGATATTTCCGGCCAGGATGGATACCAGCCGTTTTCTGGTCTCCAGACCCTTCCAGCCCATATGGGGCGTCAGGATCACATTGTCCATGGTATAGAGCGGATTTTCGGGAAGCGGGGGCTCCGTTTCCTGCACATCCAGCCCGGCTCCGGCGATCACTCCGGTCTTTAAGGCCTCGATCAGCGCCGGTTCGTCCACCAGGGCTCCCCGGGAAGTATTGATAAGGAAAGCCGTAGGCTTCATCATGGACAGGGTCTCCCGGTTGATCAGGTGTCTCGTCTCCGGAGTCAGGGGACAGTGAAGGGAGACATAGTCGCTTTCCCGGAGAAGCGTTGGAAGATCCACGTAGTGAACGCCGTCTGCATCCTCCCGGAAGGTCCGGGTATGGGCCAGGATCTTCATGTCCATGGCCTGGGCGATCTTTATGACCTCCCGGCCGATGTTTCCGGCTCCAATGATGCCAAGGACCTTATCATTGACCTCCACATGGCTTACCTGGAGATTTTTTGTGAAATTGTCATGGCAGCCACGGGCCAGCATTTTCATCTGGAGCTGCATGGATGAGCTTAAGTTCAGAATCATCATAACAGCCGTATGGGCCACCCGTTTGGAGCTGTATGCCGGGATGTTGCAGACCGTGATCCCCTTCTGGCGGGCGGCCTCCAGATCCAGATTGTTGTATCCGGTCCCGGCTTCGCAGATCAGCTTCACGGAATCTGGAAACTGGCGGATCAGATCCCCGCCTACGGGCATTTCCTTGGTGACAACCACTGCTGCACCCTGGATCCGGGCGAGAAGCTGGTGCTGGTCCGTATCATCATAAACGGTCACATCCTCCGATAAAACAGAAAAATCAAGATTTCCGTCAAAATTCATTTTGGCGGCATTTAAGACCACGGTTTTATGATTCATGGGCGTCCTCTCTCAAAACTTATTTTGTACCTATTGTAGCATAAATTTTCCAATAAGGAAATGTTTTTTGTATAAAACTTCTTAAAAGTCTCTGTATCAGCTGCGCTTTTCGTAGTCGTTCAGGGCGTCAATGGCCTGCTTCGACAGAGGAAAGATCACCAGCATATTGAAGATGGTCATAAGGCCGATGCCCACGTCGCCCAGGTCCCATACAAAGGTGTAGGCAGCCATACCGCCCACAAACAGCATGACCAGGGCCAGGAGCTTATAGACTGTCTGGGAAAGCCAGTTGTCGCCGAACAGGTAGGCCACATTGGAGCGGGCATAAAACAGGATCCCGATGAAGGTGGAGAAGCTGAACAGCCAGAGGGTGACGGCGATGAAGATAACGCCGAAGGAGCCCAGATGGTAATTCATGGCCGCCTGGAGAAGATCCATGCCCTCCAGACCGTTTATGAGATCTGCCGGAGCCAGGAGCATGATAAAGGCTGAGCAGCTGCAGATCACGATGGTGTCGATGATAACGCCGAAGGCCTGCATCAGTCCTGCTTTGGCCGGATGATCCACATCGGCTGCGGCAGAGGCACAGGGAGCCGATCCGGAGCCGGCTTCATTGGAGAAAAGGCCGCGCTTGACTCCGTTCATGAGAACAGCGCCGAAGCCGCCGGCAGCCACCTGGCGGAGACCGAAGGCCTCGGAAAAAATATGATGGAAGACCGCCGGAAGCTGTCCGATGTTTTTAAAAATAATAAACAGGGTGATGAAAAAGTAGCAGCCAGCCATAATGGGGACCATAATATCCAGGACCTTGACCGTGGCATTTTTTCTCAGTACGATCACAGCCGCCAGAAGCACCAGAAGGATGGTGGTATAAAGAGGCGGGATGTGGAAGGCGTTGGAAAATGCCGTGGATACAGAGTTGCTGATCACCTGGCTGATGCCGCACCAGCAGATCAGGCCGGAAATGGCAAACAGGACGGCGATCAGGGAGTAACGGGGCTTTGTCTGGCTTTTGCGGGTGAAAAAGTTATGGATATAATAGGCAGGACCGCCCCGGTAGCCGCCGTATAAGGGATCCTTTTCTTTATGGAGCTGTGCCAGGGTGGCCTCCACAAAGGCTGTGGAGGAGCCTAAAAGGGCTGTGACCCACATCCAGAATACGGCTCCCGCGCCGCCGGCGGAGATGGCGGCCACCACGCCCACCAGATTTCCCATGCCCACACGGGTGGCAGTGGCGATGATCAGGGTCTGGAAGCCGGAAATGGAGTTTTTCTGGGAAGAGGTCCGTTTTTCCACGGCAGTCTTCAGCATTTCGGGGAAGAGACGCACCGGAAGAAAGCGGGTGCGCGCCGTAAAAAAGATCCCGGCGGGGATCAGCAGAAGTACCAGGAGCGACAGACCCAGAGAGCCGCCGCCGGGCAGCGGGATCGTAACCAGATCGCTCCATAGAAGGTTGTAGATGGTTGTGATAAGCTTCATGATAGTTTTCTCCTGTAAAGTGTTATGCTTTAAAGTTATAGAAGGTATTATACTACACAGACAGGGAAAAGGGAAGGGGGATCCGGCTTTCGGAAATGAAAACGCAAAAAGCGCCGCGGCATCCGGTTTATCCGGCTGCTGCGGCGCTGACGGGAGGTTTCTGTTTTAAAGAAGATGATTTCTAATGGACCATATATTCTTTGTTTACCACATGGGCCGGGGTCCTGCCGTCTGCCAGAGCCTTGATATCCTCAGTGAGCATGGGGATGATCACATCTCCAATGTCGGCGGTCCCTCCCCCGATATGGGGCGTCACAATGATATTGGGATCCGACAGCAGTTCATGACAGGCAGGAAGGGGCTCTTCCTCCACCACATCCAGCCCGGCGCCCGAAAGCTTTCCGCTGCGGACGGCTTTGGCCAGGGCCTTATCGTCCACCAGGCCGCCGCGGGAGGTATTGATGAGAATGGCCCCGTCCTTCATGGCGGCGATCTCCCTTGCTCCGATCATATGGTGGTTCTCTTCGGTGAGAGGAACATGGAGGGTGATGATATCGGATGTGGCCAGGAGCTCCTCCAGGGGTTCAAAGGAGAGCTGCCACTGCTGCTCCATTTCCGGAGAAAGGCGGAAGGGATCATAGTACCGGGTCACTGCGCCGAAGGCCTGGGCCTTTTTCGCCACCTGGCGGCCGATGTTGCCGGCCCCGATGATGCCAAGGGTCTTTCCGTTTAAACAGAAGGAACTGTTGAGGAAGGTATTTTTGCTCCAGGAGCCGTGGGCAAGGCTTTTTGTGTGGCAGAGGAGCTTTCTTCCCACTGCTAACATCAGGAGGACGGCCAGCTCAGAGACGGCTCCTGCATTGGCTCCCGGGGTATTGGTCACATAAACGCCGTTTTCACCGGCGGCCTTGATGTCCACAGAATCAAAGCCGGCTCCCCAGCGCAGGATCATTTTCAGGCGGGGATTCCGCTCGATGACTTCTCTGGGGGCCTTGAAGATCCGGAGGATTATGATCTCTGCATCGGTCATTGCTTCATAGGCCTCCGGGGTGTCCACGGCGGTCAGATCAAACTCAGTCTCCGGCAGCAGAGCACGGAGCTTTTCATAGGTATGGGCAGGGTAGTTTCCTGCGAGGACAACGTGCATCATGATTTTATGCCTCCTCCTTCTGTGCTTTTATAAGACGGTCCGCCGTCTGGGCGATCAGCTCTTCGGAGGGATTTTTCTGGTTGGCGGCGGATACCTCTGTGATCAGGCGGAACAGGTTTACTCCCTTTTCAGCAGCAGCTTTTTTGAACAGCTTCAGGAAGCTGGAGTGACAGCCGGAATAGCCCAGGGTCAGGTCGGTGGGAGAAATCGGATTATGGTAATTGTGGGCGGCCATGGCAGGCTGCAGGCGGTTTTCGATGAAATCCAGCATACCGAACAGATCGATATCCTTCATTTCACCGTGGCGCTGCATCAGGGCAACGCAGACCTCTGTGGCCAGATTTCCGGCGCTTCTTGCCATTCCCATAAGGCCGCAGTCCAGGATCGCCGCTCCGTTCTGCCATGCGGCCAGAGCATTGGCGGCAGACAATCCCAGGTTGTTGTGGCAGTGGAAGGCCACGGGGATGGATAAGGCATCAGCCAGGGCTTCTGTATAAGCGGCAGCCTGGTCTGGGAGCATGGTGCCGGCGGAATCCATGATGGTATATTCGTCAAGGCCGGCAGCCTCCAGCTTTTTTGCCTCCTCGGCCAGCTGGGCCGGGGGGAGAAGGTAGGCCTTCATGGCAGAATAGAACGCCTTCATATTTCGCTTTTTAATATCTTTGATGGCGGTCATGGCGATGGCTCCATCGCCTGCGTCCGCGCCGACACGGAGAAATGCCATCCCATTTTCTGCCGCCAGGTCCACATTTTTTTCCCGGTACCGCTTGGCGTTTAAAAACATGCCGATGTCAGAGCCGCGGTTTAAATATTTCTGGGCGATCTGCAGGTACTCTGTGTCGGTCAGGGCATCTGTGAAGCCGGCGACCTCATAGGCCCCGATCCCGCCGGAGTTGCCGAATTCAATGAACGGCACATGGCAGGCGGTGAGCCCGTCCAGCACCATATCTGTAATATCGGCAGGGAAGCCCTTGCCGACCACGTTTCCTCCATCCCGTAAGGTACAATCCATCAGTTTTATTTTACTCATAATGCATCTCCTTTTACAGCTGCTTTCTGAGGGATACTGCAAAAAACTCGTTAAGGAACATCTGAAACGCTTTGCTGATCCGTATCCCCTGGGTGAATTCGCTTTCTTTTTTCATGAGCCTATGATATCATTGAAATATAACAATGTCTAACATCTTATTTTTAATAAGTTCACAATATAAATATTGTGAAAAGGGCGGAGATATGAATTTAAAAAGCATCGAATATTTTTTAGTTACCGTTGAGGAGATGAATATCACCCGGGCGGCAGAGCGTCTGTTTATCAGCCAGCAGGCCCTGAGCAGCCATCTGAAGCGGCTGGAGGATGAGTATGGAGTATGCCTTTTTGACCGGAAGCCTTCTCTGAGGCTGACGCTGGAGGGAGAGCAGATGGCATTTTATGGAAAACGGATCGTTCAGGCGGAGGCAGACCTGCGGGCTGCATTTTCCGATATCTGTAAAAATCACAGGGGCGTGCTGCGGGTTGGGATCTCCCGGCTCAGAAGCAGTGTGTTTTTTCCTGTAATATGGGAATTTTATCATGATTCCCACCCAAACATTTCCGTTGAGCTCATCAACGGGAACAGCAATACCTTTGAGGAGCAGCTTCAGGCGGGAAAGCTGGACCTGTATATTGGAGTGGATGTCGGGGAAAACGCTAACCGGGAACGGATCGAGCTGACCAGGGAAAAGGTGCAGTGCTGCTTTTCGGAGGAGCTTTTAAGGGAATATTACCCGGAAGAGTGGGAGCGGATCCTGGAAGATTTCCGGAAGGGAGCGGATCTGAGGCAGATCCTGCGGCTTCCGTTTATTACTGTGTGCCAGGGAAACCGTCTGAGAAAAGGGATCGATGCCTTTTTCTCCACCTGCAGCCTGCCGCAGTACGTATTTGAATGTGACGAGCAGGGGCTGGTGTATGAGCTGGCGAGAAAAGGAAATGGGGCGGGGCTTTTGTCCCCGGTGATCTGCTGGAAGAATTATCATGAAGAAAAAAAATCAGGGAAACCGTTTTATGTATTCCCGGTCATCAATGAAATACCGGAAAACACGGTTTCCCTGGTGTACCGGAAGGATGCTCCGGTCCCTGGATACATGAAGGCGTTTATCCAGGATGCCGGGATGGTATTCCAGAATTACTCCAGATCCATCCGCCGGCATTTTGGGTAGGAGTCAGTCTCCGGAGGTCCAGCGGAAGACGTAGCTCATTAAAAAGGCTGTGATGGCAGTCAGGGAGCACATGATGCAGACCGGGGCCTCCAGATAGGTTTCTGCCCAGACCGTGAGGGCACCGTTTCCGATGACAACGGCGGCCGCCTCGACAGCCACATAGCCAAAGGCCAGGGCCACAGCCAGGAACGCGCAGGCCAGAAACAGGCCATTCAGTATTTTTTTCATGATCAACCTCCTATGATCGGAAGGATCCCCATGGCGATCAGAGATCCCACAAGAACAATGGGAACCACGTAATGGAAGATCAGAGCTTTAAACATAACGCTGACATCTTCGACTCCGGCAATGCTGCTGGATACAAAGATCGGCGAGGACATTGGCGGAGAGGCACCCTCGGTGGAGGCAAAGATCAGAAAGCTGACGATTGCCGTTACAGGGGGAACACCGACGGCGACCATGGCGGAGTATGCCACAGGACCGAGGCTTACAGTGGTCGAGGTGGCGTTCAGGGGTCCTGCCACCAGGGCGACGATGAAGCCGATGATCAGGATCATTAAGAATTTCGGCATATCCATGGCGGAAAGGATCGTGGTCAGATCATCTCCAAATCCGGTGTCTGTAAGTGCGTTGCTTCCGGCCATGGCAAACAGGGAAACTGCGCCGCAGGAGCAGCAGGTCTTTGCTGTTGAGGAGAGAAGGCTGCACCAGCCCTCCAGGTTTTTTGGAAGCAGCTTTCTGCCCTCGATCAGACATATAAACATGATGAGGACCGGAACCCAGATAATGATATTCATGGCATCCACGCCGTCTTCGCCAAAGGACGGAAGTGTCTTCAGAAAGCTTCCCACCGGACCTGTGATCACCACAAGAGGGATGAGGATCCCCAGGAACATGGTGAGAGAAGAGCCCCCATTTTTGACTGCTGTACCAAGGGAAACGATCTTATCCTTTGGAACTGCCGGGATCTTATATCTTCCTACGTAATACCGGGTCAGGAGAAGCCTGTACGCCAGAGTCCAGAGACCGCCGCACATCAGGGCGATATAAAGATCTCCCGCAGTGACCGCACCTGCTACCACCGGCAGCCCCAGCATTAAGAACATGGACGAGGACGGCGGGATACAGATCCCCAGGCCTGCGTTTCCTGTGTTCATGGTGGCTGCCACCTCCTTGGGCCAGCCGGACTCGGTCATCCAGGGGATGGTGATTGAGCCCACTGTGGCGGCGTTGGCGCTGCTGGCTCCGGATACCATTCCGAACATAGCGCTGGCACAGGCGGATACATAGGCCGGGCCGCCGCGGAAGCGTCCCAGAATGGAGTTCAGGATATTGACGAGACGGGTGATGATGCCGGTCTGTGTCATAATAGAGGCCATTACTGTAAAAAGGATAATGGCAGCCATGACATCCTGCTTCAGAGCCTTTGTGAGGCTGGCAGCAAAGGTCTGCGGCAGTGTTCCTACTCCATTAAAGGCACAGACGATGATAAGTCCCAGAAGCATCGCCTCCGCGATACTTCGCTTTAAGAGCAGATACCATGCCATTACAAAAATGATGTAGACAAGGAATGCCAGGATTCCTATACCGATTTCCAAATGAAATCCCTCCTTTGTTCTTCCTGCGCTGCAGCACGCGAAATGTATTTGACAGGACCAGGATACCATTCCCCAGAGAAAATGTCCAACAGCAAAATAATAAGGATCGTACAAGACAGATCTTGTGAAGGCCTCTTTGAAAAATAGAATTTTGTTTTCTATAGTACTTGACATTACATAGTAGTAGATATAATATAGTATTACGAAAGAGAAAGGCCGGGAAAGGAAGGGTGGACAGATGAATGCGCAGTTAAAAAAGGGCGTCCTGGAGCTGGTGGTCCTGGAATCGGTCCGGCAGAGGGATATGTACGGCTACGAGCTGGTGGAGGAGGTATCCAAGGTGGTGGACGTCAACGAGGGAACCATTTATCCTCTTCTGAAGCGTCTGACCAACGAGCGGTATTTTGAAACGTATCTGCGGGAATCCACAGAGGGACCGCCCAGAAAATACTACCATCTGACGGCGGCCGGCGTCTTGTACCGGGATACGCTGGAGAAGGAATGGAGTGAGCTGACGGAAAAAGTAGGAGCATTTTTGGAGGGATGTAAGAATGGATAAAAATACATTTATGAGAGAGCTGGAGCGGTCGCTTTCCGTGCTCCAGGAATCAGAGCTCAGGGATATATTAAGCGAATATGAGCAGCATATTGATATGAAGGTAAAAAGCGGGCTGTCGGAGGAGGAGGCCATTGCGGATTTTGGAAGTATTCCGGAGCTGACGGCGGAGATCCTGGAGGCCTACCATGTACGGGCCGATTTCGGCCCGGGACAAAGGGACGGAGACGGCTGGAGAGCAGCGGAAGACGGCCGGAACGATGGGGACGGATCCAGCGAAGACCAGGGAGACGGAGAAAAAGAACGCCGGGCGGCGGAAACATGGAAGGCCAGGGCAGCCGGATTTTTTTCGGAGCTGGGAAGACGGGCCGCAAGGCTTGTCAGGAGGGCCGGACGATGGGTCTCAGACGTTTTTGTATTCTGGAGGGAGTTTCTTGGGCGGCCTTTCCGGCGGTTTTCCAGGTTCTGGAAGCAGAGGAAGGAGGAGCAGCTGTATCTGACTGATGGAAGTATGGAGATGGAAAATGCCGGAAAGAAAAGAGGAAACGCCGGAGTATCTTTGGGAAGGACCGCCGGTTCCTTTGGGCGCAGGCTGGCAGGTATGGCAAAACGGTGCTTTAACAGTCTGATCCGTCTGACCGTCTGGACTGCCAGGCTTTTCTGGAACGGGACCTGGATCTTTCTGGCAGGCTGTATGGGCGGTACAGGACTTATGTTTTTATTCGGTCTTGGAGTTCTGGCCGTGCTGATGGTCCAGGGATATCCGGTGGCCGGAGTGACTCTGGGCTGTCTGGGAGCGACGGTGAGCCTGTTTTCTGCCGCCGGTCTGGCCATGACCCTTCGGTGGAAAAAGAAGAAAAAAGGACCGGGAGCCGTTTCCCAATGGGAGAATGGGGAAGCCAGGGAGACAGAACCAGAGCATGAAAGCGGATGCGGAAAGGAAGGCGGGCAGTATGCGTAGGATACAGAAGATTTTATTTGGGACATTCCTGGGAGGCGTCCTGCTCTGCGGTGTCGGGGCAGGAACTGCGCTGGTGGAATACTCGTCCTTTACATATGCGGGGGAGAAGAAGATCGGCTGGGAGGATCTGGAGACGAAGAATCTGGATTTTTCATTTGACCGGCAAAAAGGCAGCCTGATCGTGGACACAGGCTTCTGGGGACGGAGAGTCAGCGATGGGATCGAGGCCGATCCGGCGGTTCCGGAGGGGATCATCCGGTATGAGGTCACTTATAATAAGAAGCGGGTGGAGCCGTTCCTGGAGTTTTATGAATTTCTGGAGGGACCTGGAGCGGAAAATCCAGGCGGGGGCGGCGGACAGACCAAAGAAAAGATGGCCGGGGAGCCTCAGGGACGTCTGGAGCTCATGGCCTCCAGCCGCGGAAGCGACCTGGAGATCTTTATGGAATGTAAGGACGAATTTTTAAAGGAAGTGAAAGAGAAACGGATCTCCAGCTATGAGCCGGCGTATATCACAGAGGTGCGGATCCTGGTGAATCCGGCCGACATGGAGGCAGTGGAAGAAAACAGATAAAATTGACCGGGGACGCGTATTGTGCTACAATAAGGAAGGCGGCCTCCCACAGATGTAAGAGGCATACGCCAGAGACGGAAGATGCGGAGGCAGAATATGAACGTAAGAAAAGACCTGGTCCAGGGGCTTAGGGATGGCTTCCCCATTGGGCTTGGATACGCGCCGGTGGCGTTCACATTTGGATTTATCGCGGTTTCCGGGGGACTTCCCCTGTGGGCGGCGGCGCTGATCTCCTTAACGAATCTGACCAGCGCCGGACAGTTTGCAGGTACGAACCTGATCCTCCAGGGAGCCGGATACATCGAGGTGGCCATGACTACCTTTGTGATCAACATCCGCTACATGCTCATGTCCCTGTCCCTGGGACAGCGGCTGGAGAAGGGAACAGGGATCCTTTCCAGAATGGGCTTTGGCTTTGGGATCACAGACGAAACCTTTGTCATGGCGTCCCTGAAGCCTGGGATCCTCCGGGCGCCCTATCTGTTTGGACTGATCCTATTCCCGATCCTGGGCTGGAATCTGGGTACGATCCTGGGCGGAAGCATTTCTGCAGTGCTGCCGGAAGCCCTCCAGAATGCCATGGGGATCGCTTTATACGGTATGTTTATTGCGCTGATCGTACCGGCCTCCCGGGATTCCATTCATGTATTTCTGATCGTTGTGATGGCAGTGGCGGCCAACTGTATGTTAAAATATATCCCTGTATTTTCCTTTATCTCCCCGGGCTTCCGGATCATCCTGTCCACGGTGGCTGGAGCCGGACTGGGAGCGGCCCTGTTCCCCAGGGATGAGGCGGAATACGTGAAAAAGGAGGGGGAGACGGAGTAATGGAATCGCTTGATATGAAGCGGGCAGTGATCTGTATATTTCTCATGGCGATGGTGACGTACGTGCCCCGGGTACTGCCCCTTACAGTTTTCAGAAAACAGATCAGGTCCAGATATATACGGTCGTTCCTGGATTATACGCCCTATGCGGTACTGGGGGCCATGACCTTCCCTGATGTGTTCACATCCACAGGAAATCTTGTTTCGGCCCTGGCAGGAACGGCGACGGCGTTTGTGCTGAGCTATTACAGGAAGGGACTGGTGACGGTGGCCTGCTCTGCCATCGCAGTCGTGTATATTGTGGAGCTTCTTTTATAGGAACTGGCAGTTTTGGGTATCTGAGGAGGTGTTTTGCATGCTGGTATTAAAGGGATCAGAAGCGGCGGCAAGGATCAAAAAAGAGGTGCAGGAAATGGTGGAAGGGCTTGGGGGCCATGTTCCCACGGCGGCCATCGTCCGGGTCGGCGAGAGGCCGGACGATCTGTCGTATGAGAGGAATGTGATGAAAAAGATCGCATCCTTTGGCATGGAGGCCCGGTCCTTTGCATTTCCGGAATCCATCCGCGAAGGGGAGTTCCAGGCAGAATTCCAGAAGATCAATGACGATCCTTCCATCGACGGGATCCTGTTATTCTGTCCTCTGCCGCGCCACATGAATGGCCGTACCTTTGAGGAGCTGATCCGGCCGGAGAAGGATCTGGACGGGATCAGTCCGGTGAACCGGGCCAGGATCTTTGCGGGAGAGAAGGACGGCTTTGCCCCATGTACGGCGGAGGCGGTCATTGAGATCCTAAAGACCTACCAGATCCCCATGGAGGGAAAGCGGGCCGTGGTGGTGGGCCGGAGCATGGTGGTGGGACGGCCGCTGTCCATGCTGTTTTTAAAGGAAAACGCCACAGTCACCGTCTGTCATACGAAAACGGCGGATCTGAAAGCCGTGTGCCGGGAGGCGGATATCCTGGTGGCGGCGGCCGGTAAGGCGGGAATGATCTCCGGGGAGTTTGTGAAGCCCGGCGCAGTGGTGGCTGACGTGGGGATCAATGTGGATGAAAACGGAGCCCTTAAGGGCGATGTGGAGTGGGACGGATTGGAAGCCGCAGCGGCCGCCGCCGCCACACCGGTGCCTGGGGGTGTGGGTTCTGTGACAACGGCAGTGCTGTGCCGTCATCTGGCGGAGGCGGCCATGCGGAAATATGGAGCGGAACAGGCGCAGAACTGAGCAGACTGAATAAAAATCTCCTGGAAATGGCATACTGGTTACAGGTAATCTATTTTCAGGAGGTTTTTTATGTGGGGAATTCTGGTGGCGCTGATCTCGGGGGCGCTCATGAGCCTTCAGGGCGTCTTTAATACGGAGGTCACAAAGCAGAGCAGTATCTGGGCAGCGGCCGGCTGGGTCCAGGCCACGGCGCTTATTACGTGTGTGGTCCTTTATTTCTGTACGGGCCGCGGAGAGATCTGGGGCATGTTTTCCATAGACAGAAAATACATGCTGCTGGGCGGAGTCATGGGCGCGTTCATCACATGGACGGTCATTAAGAGCATGGATGGGCTGGGACCGGCCAGGGCCACGCTGCTGATCGTGGTGACGCAGATCCTGGTCTCTTATGTGGTGGAGGTGTTTGGGATGTTCGGAGTGGAGAGGGCCGGGTTTGAGTGGAGAAAGCTTCTGGGAGCCGCTGTTGCCATTGCCGGGATCATTGTGTTCCGCTGGTAAGGGCAGAGAGAAAGTTTTCAAAAATAGACTTGTTTTTGGCCGGTGGTTTGGATAGAATAGAAGAAGGCAGAGCAGTATCTTCCGGAATATTTTTCGGGAGGTGCGAATATGGCAAAAGGATACTGGAAGGCCGTTCTGGCAGCGGCTTTTTTCATAGTGGCCGGAGTCTGCTACGGCGGTTCTCTTTTCCAGGAGGGAAGCATAGTCCTGGAAGGGGAGACGGAGGCCGGAGGGGCCGGGGTGCAGACGGCGGACGGGGCAGAAGGAAGCGGCCCATGGGCCGGTGAAGGGGCGGGCAGCCCTGGGACCCATGGAGCAGAAGCCGGTCCAAATACAGAAACAGAAAGCGCCCGGGCAGAGGTTGAAAGGCCCGGGTACTTTGTACATATCTGCGGCCAGGTGAAGGAGCCGGGCGTTTATGAGCTGCCGGAGGGAAGCCGCGTGTACGAGGCTGTGGAGGCGGCCGGAGGCTTTACAGAGGAAGCGGCTGCCGAAGCCTTAAATCTGGCAGAGAAGATCACGGACGGAATGAAGATCACCGTATATGACCGGGAAGAGGCCAGGACCCTGGAAGCATCCGGGACGTCTGAAGGCGGAGGTCCGGGATCCAGTGGGCTTGTGAACCTTAATACAGCCGGTAAGGAAGCGCTGATGACCTTGAGCGGGATCGGCGAATCAAAGGCGGAGGATATCATCCGTTACCGGGAAGAATCCGGAGGCTTTAAAAAGATAGAAGATATCATGAAGGTCCCTGGCATCAAGAATGCTGGTTTTCAGAAGATAAAAGACAGGATAACAGTTTGAGTGGAGGAGAAAATGGCAAGAGTTCTGGTTGTTGACGATGAAAAACTGATCGTAAAGGGCATCCGGTTCAGTCTGGAACAGGATGGAATGGAAGTAGACTGCGCATATGATGGAAACGAGGCGATCGAAAAGGCGAAGGAAAGGGAGTACGATGTGGTGCTTCTGGATGTGATGCTGCCCGGCCATGACGGGTTTGAGGTCTGCCAGGCGATCCGGGAGTTTTCTGAGATGCCTATTATCATGCTGACCGCCAAGGGCGGGGACATGGATAAGATCCTGGGCCTGGAATATGGAGCCGACGATTATATCACCAAGCCCTTCAATATCCTGGAGGTAAAAGCCAGGATCAAGGCTATCATGCGCCGGAACTCCAGAAGGAATGGGAAAAACGGACGCCAGGAGGATCATATGGTGGTGTGCGGCGATCTGAAGCTGGACCGGGAAGGAAGACGGGTTTTCATCCAGGAAAAAGAGATCAAGCTGACCGCCAAGGAGTTCGACCTTCTGGAGCTTCTCGTGACCAACCCCAATAAAGTATACAGCCGCGAGGCCCTTCTGGGCTACGTCTGGGGCAACAAAGCCATGGACAACGGAGACGTGCGCACCGTAGACGTCCACGTCCGCCGTCTGAGAGAAAAGATCGAGCCCAGCCCCAGCGACCCCAAATACGTCCACACCAAATGGGGAGTGGGATACTACTTCCGCGCATAGCAATGAGCAGTGCGAAAAAACACAGCCCGAGATCTGCGTCATGCTTGCATGAAAGCAGATCGCCGGCTGCGTTTTTTCATAGGGCGAACGCCCGCGAGGCAGGGGAAGCCTCCGGCTTTCCCTGGCTTGGCACTGCGGAGTCTATCATCCCAATCCCGGCATCATGCCCGCATGAAAGCAGATCGCCGGCCTCATTTTTTCATAGGGCCTGGCACTGCGGAATCCCCCATCCCAATCCCCCCCAACACCCACCTTCAAAGGAGATCACCATGCAAAATACAAACATCAAAACACACATCAAGATCATCCAGGCCTCTCCCGCAGACCTTGATGCCGTCACCGCTGTGGAGGCCGTCTGCTTCCCCGCCGCCGAGGCGGCGGGACGCCAGTCCTTTGCCCATCGTCTGGCCGCGTTCCCGGAGTCTTTTTTCCTGGCCGTACACGACGGACAGATCATAGGCTTTATCAACGGCTGTGTGACCAATGAGACCACCATCCGGGACGAAATGTATGAGGACAGCAGCCTCCACGACCCTGAGGGCGCATATCAGAGCATTTTCGGCCTGGACGTGCTGCCGGAATACAGAAACTGCGGCATTGCCGCCCTGCTCATGGAGCATATGATCGGAGACGCCAGAGCCAAAGGCCGGAAAGGCCTGATCTTAACGTGCAAGGACCGACTGATCCATTACTACGAGAAATTCGGCTATAAAAACATGGGCGTATCCGCCTCGGTCCACGGCGGGGCAGTGTGGTACGATATGCTTTTGGAATTTGAGGACCAGAAATCATGAGGATCACGCTGATCACCGTAGGGAAAATCAAAGAAAAATTTTACCAGGACGCCATAAGCGAATACGCCAAGCGCCTGAGCCGTTACTGTAAGCTGGATGTGATCCAGGTGACCGATGAAAAGACGCCGGATGGAGCCAGCGAGGCCCTGGAGACCCAGATCAAAGAAAAAGAAGGAAAACGGATCCTGGAAAATATCAAGGACGGCAGCTTCGTCATCGCCCTTGCCATCGACGGGGCCATGCTGGATTCGGTGGAGCTGGCGGGAAAGATCGAAAAATGGGGGATCTCCGGCGTGAGCCAGCTGGTGTTCATCATCGGCGGCTCCCTGGGACTGTCAAAGGAGGTGCTTTCCCGGGCCGATTATAAGCTGAGCTTTTCCAAAATGACCTTTCCCCATCAGCTGATGCGGGTCATTCTGCTGGAGCAGATCTACCGCAGCTACCGGATCATCCAGGGAGAACCATACCATAAATAATGCCAGGGGCGAACCACAAGCCCGTCTCCCGGCCATGCCGGAAGACCAAACAGACAGCGGGGATACGATGAAAACGATCGCGATCATAGATGATGATATCCATATTGGAGATATGCTGGAGGAGATCCTGACAAAGGAAGGCTATTCCGTTCTCCGTGCCTACTCAGGCACAGAAGCGCTGTATCTCCTGTCAAATAAAAAAATGGATCTGGTACTGCTGGATCTGATGCTGCCCGGACTTTCCGGCGAGGAGGTTCTGCCGCATATTGGGAAGATCCCTGTGATCGTTCTCAGTGCAAAGGTGGATGTGCAGGATAAGGTAAACCTTCTGCTGGGAGGCGCAGCAGATTATATGACAAAGCCCTTTGACACCAAGGAACTTCTGGCCCGCATTACGGTCCAGCTCCGCAGGGCAGAGCAGCATGGGCAGAGCGGTGTTCTTTCTGTTGGAGATCTGGCGCTGGATACAGAGACGTTTTCTCTGACAGTCCAGGGACAGGCCGTGAAGCTGACCCGGACAGAATATGCCATTCTGAAGCTTTTGATGGAAAATCCCAGACAGGTCATTGCAAAGAGCGTCCTTCTGGACCGGATCAGCATGGACACGCCGGACTGTACCCAGAGGTCTTTGAAACAGCACATCAGCAACCTGCGTAAGAAATTACAGGCCGTCAGCGGTGGGGATCCCATTGAAACGGTGTGGGGGATCGGGTTCCGGTTAACAGAACAGAAATCTTGACCAGATTTTGACGTTTTTCCAGACCACTTTCTTGACTTTTATTTTGTATACTGGAGTCATTAAAGGAGGTAAAAAGTATGCGCTATGTTTTGCAGACCAACAGCCTGACAAAAAAATATAAAAATTTCCAGGCGTTGAACGGCCTTACGATGAATGTTCCCGAAGGCTCGGTCTATGGCTTTGTGGGAAAGAACGGGGCAGGCAAGACCACGCTGATCCGTCTGATCTGCGGACTGCAGGAGCCGTCTTCCGGCGATTTTACTCTTTACGGCATCCAGAGCGGCAGCAGGGACATGTCCAGGGCCCGCCGGCGCATGGGAGCCGTGGTGGAGACACCGGCTGTTTATATGGATATGACGGCGGAAGAGAATCTGAAACAGCAGTATCTTATTCTGGGGCTGCCGTCTTATGATGGGATCCCCGGGCTGCTGAAGCTGGTGGGACTTGAGGACACTGGAAAGAAAAAGGTAAAGAACTTTTCCATGGGCATGAAGCAGCGGCTGGGCATTGCCATTGCCCTTGCCGGAGATCCGGATCTCCTTGTCCTGGATGAACCGGTCAACGGACTGGATCCCCAGGGGATCGTGGAGATCCGTGAGCTGATCCTGAAGCTGAACCGTGAAAGGCGGATCACGGTCCTGATCTCCAGCCATATTCTGGATGAGCTTTCCCGGCTGGCGACCCACTATGGGATCATAGATCATGGCCGCATGGTAAAAGAACTGAGCGCAGAAGAGCTGGATGCCGCCTGCCGCAAGTGTATCCGCATGGAGGTAAGCGATACAGGGATCCTGGCCCGTGTCCTGGATTCCATGCACCTGGAGTACAGGATCACCTCGGAAACCACGGCCGACCTGTTTGCAAAGCCCAGTGTAACGCAGCTTGCCGTTTCCCTGGCAGAAGAGGGCTGTGAGGTGCTGTCCATGACGGAGAAGGATGAAAGCCTGGAAAGCTACTATCTTTCCCTGATCGGAGGTGGAAGCCATGATTAGACTGCTTTCTGCCAGCTTATACCGTCTGAAAAAAAGTGCAGCTTTCTGGTCCTGCCTCATTGGAATGCTGGTCATAGCCTCGGTATTTATGGTGATGCAGGCCACCAGTATGGAGTATACGGTCCCCTTAAGCCGGGTGATCTTTCTTCCTCTGAGCTTTTATGGTGTGGCTGCTGCCGCCATGGTCAGCGTATTTACAGGAAGGGACTTTGCCGATGGGTTTATCCGGAATAAGCTGATCTTTTCCAAAAGCCGGAGCCAGGTGGTCCTTTCCCAGATCGTGACAAGCTGCATTGCCTGCGGCCTGGTCTATTCCGTTACGGTCCTCTATACCTTTGGGACGGCCCGGTTCTTTTTTGAAAATAACGTGGAGCCGGACCTGTTTGCCGGGTATTTTGCCCTGGGCCTCAGCATGAGCGCGGCGATCGCCTGTCTGTTCTGTGTCATTACACTTTTGTGCGGGGACCAGACCCGGGCGGTCGTATGGTGTATGGGGATCTCTTTTGGAATGCTGTTTCTCAGTCTGCACACCAACCAGATCCTGGTGCAGACCCGGTATAAAAACGGGGCCCTGAACCCGCATTACGTGGAAGGAGCAAAAAGAGTCCTGTATGGGATCTTACATGATCTGAACCCGTGCGGGCAGGCCGCCCAGCTTTCCTGCTGGGAGGTATGGGAGCCCATGAGGGCGGTCCTCTGCAATGGCCTGTGGATCCTGGGAACAGCGGCTGCCGGAATCGTTCTGTTTCAAAGAAAAGATATAAAGTAAGAGGGATATTATGGAGCTTCCACAGTTGATCATCCTTGCAGTCCTGCTTCTGACGGCCGTTATCCTGGCTGCAAAGGTTTATTTTCTGCACAGATCCGCAGAGGAGATCGCAAAAGCGTTCCATGACATACGGATGTCGGATACCAACACGCTCATTTCAGTTTCCTCCAGGGACCCGTATATGCGGAGGCTTGCTGCGGATATCAATCTCGAGCTCCGTCTGCTCCGCAAAGAGCGCCGGCGCTGTCAGCAGGGGGACCTGGAATTGAAGGAGGCCGTTGCCGGCCTTTCCCATGACCTGAGAACGCCGCTCACGGCGCTCATCGGCTATCTGGATCTTCTGGAGCAGGAGGAAAACGGCGAAACGGTCAGGCGTTACCTTTCGCAGATCCGCAACCGGACAGAGGCGCTGAAGGATCTGACGGAGGAGCTGTTCCAGTACAGTGTGGCCGCGTCCTCCCAGGAGCTGCATCCGGAGCCTGTGGATGTGGTCGGGGTGCTGGAGGAAAGCCTTCTGTCGTTTTACGGCGTCATGCAGGAAAAAGGCATAGAGCCTGTGATCCATCTGCCGGAAGCTCCTGTCTGCCGCAGTCTGGATATAAGTGCGGTGAACCGCATTTTCTCCAATATCGTCAGCAACGCCCTTAAGTATTCAGACGGGGATTTCTTCGTCTGCATGGATCTGGACTGTGGAATTTCTTTTATCAATACGGCACAGAACTTAAACGCCGTCGCCGTGGGAAGAATGTTTGATAAATTTTATACAGTGGAGGCCAACAGAAATTCAACAGGCCTCGGATTATCCATAGCAAAAATCCTGACCGAGCGGATGGGCGGCAGCATTGAGGCAGAGTACAGCGAGGGAAAATTAAGGATCCGGATCCGGTTCCCAGAGACTGGAAAACTGCTGGAGTGAGCCGTTCCCTCTCTGGCACGCTGGCACGCCCGATGGTGCCGCCGGCTGCCAGGAATGGGCCGCTCCCTTTAAAACCTTTCTTAAAATCAAAACCCATAGCTTTACCCCTGTCTGATTCAAAGTTTTCATTGTACATGATCTGATCCTTTATTCTGCAAGAACTGCTGTTGCCATGAGCATTTCATGATCTAAACATCCCCCAAGCACAGAACGAAAAGCCATTGCTGCGCCGCAAAATAATTTTTCCTATAAGCCTTCCGGTTAGTCCTGACTGCATAACATCCGCTTTCCTTACCATCCTTTTGTCTGGGAAATTCCATTGGCCCTGCCGGAAATTCAGATTCATAAACCTGTCCCGCCGTCATATACTGAGGTAAAGGAGCGTGAGGAATATGACGGCAGAAGAGCTGAAGCAGATATTTGGACGGGCTGTTCCGGATAGAGGGAAGCTCCAGGAGATCCGCCTGCGGGCGGGGAAGCCGGTGCTGGTCTTTATGGACGGACGGGAATATATGGTGGGCCGGGAGGGGCTTCTGGAGCCGGATGCAGATCTGTCTCCGGTCCTGGCAGATCCGGCGCTGATCCGGGAGATCCTGGGGATCTTTTCCAGGTATTCCCTGTATGCCTTTGAGGATGAGATCCGCCAGGGCTTTCTGACCATCGAGGGAGGCCATCGGGTGGGGATCGCCGGAAAGGCCGTCACCGAAGGCAGCGGTCTGAGGACCATCAGGGACATATCCAGCCTGAATATCCGCCTGGCCCATGAAAAGCCCGGCTGCGGGGATCCGGTGCTCCCCTGGCTCTACGAAAACGGCCGGCTTCAGAATACGCTGATCCTGTCGCCGCCGGGATCCGGGAAGACCACACTTTTAAGAGACGTGGTGCGCCAGGTATCCAATGGAAACCGGTACGGGCCGGGTCTCCAGACAGCGGTGGTGGATGAACGGTCAGAGCTGGGAGCCTGCTTTAAGGGTGTACCCCAGTGCGATCTGGGAATGCGCACGGATGTGATGGACGGATGTCCAAAGGCCCTGGGAATGGTCATGATGATCCGTTCCATGGCTCCCGGCGCGGTGGCGGTGGATGAGATCGGGGACCGGGAGGATCTGGAGGCGTTAAAATACGTGATGAAATGCGGCTGCCGGATCCTGGCCACGGTCCACGGAAGTTCCCCGGAGGATCTGAAAAAGAAGCCGGTGCTGGCAGAAATGGTCCGGGAAGGAATGTTTTCCCGGTATGTGGCGCTTTCCAGGCGGATGGGGCCGGGAACCGTGGAGGCTGTGTGCGACGGGGAACTGAGGCTGCTGGCGGGAAAGGGGTGCCAGAATGAGGGAAATGGGGCCGGAAGCCTGGAAACAGAAGGAAAAGCGGAGGCTCCGGGAGCATGAGATATATAGGGATCCTTATGATGGCCGGGGCATTGGCTGCGGGAGGCTTCTGGGCCGCAGACCAGTGGAAGGAAAAGCTGGAGCTTTTGCTCCTGTTCCGGCAGATGATGTTTTATTTGAAGGGACAGATCCTGTATGCCAACGCCACGCTGCCGGAAGCGCTCCGGGAGGTGGGAGGACGGTACGCAGAGGGCCGGAGCGGTTTTCTTAAGGAGCCGGGCGCGTTTTTCCTGCGGGTGGCAGAGCGTCTGGAGGAGCAGGGAGACGTGCCGTTTCCTGTGATCTGGAAGGAGGAGGCGGAGCGGTTTCCGCCGGGATTTCCCCTGGAGGCAGGGGACCATAAAAATCTCCTGGCCCTGGGAGAGAATCTGGGCTACGCCCATAAGGACATGCAGGAGCGGACCCTTCTGTTTTATCTGGAGGAGACGGACGGCTCCATCGGTTTTTTAAAGAGGGAAATGGAGAGCCGGACGAAGCTGTACCGGTGCCTGGGCATGGCGGCCGGGCTGTTTCTCATGGTGGTCATGGCGTGAAATGGCATAGGAGGATGGCATGGGTGTAAATCTGATCTTTAAAATTGCGGCAGTAGGGATCCTGGTGTCGGTGATCTGCCAGGTGTTAAAGCACAGCGGAAGGGAGGACCAGGCGTTTCTCACCAGCCTGGCGGGGCTGGTACTGGTGCTCTTCTGGATCGTTCCTTACATATATGAGCTGTTTGAAACCATAAAAAATCTGTTTGCCCTGTGAGGAAGGGGGAAGGCGTCATGACGATCATACAGGCGGCGGTCCTGGGGATCACGGCGGTGGCCCTGGCGGTCCAGCTAAAGCCCCTGCGCCAGGAATATTCGGTGTACCTGATCCTGGCGGCCGGTCTTGTCATTGGCTTTTTAAGTATTTCCAGGTTGGAGCTGATCCTGGACACAGTGCGGGCCATCGGGAGCCAGATCCGGGTGAAGAACATTTACCTGGGAACGCTTTTAAAAATGGTGGGGATCACATACATCGCGGAATTTGCCTCCGGGATCTGCAGGGACGCGGGATTTTCGGCTCTGGGGACCCAGGTGGAGATGTTCGGGAAGCTGTCCATCCTGGCGGTGAGTGCGCCGGTGCTCCAGGCGCTCTTAGAAACTCTCCAGGTGTTCCTGTCATGAGGAGGCAGAAGAAGGCCCTGCGTTTTTTTCTGGCCCTGGCCCTTTTCCTGTTCATGTTTTCCGGCCTGGCCCGGGCGGAGGAGGCAGTGGAGGAGCCCTATGCCCTGGAGGATTTTAATATGGAAGAGATCCAGAGGTTTCTGGACAGTCTGGACCGGGATCAGACAGGCGGCCTGTCCTTTGGCAGCGTCATGAAGGAGATCATGGACGGAAACCTTGGAGGAGTGCTTGGGGAGCTGGCCGGGAGGATCCGGGAAGGATTTTTTTCTGAGATCCGGACCAACGCCAGGTTCGTGGGACAGATCATCCTGCTGGCATTCATTGGAGCCGTTTTTTCGGGTTTTTCCAATATTTTCGGGTCGGGCCATGTGTCGGAAACGGGCTTTTACGTGGTATACCTTTTAAACATGGTCTTTCTGGCGGCCAGCTTTTTTGCCAGCGTGACCATTGCTGGTTCTGTGGCAGAGGAGCTGATGGAATTCATGCGGGTGCTCCTTCCGGCGTATTTTCTGGCCGTGGCCATGGCGGGCGGCGCGTTCACCTCCACGGCGGTCTGCGGCTTTACCTTTGGAGCCATCGGCGTGGTCCAGGCCGTGGTCTCCGGCGTGCTCCTTCCTCTGATGCGGGTCTATATGATGCTGGTGTTAGCCGGGAACCTTTACAGGGAGGACATGATCTCCAGGACCACAGAGCTTTTGCGGCAGGGGATCTTGTGGACCTTAAAGACCATGTTCGGGATCATCGTGGGCTTCCATGTGATCCAGGGACTGGTGCTGCCCCAGGCAGATGCCTTAAAAAATGCATCGGCCATGCGGCTGGCCCAGATGATCCCAGGCGTGGGGGCCGGAGCAGGAGCCATATCCCAGATGGTCATGGGCTCGGGGATCCTGATAAAGAATACAGCCGGGGCGGCAGCGGTCCTGGTGCTCCTTTTTATGGCGGCGGTCCCGGTCATCAAGCTGCTGGTCCTGATGTTCCTTTATTATATGGCGGCGGCGGTGATGCAGCCGGTCTGCGATAAGCGGCTGGTGGCGTGCATGACCGGGGCGGCGGCGGGCCATGGGATCCTTTTAAAGATCGTGGGCTGCTCCCTGGCTTTGTTTTCTGTGACCATCGCCGTTCTCTGTGCGTCCACCAACGCCGTCTGGTATGCGGGGTAGACGGGAAAGGAGGAGGCTTGGAAGCTGTATATGAATGGATCCGCAGCCTGGTGTTTTATCTGATCCTGATGACCACGGTCTTAAATTTCCTTCCGGACCGGAAATATGAAAAATACCTGAGGCTTTTTACGGGGATGGTATTCATTCTCCTGGTGTTCGGGCCCCTGGGGGATCTTACAGGGCTGGAGGAACGCATGGCCGGGGCCTTTGGCCGGATCACCTTCCAGAATGATGTGAAGCTCTTACAGAGGGAGATCGCCGACGCGGACGGGACCCGGATGAAGCGGCTGGCGGACAGCTACCGGCGGGCGGTGGAAACGGATCTTATGACCATGGCGGAGAGTGCCGGTCTGGAATGCAGACAGGCAGAGACAGTGGTGGAGGAGGATCCGGAGCGTCCGGGCTTCGGTTCAGTGCTGGAGGTGAAGCTGATCGTGGGGATCCCAGAAAGCGGGAGCCCGGGGCCCCTGGAAGGGGATACGGAGGCCTTCCGGGGACAGGGAGCGGAAACCTGGAGCCGGGAGGAAAACGGCCGCGAGGCTGGGCTGGAGCGGCGCAGAAGGGCCAACCGGGAGATCGGAAATCTGAAAACAAGGATAGGAGAGTATTATGGAGTGGAAGAAGGACGGATCCGGATCGATCTGGAGGATGAATAAAGAAAAGCTGATCTTTGTATTCTGCTCCGGGCTGCTGCTGTTCGTGCTTTCCATGCCGGGGACAGAAAAGGAACGATCCCTTGAGGCGGCGGCTGTGGGAAGCGGAGGGATGGAAAACATGGACCGGAGCGGAACCGGCCGTCTTCTGGACGGGCCAGCGGACGGGCCGGAGAAAGGGGAACTCCCGGGCCTTTCCGGAGGGGCGCAGGCCGTCTCCGGAGGCAGCGGCGGATCTTTGTATGAAAAGGAGCTGGAGCAGCGGATCGCCGGCCTCCTGGACCGGGTAGAGGGCGTAGGAAAGGCAGATGTGATGGTGGTGCTGAAATCCTCGGAGGAGCGGGTGTTCCATGTGGATAAAAATTCCAGGACCTCAGCCACAGAGGAAAAGGGAGAGGACGGGCGCACCGTAAGGGAGCAGGAACTCTCTGAGAGCACCGTCATGGGCGGCGGGAACCAGGGGCCTGTGGTAGAAAAGGAGCTGACGCCGGAGGTGGCCGGTATCGTCATCAGCGCTGACGGCGGGGGAAACGCCAGCGTGCGTGCGGAAATTTCTGAGGCCATGGAAGCATTATTCGGGCTGCCGGCACATAAGATAAAAGTATTAAAGAGGGTGAAAGAAGGAGTCTGAGGAATGAAACGGATATTTAGGAGAAACCAGGTGATCATCACCACGCTGGCGATCATGATCGCGGCAGCCGGATATTTAAATTATTCTGCAAAAAAGGAGGTGGCGGGCTCGGATGTGTTTGAGGCGGGGATGATGGAGATCTCCGATGAGGACATTCTGGCGGAAAACCAGGCGGTGAACCGGGCGGACGACGGTACCTTAAAGGAGATCCAGAGTCTGGACGGGGAGCTTGAAAGCGCCGGAAGCCTGGACGCAGAGGCCGGAGGGGAGACACAGGCGGCAGACTCTGCGGGAAGCAGTGAACCGGCGGGAAGCGAAACAGAGGCCGCAGGCCTTGAAAATCCCGGGGAGGCGGTGCTCACCGGAGGCACCAGTGTGTCTGAGTACATAGCCGGCGTCCAGCTGAGCCGTGAGCAGATCCGGGCGAAGAATAAGGAGACGCTCATGGAGCTGATCAATAACGGCCAGATCCCGGATACGGAAAAGCAGGCAGCCATCCAGAGTATGATCCGGATGACGGAGATCTCTGAAAAGGAAAATGCGGCGGAGACCCTGCTCCGGGCCAAGGGCTTTGTGGATCCGGTGGTCAGCATCACAGAGGACCAGGTGGATGTGGTGGTCAATGCGGTGACTCTGACTGACCCGGAGCGGGCCCAGATCGAGGATATCGTAAAAAGAAAGACAGAGGTGGGGGCCAACGGCATCGTGATCACGCTGATGGATCTGGCCGAGTAAGGCGGTTCCTGTATGCGCGCCGCAGAAATCTTCTGGAAAAGCCTATGCAAAGTTTTGCGGTTATGGTATAATGTCTGGAAACAGACATTATACCATCGCGCATCTGGTTTCTGCGTTCACCGCAGAAATCCAGGCGCCCAATTCCCCGAAGGGGTACCATGCCTGAAGGACATGGTATAATGTCTGGAGGACATGGTAGGAAAACTATGATCGCAGGAGGTAATCATTGTGGCAGCGGATACAGTAAGAATCAGTCATAAAGTATATGAGAAGGATCAGATCGGCGAGGTACAGATCGCAGACGAAGTCGTGGCAATCATTGCCGGCCTGGCGGCGACAGAGGTGGAAGGCGTGGACTCCATGGCCGGAAACATCACCAACGAGCTGGTTGGAAAGCTGGGAATGAAGAACCTTTCCAAGGGTGTAAAGGTGGATGTAACGGAGGAGCACGTTTCCGTGAGCCTGTCTCTGAATCTGAAGTATGGGTACAGCATCCCCAAGGTATGCGAGGTGGTCCAGGATAAGGTAAAGAGCGCCATTGAAAATATGACGGGGCTCATCGTTCTGGATGTGAACATCAAGATCGCCGGCGTAAGCCCGGAGGAAAACCAGTAAGGAATAAACGTAAGGGCCGCTGTCCGCAGAAATTGCGGGCGGCGGCTTTTTCCTGTGTCCAGAAGCCCGGCGGAAAAACCATAAGAAACACGCTGCGTGGATTCCTCATGGTGATCACGGCAGCCTCCAGAGTCTCGTGCAGCCATGGACGTTTGCCCGCTGCCCGCGTAAACAAAAAAGGAGCCTTATCATTTCTGATAAAGCTCCTGTATGACCTGTCCGGGAATCGAACCCGGGTTTACGCCGTGAGAGGGCGTCGTCTTGACCGCTTGACCAACAGGCCGAATCATCAAGCCTGTTTATAATACCATGGATTTCAAAAAAAGCAAGTCTTTTTTTGAAAAAAAAAAATTTTTTTGTCTGCCTGCTGTGTCCAGGAAGCGCCGTGCGTCTGTCCTATGGGGATACTGTTTTTTGCGTCCGTATACATAAAGGTCTTGTGAAACTATGCAGATTCATGTATAATCGAAAGATAAGACCAGAAAATGAAATCGAAGAAACGGTTCAGATTATAAATGGAGGTAATCCGATGACCAGAAGGGAAGCTCGGGAACATTGCTTTAAGATGCTGTTCTGCCAGGATTTTTATCCGGCAGAGGAAAAGGAGGAACAGCTGGAGCGGTATTTTGACGCTCCGGTGGAGGACGTTACAGGAAAGGACGGAGCAGACGAGGTGCTCCACCAGGTGGATCTGGAGGGAGCGGATAAAACGGCCCTGGAGGCCCGGGTGGAGGCCATTATGAAAAAGATCCCGGAGCTGGATGAGAAAATCAACGGGGTGGCCGAGGGCTGGAAGACCAGACGCATGGGCCGGGTTGAGCTTACGATCCTCCGGCTGGCTCTTTTTGAGATGAAGGAGGATCAGGAGATCCCGGAGAAGGTGGCCATCAACGAGGCTGTGGAGCTGGCCAAGAAATTCGGCGGAGACGGGGCCCCGGCCTTTGTCAACGGGATCCTGGCGAAGCTGGTGGAAGAAAGATCCGAATAAAATCAAGGCCGGAGAGCAGCTATGGCGGGAGTATATTCAGTCACGCAGGTGAATTCGTATATCAAAAATATGTTTGTCCAGGACTTCCTTCTTCGCCGGATCTCGGTGAAGGGGGAAGTTTCCAACTGTAAATATCACAGTTCCGGCCACATTTACTTTACCTTAAAGGATTCGGGAGGGACCCTTTCAGCCGTCATGTTCGCAGGCCAGAGAAAGGGGCTGGGCTTCCGTCTGGCAGAGGGCCAGCAGGTGGTGGTCAAGGGGACCGTTGACGTTTACGAGCGGGACGGAAGATACCAGCTTTACGCGTCGGAGATCGAGCTGGCAGGCCGGGGCGACCTGTACGTCCGGTTTGAAAAGCTTCTGCGGGAGCTGGAAGAGATGGGGATGTTTGCGGCCCAGTATAAGCGGCCGATCCCCAGATATGCCATGTCCGTAGGGATCGTGACAGCCCCCACCGGGGCGGCCATCCGGGACATCATCAATATCAGCAGGCGGAGGAATCCCTATGTGCAGCTGATCCTTTATCCGGCCCTGGTACAGGGACAGGGAGCCAGGGAGAGCATCGTAAATGGGATCCGTACCCTGGACGCCATGGGACTGGACGTTCTCATCGTAGGCCGGGGCGGCGGTTCCATCGAGGATCTGTGGGCCTTCAATGAGGAGGAGGTGGCCCGGGCCATTTTTGCCTGTGAAACGCCGGTGATCTCTGCAGTGGGCCACGAAACGGATGTGACCGTTGCCGACTATGTGGCGGACTTAAGAGCCCCTACGCCTTCTGCAGCGGCAGAGCTGGCGGTCTTTGATTACGCCAGGTTTGCGGCGGATCTGGAAGCCAGAAAGCGGAAGCTTTCCCGGGAGATGGGCTTTTTCCTGGATCAGGTAAAGGGAAGGCTGCGCCAGGATGAACTGAAGATCCGGCTCTACCATCCCCAGCATGTGATCCGGGAAAAAAGGCAGAGGCTGGCGGATCAGGAGGAACGGCTGGAGCGGATCATGGACGCCCGCACCGGGGAGAACCGGTCACGGCTCCAGAGCCGGGAAGAACGCCTCTCCCGCGCCATGGACCGGAGGATGGAAAACGACAAAAAAAGGCTGGCAGAGGCCAGCGGCAGGCTCTGGGGGCTTTCTCCTTTGAGAAAGCTGAGCCAGGGCTTTGGATATATCGAGGATCAGGAGGGAAAACGGCTGGGCTCTGTAAAGCAGGCGCCGCCGGGGAGCGGGATCACCGTACAGGTGGCAGACGGAACGCTTTCGGCCCTGGTAACGGAAAGGAATGAGGAGTCGGGATGGCAGAACTGGATAAAAACGGAGCAGACATGACCATAGAGGAAACGTTTGCGGCCCTGGACGATCTGATCGGCCGCCTGGAGGGCGGAAAGGGCTCCCTGGAGGATGCCTTTAAGAATTATGAGGAAGGCATGCGGCTGGTGAAGAACTGCAATGAGAAAATAGAAAAGATCGAAAAGCAGATCATGGTCCTGGGCGGAGGACCGGCGGAGGAAGAGGACGATGGAACGCAGTTTTAAAGAATTACTGGAACAGAAAACGGCGGAAACAGAGGCGGCGGTGTATGCGTACCTGCCGGAGGAAAAGGGCTTCCAGAAGACGATCTTCGAGGCCATGAATTACAGTGTAAAGGCCGGAGGCAAGCGGCTCCGTCCCCTTCTCATGATGGAGACGTACCGGATGCTCGGCGGAAAGGGAAAGGAGATCCTGCCCTTTATGGCGGCCATCGAGATGATCCATACCTCATCTCTGATCCACGACGACCTGCCCTGCATGGATAACGATGAGCTGCGCCGGGGAAAGCCCACCACCTGGAAGGTGTACGGCTATGATATGGCGGTGTTGGCCGGAGACGCACTGATGATCTTTGCCTTTGAGACGGCGGCTAAGGCGCTGGCCCTGGGCGGAGATCCGGAGCGGGTGGCCAGGGCCATGGGGATCCTGGCAGAAAAGACCGGGATCTATGGAATGATCGGCGGTCAGACGGTGGATGTGGAGCTGACAGGAAAGCCGGTTCCAGAGGAGCAGCTCTCCTTTATCTACCGGTTAAAGACCGGGGCGCTCTTGGAGGCGTCCATGAGGATCGGGGCAGTGCTTGCCGGAGTCGGAAAAGAGGAAGAGGAAACGGTGGAACGGATCGCTGCCGACGTGGGAATGGCGTTCCAGATCCAGGACGACATCCTGGACCTGGTGAGCACCGCAGAGGTCCTGGGAAAACCGGTCTTAAGCGATGAAAAGAATGAAAAGACCACTTATGTGACGTTAAAGGGACTGGAAAAGGCAAAGGCAGAAGTAAAAACACTCTCAGACCGGGCAGCAGACGCTTTAAACAGCCTTCCGGGGGATAAGGAATTCCTGGGAACGCTCATTAAGACCCTGGTGGACCGGGAGAAATAGGACTTAAAGGAGTAGGAACGGAATGCTTCTGGAAAAGATAGAACAGTCTTCGGATATCAAGAAGCTGAAAGCGGAAGATTATCCGGTGCTGGCGCAGGAGATCCGGCAGTTTCTGCTGGAAAAGATCAGCCGTACAGGCGGTCATCTGGCCTCCAACCTGGGAGTCGTGGAGCTGACCATGGCCCTGCACCTGGCCTTTGATCTTCCGAAGGATAAGATCATATGGGACGTGGGCCACCAGGCCTATACCCATAAGATCCTCAGCGGGAGAAAGGACGGCTTCGACGATCTGCGCCAGTTCGGCGGCATGAGCGGCTTCCCAAAACGGAAGGAGAGCCCCTATGACGCCTTTGACACGGGCCACAGCTCCACCTCCATTTCCGCAGGCCTGGGGATCGCCCAGGCCAGAGAGATCCTGGGCGAGGACTATTCGGTCATCTCCATCATCGGAGACGGCGCTTTAACGGGCGGCATGGCCTATGAGGCATTGAACAATGCGGCCCAGCTGAAGAAAAATTTTATTATCGTATTAAATGACAACGAGATGTCCATTTCAAAAAACGTGGGCGGCATGTCCCGGTATCTGAGCAATGTCCGCACCAGAGAGGGCTATGCGGATCTGAAGCTTAAGGTGGAACGCACCCTGAGGTCCGTGCCGGTGATCGGAAAGGCCATGGTCAACGGCCTTTTCCTGGCTAAAAACGGGATCAAGCAGTTTTTAGTGCCGGGGATGCTGTTCGAGGACATGGGGATCACCTACCTGGGGCCTGTGGACGGCCACAATGTGGAGGAAATGGTCCAGGTCTTAAAGGAGGCCAAGCGGGTCCGCCATGCGGTCCTGGTCCATGTGGTGACCACCAAGGGAAAGGGCTACGGCCCGGCGGAGCAGAACCCCTCCCGGTTCCATGGAGTGGACCCCTTTGATATTGAAACGGGGAAGCCGTTAAAAGAAAAGCAGTTCCCGGGTTATACGGATGTTTTTTCGGAAAAGCTCTGCGAGCTGGCAGAGAAGGATCCACGGATCGTGGCAGTCACGGCGGCCATGCCCGACGGCACGGGGCTTTCCAGGTTTGCAAAGCAGTTCCCGGACCGTTTTTTTGACGTGGGGATCGCTGAGGCCCATGCGGTCACCTCGGCGGCGGGAATGGCATCGGCGGGCTTAAAGCCTGTGGTCGCGGTGTACTCGTCGTTTTTACAGAGAGGCTACGATCAGATCCTCCACGATGTCTGTATCCAGGAGCTTCCGGTGCTCTTTGCCATCGACCGGGCCGGTCTTGTGGGCAGCGACGGGGAGACCCACCAGGGGATCTTTGATATCTCGTTTTTAAGCCTGGTTCCCGGAATGAGCATCATGGCGCCCAAAAATCTGTGGGAGCTGGAACGGATGCTGGAATTCGGCGTGGGCTTTGACGGTCCCCTGGCCGTCCGTTACCCGAGAGGACAGGCCTACCGGGGCCTTTCCGAATTTGATGCGCCGGTGGAATACGGAAAGGCGGAAATGCTTTTTGAGGAGAAGGACATCGCTCTTTTTGCCCTGGGAAGCATGGTCAGCACCGGAGAGCATGTGAGGGAAAAGCTGAAGGCCAGAGGATATTCCTGTACCCTGGTGAACGCCCGGTTTGTAAAGCCTCTGGACACGGATATGATCGACCGGCTGTGCAGGAGCCATAAGCTGATCGTCACCCTGGAGGAAAATGTGCTGCGGGGCGGCATGGGCATGTGCGCCACCCGGTACATCCATGAACACCATCCGGAGATCCATGTGATCCAGGTGGCTCTTCCAGACGCCTATGTGGAGCATGGGAACGTGTCGCTCTTACGGGAAATGCTGGGGATCGACAGTGATTCGGTGATCAAACGGATCTTTGCAGAATATTTAGATCTATATGACAGTCATGGAAATATGAAAATACAGAACAGTTTCGATTGTCCAAATAGTACAGAGAAGGAGCGTCAGGATCCATGAAGGAACGGTTAGACGTGCTGTTAGTAAAAAAGAATCTGGCGGAGTCCAGGGAGAAGGCCAAGGCGGTGATCATGGCCGGGATCGTCTATGTGGATGACCAGAAGGAGGACAAGGCCGGCTCCATGTTTGAGGAGACGGCAAAGATCGAGGTCAGGGGGAGCACCTTAAAATATGTGAGCCGGGGCGGTTTAAAGCTGGAGAAGGCCATGACCCATTTCGGCGTGACCCTGGATCAGAAGATCTGCATGGACGTGGGAGCGTCCACCGGCGGGTTCACCGACTGCATGCTGCAGAACGGGGCTGTGAAGGTCTATTCTGTGGATGTGGGCCATGGACAGCTGGCCTGGAAGCTCAGGAACGACCCGCGGGTGGTCTGCATGGAAAAGACCAACATCCGGTATGTGACCCCGGAGGAGATCCCGGACAAGATCCAGTTCGTCTCCATTGACGTATCGTTTATCTCCCTTACCAAGGTCCTGGGGCCGGTGAAGGCCCTTATGGAGCCGGACGGCCAGGTGGTATGCCTCATTAAACCGCAGTTTGAGGCCGGCCGGGAAAAGGTCGGGAAAAAGGGCGTGGTCCGGGAGCGGTCCGTCCACCTGGAGGTGATCCGCATGGTGGCGGCTTTTGCAGGAAGCATCGGCTTCGAGGCCCTGCATCTGGAGTTCTCACCCATTAAGGGACCGGAGGGAAATATTGAGTACCTTCTGCATTTAAGAAACGATGCCGGCGGAAACGTTTACGAAAACAGCTCCATTGATGCGGAGGAGATCGTAAACCAGGCACATGAGACGCTGGATTAGGAGTTCCGGCGGGAGCAGCATATGAAACATTTTTATATCATTGTCAACGAAGATAAAGAAGATACAAAAGCCATGGGTGCGAGGATCACCCGGTATCTGGAGGACCATGGATGCACCTTCAGGACCTCCAAAGGCGTGTTCAGCAAGGGAAAACGGTTTACATCCGTTTCCGACGTTCCGGAGGATACGGAGTGCGTCATCACCCTGGGCGGAGACGGGACCTTTATCCAGGCGGCCAGGGATCTGGCGGGTACAGGCCTTCCTATTGTGGGCATCAACCTAGGGGATCTGGGATATCTGACCCAGATGGGAAAGGGGGGCAACCTGGAGGAGCTTCTGGATGCCCTGCTTTCAGACCGTTATGAGATCCAGGAACGGATGATGCTCACAGGCAGGATATACCACAAGGGAAGACCGGAGGCCAGCCATATTGCCTTAAACGATATCGTACTGGCCCGGGAGGGGGACATGCGCGTCCTGAAATTTAAGATCTACGTCAACGGCCAGTTTCTGTATGAATACAGTGCCGACGGGGTGATCGTCTCCACACCTACGGGCTCCACGGCCTATAACCTGTCTGCAGGGGGCCCCATTGCCCAGCCGGACGGGGAGCTTCTGATCCTGACGCCGGTGTGCCCTCATACACTGACGTCCCGGACCATCGTTCTGGGACCGGAAAGCCGGATCCGGATCGAGATATCGGAAAAAAATGAAGGGTGCCAGGCAGCCGCCTTTGACGGGGGAACCAAGGTGGCGCTGACCCATGGGGATTATATTGAGATCGAACGGTCCAAGATGGTGACCCGGGCAGTGAAGCTGGACGACCGGTCATTCCTGGATATCTTAAAGCACAAGATGTACGACGCATAGGGGAAGAGGGCGGAGCCGGCCGGGGGCCGGAGCCGCGGATGGAAAAGGCAGAGCACGTTGTAACCGGAGGGATACGGAACAGTTACAGGAAAGGGGTAACAGACATGAAGGTAGACAGACACAGCAAGATCGTAGAGCTGATCGGCAAGTACCAGATCGAGACGCAGGAGGAGCTGGCTTCCTATTTAAAAGAGGCCGGATACCATGTGACCCAGGCCACGGTCTCCAGGGATATCCGGGAGCTGAAGCTTACGAAGGTGCAGAAGGAAAATGGCCGCCAGTGCTATTCGGTGATGCAGCATCAGAGGGACTTCGGGGAGAAATATATCCGCATCCTGCGGGACTGCTTCGTATCCATGGATATGGCCCAGAATATCCTGGTCATTAAAACTGTGTCCGGCATGGCCATGGCGGTGGCAGAGGCTTTGGATGTGATCGGCTTCCACGAGATCGTGGGCTGTGTGGCCGGAGACAATACCATCATGTGCGCCGTAAGGACTGTGGACGATACGATCCTTCTGATGGATAAGCTGAAAAAGATCCTGAATGAGCAGAATTGAGGTGATGGAATGCTGCTGGGCTTACACGTAAAAAACCTGGCCCTGATCGAAAAGGCCGAGGTGGAGTTTACCGGAGGGCTTAATATACTGACCGGAGAGACCGGAGCAGGAAAATCCATCCTCATCGGATCTGTGGGTCTGGCGCTGGGAGGAAAGGCGTCGAAGGACATGATCCGCCAGGGCGAGGACAGCGCCCTGGTGGAGCTGGCCTTTTCCGTGGACGATGAGAAGAAAAAAAACGCTCTGGAGGCCCTGGACATCGCGCCCGATGAGGACGGCCTCCTTATCATTTCTAAAAAGATCACCCCGTCCAGGACAGTCAGCCGGATCAACGACGAGACGGTGACCACCGCAAGGCTTAAGGCCGTCACCGGACTTCTCCTGGACATTCATGGACAGCATGAGCATCAGTCCCTTCTCCATAAGCAGAAGCATCTGGAGATTCTGGACGAATATTCCCGGAATGAAACGGAAAATCTGAAAAGAGACGTGGAGGAAGGCTACCGGAAATATCAGGCCCTCAGAGAGAAGCTTTCGGGCTTCCATCTGGATGAGGAGACGAGAAAGCGGGAGTCGGATTTTCTGCGGTTTGAGATCCAGGAGATCGAAAATGCGGCCATCCGCCCGGGAGAGGAGGAGGAGCTTTCTGCCGTCTGCCGGAAATTTTCCCACAGCAGGAAGATCGCCGAGGCCATGCAGACGGCGTTTATGGCTGTGGACGGAGCCGATCTGGGACGTGCGGTGAAGCATGTGGAGAATGCCGCCGCCTATGATGAAAATTTAAACGATATTTTAAAAGAACTTTCTGATGCGGAG
>ERZ894236.237-NODE-237-length-77727-cov-51.3192_pt1 | contig 77727 bp, 75 predicted proteins | sample MGYA00380297_ERZ894236 | MGnify/ENA primary metagenome ERZ894236 (study PRJEB32331, sample SAMN06328420) | human gut metagenome | biome: human gut microbiome; feature: stool | host: Homo sapiens | collected 2014-08-04 ... | reverse complement strand
TTAAATAATTTAAAAAACCTGCCAAAAAATACTTGACTTTTGTTAGCAGGTTTTTGTGTTTACTTCTTTTTTGGTTGTCATAAAAGAATCCTCCTTGTTCTGCTTTAATGCAGATGTGATTTTTCTCTTATAGGCACCCCATTTGAGATAGTGCGTTCACACAGATATAAAAAACACACCTGTGGAACATACAACTGTCCCACAGATGTGCTGAAATTGCAATCTGCTGCCACAAAAGCGGCCCGGCCCCATGACCTAAAGGTTCATCGCCTGCTCAGTTTGTACTGTTGATCTCGCATTCCTTTTGGAATGTAATGCAGTGCAAAGAGTTTTTTATTATACTATATACATATTAAATTGTCAATAATTTTCTTGATTTTTCGTGAATTTCCGTAGTTTTTGCTGTAATCTATAATATGTTTTTGTCGTATTTCTTCTTGTGCTTTCTGTTGAAAAAGATATAAAACGCAACAATCAAAGTTCTGTTTTATAACCATATTGCTTTCACAATCAGCCATACAATCAATACCCAAATCAGTATCACAGGTATCGCATAATACCATTTCTTTGGCTTTCCGTTATCCCATAGACCTTCTGACTCAATCTTGCTTTGCTCCCAGATATCCCTTGGAATAAATTTAACTGTCATTGCCACAAGCAAAGGCAATACAATTATATCATCCAAATATCCCAGTATAGGTACAAAGTCCGAAACTAAATCAACAGGAGATAATGCATATCCTACTGTCAAACCTGCAAATATTTTTGCAATGACCGGTGTTTCTTTCTTCTTTAATGCAATAAATACCCCTGGTACGTCTTTCTTTAACTTCTTGGTTTTATCTTTTATACTCAAATTATCATCCTCCAATCATTTGATTGCAATCTGTCGTCCGCCCGTCTGTTGATATAGTCTGTGGGAAATAGAGATTACTGTCCGATTTTCCGATGCTCTTTTCAGAACTTTCAACACAGACTGTTCTGTATCAGCATCTAAATTGGCAGTTATCTCATCCAGCAACAGCAGTTTCGGTTCTGAAGCGATTGCACGTGCAATGGACAAGAGCTGCCATTGCCCCTGCGAAAAAAGAGAGGAAGTACACGGTGTATTATAGCCTTTTTCTAATTTACAGATTGTGCTGTGTAACCCAACCGTAATTGCAGCCTTTTCTGCCATTTCTCGGTTAATTGATTCATCAAATAGGGTGATTTGCTCCAAAACGGTCCCAGGAATCATTCTAAAATGCTGTTCTACATATCCGAAGAACTTTCGTTTTATGTTATCAGGTAACTTGGAAGCGTCTTGACCATATATAAACACATTGCCTGAATCTGCTTTATATTGACCCAAAAGCAATTTGAAAATCGTGCTTTTTCCTGCTCCGGTTCTTCCGGATAAAGTGATTTGTTCCCCAGTATTTATTGTTAAGCTCAAATTGTTTAATATGGTGGAATTGGGCTCATATCCGAATGTGACATTCTGCAATTCCACGCAGGCACGATTACTTTCCATCAGCATATTCAAGTCTATATTTTCATCTGTTTCAAAACGCTCATCCAAAGATAAAAATTCATCAATACGATGTACGCCTGCTACGGCAGACTGTATGGTCTGAATTTCCATTCCGATACTTTCAAGTGGTCCAAAAATAGAACTGATATAATTGATAACTGCGACTGCCGTACCTACCGACATACCGAAAAAGCTTTGAATCCCGGGAACACCGGTTGCCGAAAGCAGCATAACTACTGCAACAACGAAAGCGTTAATAATCAAAATGATTGGAGAATAGACTGCATCATAGAAATTGGTCTTTTCTACTGCATTATAACTGTCCTGTATATGTTTATCATAGACTTCACACATATATTTTTCTTTACGAAGCGAATGAATTGTGCGAATAGATTTAATCGTTTCAGGAACATGGTTTGTCGCTTTTTCTACTGCAATACGATTGTCAATCTGAGCTGCCAACATTCGCTTTTGTACCATACGGGTAAATAGAAATATTAACGGTGTCAGCAATAATAAAACAAGTGCCAGTCCTTTGTTCTTAATGAAAAGAATAGCAAAAATGCTAATCACTTTGCAGGCATCTGCAAACATACTGATGATACCGGATGTGAATAAAGACTCTACGGTATCAACATCATTTACAAACCGTGAGACTACAGCACCCGGCTCTTGCTTTACGAACATATCTGCCGGAAGATTGGAAAACTTTTCACAAAGGGTACTCCTCAGCCCGTGGGTAATCTTCTGCCCGAAAACAACTAATAGACTTTCTCTTAAAGAGTCAAGGATACTTGTTAAAGCCAACAATACAAAATATGAAATTGCCAAGGGAATGGTAACAGTGCTGCCGGATGTCAACAGATTGATTATCTGTTCCAAGACTAACGGAGGTAAAAGAGCACTTATTACGGCTCCGACAACAGTAATTATAATTCCCAATGACAGGAGCTTATTCAGCTTCATTACATTCTGAGTGACTTGTATCAAACCCAACTTTTTCACTTTCAAAATCGCTTCCTCCTTCCTGAAGATTATAGATGTCGGAATATTCGCTACAACTGTTCATAAGCTCCTTGTGTGTGCCGACGGTTGTCGTTCCGTTTTCTATCCAAATGATTTTATCCAACTGCGGAAAAAGATAAAGACGATGGGAAATCAGAATCACAATGCTGTTTTTCGCTAATTCCTGCAAATGCTGAAAAATTTTCATTTCTGTTTGTCTGTCCAAAGCAGAAAATGGGTCATCCAATATCAGCAACGGTCTTGGATGCGCCAAGGTTCGTGCTAATCCGATACGTGCCTGTTGACCGCCGGAAAGACGAACACCTCCATTGCCGATAAAAGTATTCATGCCATCCGGCATTTTAGAAATTTCTTCATCTATGCAAACCGCCTTTAATAATGGTTCTATCTCTGTGTTTTTCCCTAACAGGATATTGTTCTGAATCGTTTCGCTTAATAGTTCAGGGTCGTGACCGAGATAACCGACTGTTTTACTTCGCCGTACATTGGAAAACTCTGAAAGCTCTTTCTTTCCAAAGCGAATACTGCCCTGATACGGATGTTCACACAGAAATGCCTGACCAAGTGTTGTCTTGCCGCAGGCAACTGCTCCTGTAACTCCGATGATTTCTCCGGGCCTTGCACTAAACGAAAGCCCACTGAATATTGACTCGTTTTCAAAATAGGATACCCCTAAGTCCCGCACTTCTAATGTATCGGGAGACACTATACATTCTGCTACTTGGTCTGGCACAAGTTTCATAAGTGGCTTGATGCGTTTCCAGGATACCTCTGCTTTTTGAACAGCATTGAACAACTTTGCCGCTTTTGAGGATTTTATTGCTAATTTCGTAAAACAGGAGATAAAGGTTGTAAACACAGCAATATCCCAGCTTGTCCATCCGTTACCCAGTATGTTTCTGCTTCCGAAATAGATAATGAATAAAACACTAACCATTGAAATAATTTGATAAATAGGCGGCATAGCTGCTACCCAAATATTTGCTTTCACAGCAGACTTTTCATAATCATTTAAATGCTCCTCAAACGCAATATTTCTTTGCGTTTCACACCCAAATACACGATACGTCAAAGCATTTGAGACACGGTCAAGGATTATGGCATTCAGTCGCCCACGGCTTTCTTGCGCCGCCGCTCCGTTTCTCTGCACAACAACCTTTAGCTTTTCAGCTATATAATAGGAAATCGGCGGAAAAATCAAACTGATTAAGGCTAATCGCCAATCGTATGTAAAGAGCAGAACAATATATGCGGCTAAAGCCACGCCCGTATCAAATACCTCGGTTGTAAACTTTCGCATACCCTCTGAGCAGGCGTCAACATCGGAGATGGCTTTGGTTATGATATTACCTATATTTTCACTTTCCAGTTCGGCTCTGGAATGGTGTATCAGCGTTCTGTATAGAATCTGTTTCATATTACGGTTGATATGATTTCCAAAGCGTCGCACATAAAAGCGTTTCATATAGCGGGCGAGCTGGACAACGGCTATCACGACCATATAGGCAACAACCAACCTCAACATATCGGAGAATGTCTTTGCTTTACCGAATATGTCAAATAAACATTGTGCTAATTTACCCTCAAACCAAGGACTGGCAAGCAGTCCTATATTATATATAATGCCTGTTATTGTTATAGCCAAAAGTATGCTCCATTCGGCTTTAAAATAGGACGAAAGCTTGTCTGGCTGCTTTACCACATTTTTTTGCTTCATTCTAACGTATCTCCGACTTGTAATTTCGAGGTAACATTCGGAAAACCATTTCTGCTCTCACGCTTTGAACGCTCATATAATGTATTTAAAACTTGGCAGAAATATGTTCTTTCATCTTCGGGTAGTTCGGCTAAGAGCCATTCGTAAAAGACAGCTTCAATGCCTGCTTTTGAATTTCTCAACTTCTCTGCTTTTTCGGTAGCATATAATAATTGGCTCCTTCCATCCTGCGGATTTTTCTCACGAGTAAGAAACCCTTTTGCCTCTAAACTGGCGGCTCTGCGAGCAGCAGCACCTTTGTCAATTTTTAATTTTTCTCTTATTTCCGCTTGTGTAATGCCCGGATTGTGCCGTACCAGATGAATAAAATCAAATTCGGCTGTTCCGATTCCTTCTTCTCTCATAGTATGAAGCGTGAGCTTGGAAACCTCACGAGCTATTTTCGTGATCTGTCGTTTTGATGCGTCCAAAGTGCGACCTCCTTTTTAAAAAAGATGTATCTACATCTTTTTTGGATGATACTACATCTATTTATCAATGTCAAGTCCGGTGCTTTATGCATTTGAGGATTGAACACTAAAGATTCTAAAATATACCCATGAATGTTATTATTTTATATGTCAATAATCGAAATCAGATTTCAGAAACTCTTCGCCTGCAAGGTAAGGCAGGAATGACATGGTCGTGGATTGAAAAACCAGACCGAGTTGGTTTTTATAAAAGGATATGACGATTATCGCTCCCAATTGTTCCTGTGCTTTTTCTTTGGCTGAGGACGATTCTGCCGCTGCTGATATCCCCGTTCCCTCTTGATTTGCCGGATTTCCTGGCTTTCGGCATATTCACCCAGATGCCGGGAAACGTCCCGCTTGCCGTCAGTCATTGTACTGTGGCTGTACTTATAGCTGTACTTTTCCTGTATTAAATGGACTGTTGCCTGTTCCATTTCGGGGCGCAGATTCTGCCGGGTATCGTACAGTTCCACGGGGTCAAACTGCTCAGCCTGGGCTTTCAAATCGGCATATTCCGCAAGGGCGTTTTCCAGTTCGGTAGAAAATTTCTGCTCCTGCTCGTCCAGAGTTTTCAAATTAGCTTCCATCAGCTCAACCTTTTTCTTTGCAGCTAAAACATCCTTGCTGTCCGTACAACTCATATTGTGCAGGAGAATCTCTTTTTCGGACTTCAATTCCTCCAACAGTTCGGTCAGATCTGCGATGCGGGCGGTCAATTCGTTTTTCTTAGGCACATTCCAGAACGGCAGTTCTTTTTTTTCTGCAAGGAGGACGGTGCGTTCTTTCTTGGCCGCCTGGATTTGTGTTACCACCTCGGCATAACGGTTCAGATTGATATTCCACGCTGCCGCAGATTCTTCAATGATTGCTTTTCCCCTGCGGATGTGGTTCGGCTGATAGCAGAAGATCAGCAGTTTTTACCGTAAGGTTTCCATAGCCTTTGCAAGCTCCGGCAGAGATTGAATAACTTTTTGCGTCAGTTCCTTAACGGCGGCTCTCAGTTCTCGGAGCAGAGCGTTGTCCGCCTTGATTTGCCGATTCAGCTCACAGCGGTCAGAAACAATACCCTTTTTCTCCATTGCTCTTGCCACTACGCCCTCGTGAACGGTTGGCCGCTCCAACAGCCTTCGCTCGGCGTGGCTGCGGTGGTCGACGCGGGCATCATGACCGTACTGTTTCAGATAGCGGTTGGTTACATCGGCCCACGCCTTACGCCACTGCACAAGTTGTTCCTCGCTGTTCCAACGCTCGGAGATGGGGTTCTGTCTGCCGAACTTGGTGCTTTTCGGGTGCTTGCTGGCTCGCTCATAACCGTGCTTCTCAGCTTCAGAGGGCGGCATATACACTTTCTTTCTGCCCACCTTATACGGATACTGCTTCTCCCATCCATCTGCCTGTGTCGCTTTGAACTCGGCGGCTTTCCTTTGTTTTTTCGTTTTCCTCTACGGCGTTCCATAGCACACCTCGGGCTTTCCATTCGGGCGGAGCAAACTCCGGCAAGAACACCTCTCGCCATACAAGCCCTTTCTTACGGGTGTAATCGTGCCTTACGGCATCGTAGTCGTTAAGAATATTGGTGCAGCTCAGATATGCGGATGATACCACAGCAGCTCCGCAGAGATGTGGCATTGTCCATAAGGCTCCCGCAGGAGCCGCATCCGCCTCGCAGAGCGCACGGTTGCCGGAGGCAATACCACCGCCCCTTCGGGGTGGTGAATAAGTGCACCCTATCCGAGTTCTCGGATAATGCGCCCTTTTTCTCCCCAAAATATAATGGCGGCTTTGGGATAGGAGGTTCTTATATATCCAAAGCCGTTGTTTTATTTTGGGGAGGAACCGTTGCTTCATTTTTGCCATCTATGCTGGACGGGCGCCTACTTTCACACTACATCCCTCCTGACATTTACCGAGCACAGGTATCTATATAATGTTAGCCCAATAAAAGGCTTAGCTCAATTTGTGTTCCCTGTGCTGAACTGTGAAGGACACAAACATCACCACCATGCTGTCGGGCGATTTCTTGTACAAGTGTCAAGCCAAGGCCCGCGCCTCCCATAGCGCGGCTTCTTGACTTATCCGCTCTAAAAAACGGTTCGAATATCTGCTCCCAGTCATTTTTATCGATTCCCGAACCCGTATCGGAGACAATTACCCTCGCATATTCATCATTCTCTTTGATTTCAACCGAAACCTCACCACCTTGATGATTATATTTAATTGCATTTTCAATTAGATTATAGATTGCTCTGTATATCAGCGTATCGCTGCCCATAATCTGTGCGTCGCCCGGCTTCTGAGTAAGGCTCACGCCCTTTTTATCTCCGACAGCCACTAAATCGCAGATAACCTCTTCGGTGAACTCTGCAAGTGAGATATGGTCACTTCTTTTTGCTGACTGAAGCTCGGTCATTTCCAAAAGGATGTCTATTACATGGGATAAGCGGTCGGTCTGTGTCTTAACCATACCTATTGCCTCTTGATAGTCATCATTTCCGGGGTTCTTGTTTTTTTCAAACACCTCAACTTTGGTCTGCATAACCGCAAGAGGGGTGCGAAGTTCGTGCGCGGCGTTAGCGGAAAACTGCCTCTGTGCAGAAAAGGCATCGTTGAGCCTTTTGAGCATTCTGTTAAAAGCATCGGTAAGACGCACGATTTCAATAGAGTTACTCTCTAAGGCAATGGGCTGCTGCATGTTTTTTGCCTGAATATCCTGGATCTGCCTGCCAAGTTTCTGCAACGGGCGTAGCGCGTATCCTACAATAAAGTATATCAGGGTGCTGCTTATTAGCGTGATAATTGATGTTATGAGCAAACTCTTTCTCCAAAATTCTACCTGTGTGTTCTTAACCTTGTCAGAAAGATTCGCCGTCGTATCAAGATATAATTCAATATTCCCTGAGGAATCATTCGAAAAGAATTCCTTTGGAAATATGGCTATTACCGAATCTTCGATATCATCCATATACAGTACGGCAGATTTGCTGATAAAGTAGCTGAGAGTAAGACAGGACACAATTACCAGAAGTGCGGTCATTAATGTGAGCTTCCACTGAAGGGAGAGCCTTTTCTTCATTCGGATATGCCCCCTATCAGGTAGCCCTGCCCGATGCGATTAGTAATCGGATCATATCCCAAGGCCGCTCTCAACTTCTTGCGAAGCGCCGAAATATGCACACGGATGGAATTGCTGAAACTGTCGACGCTTCCATCCCACACATGCTGTATAAGCTCTTCCTGGCTTACTGGACGCTCCTGATGGAGCATAAGATACTCCAAAAGGCCTAGTTCTTTTCGCGTAAGTGATAGCTCTATCCCCCTTGCAAGAGCAGTGCGTGCCTTTGTATCAAGCGAAATTTCTCCACACTCGAGAACAAGATTATTCTGAACAACGCACCTTCGCGTAAGGCTTCGCACGCGAGCCTCGAGTTCCTCAAAATGAAATGGCTTACAGAGATAATCGTTAGCCCCTCCATCGAGTCCATCTATTTTGTCCTGAAGCTGGCCTCTTGCAGAAAGGATAAGTATGTTAGTTTCTGTGTCCTCCATACGTATTTTTTGAAGTACCTTCATTCCATCCATTCCCGGAAGATTCAAATCCAATATTATAAGGTCATAACTCTCCGACAGTATGATGTCCCAAGCAGTTTCCCCATCGAAGCAGGTGTCCACCTCATACCCGTCAAGTCGCAGTCCCTTTGCAATTGTCTTGCAGAGGGTCTTTTCGTCCTCGACTACCAATATTCTCATATTTGATATACACTCCTTTCGCTGTGCTTTATTTTTACTTACTGCCGGAAAAATTCTCGGCAGATTGTAGAAAAACTCATCATGTTTGAAATTAAGTTTTCAAAAATATTATAACATACGGGAAATAAAATTTCTGTTAAATAGATTTAAGAATTGTCTTTCTCTTAACAGGAACTTTATACCCGGTCTGCTATGCTTTCGTTGTCAGCAAAAATCAAATCAAAAAAAATAGAGGAGGGATAGCAAATGAAGTTTACCGGCAAATATTCGACTCGGGTAAAATTTGCAGCGCAACTGATGCTGATTGTTACGGCAACCGCCTTTGTGTGTTTAGGCGCATACCGTGGAGAGGTCGAAACCGTGTTTGCGAAAGCAATTCGTCTATGTTTGGAGTGTGTCGGAATTGGATAAGGCTAAAATGAAGAAAGAAAAGAAAGTTTCATTCAAGGAATTTTTAAAAAAAAGGAATACCATTCAGATGTTTGCCACGCTTCTGACAAACATTCATCTTCCGAATTTTCTGAAGGGAATCTTATACAACGGAAAAGTCAAGCAGGTGTGCGTGCCCGGACTCAACTGCTACTCATGTCCGGCAGCGACAGGAACCTGCCCCATCGGAGCTTTTCAGGCCGTGGTGGGTTCCTCCAAGTTCAGTTTTTCATACTATATAACTGGCATACTGATTTTTTTCGGCATAATGCTCGGAAGATTTATTTGTGGCTTCCTTTGCCCATTCGGATGGTTTCAGGATCTGCTTCATAAGATTCCAACGAAGAAGTTCAGCACCAAAAAGCTTAAGGCTCTGCGGCACATAAAATACGGTGTTCTTGCCATTGCGGTAATCGCGCTACCGATACTGGTAGCAAACAACGCCGGAATCGGCTCACCGTACTTCTGCAAATACATCTGCCCGCAGGGAATATTGGAAGGTGGCATACCGCTTTCACTTGCCAACAGCAGTATTAGGGCGATGCTCGGACCTCTCTTCACTTGGAAATTTGGAATACTGTCCGCGATTATAATTCTCAGCGTGCTGTTCTACCGTCCGTTCTGCAAATGGCTGTGCCCACTCGGCGCATTCTACGCCCTCTTTAATAAGGTTTCGCTTCTTAACTACAATGTCGACAAGCACAAATGCGTTTCCTGCGGAAAGTGCAGCAGAACCTGCAAAATGGATGTGGACATTACCAAAAACACCTCACACACGGAGTGTATCCGCTGCGGAGAGTGCATAAAGGTGTGCCCAGCAAAAGCAATCAGCGTCCACTGGGGGGGTTAAAAACCCTGTGGAAAATAAAGAAGATAAAATAATAAACAAGATTGGAGAGATAAAAAATGAAAATAATTAAAAAAATCGTACCCCTACTTATGGTAACTATGATGACAATTTCACTGGCGGCATGTGGCAGCGGTAATACGGGCGTCTCCCAGTCCACAGCAGGCAAAACGGAGCAGACCAAAACCTTCCCGAAATTTCAGGGAACAGATTTTGACGGCAACAGTGTTGATGAGTCCCTGTTCAGCAAAAACGAGGTAACTCTTCTCAACTTTTGGTTCAACGGCTGCTCAGCTTGCGTCAACGAGATGCCTGCGCTCGAAAAGTTAAACACCAAGCTCCGTGAAAAGAACGCTGAGTTGGTTGGTGTAAATGTCGAGGCTGGCGAAAGTGACAAGGCTCTTGCCGAAGCCAAAGAAATACTCTCGAAACAGGGGGCAACCTACAGAAACTTGTTTATAAGCGGAGGAGATGAAGCAAAAGAATACATCGGTAAAATTTTCGGTTTTCCGACTACCATTTTGGTCGACAAAAACGGCAACATCATCGGTGAGCCCATTGTAGGAAGCATAGAAGACGAGAAGAGAATGGATGAAATTATCAAGATGGTCGATGACGCAAAGGCCGGTAAAACAGTTTCTGTTCCTAAATCCGAGGCAACACTTGATGATAAGATGACAGTACTTGTGACAGAGGAAAACGATATCTTTGTAGACCACAAGGAAGTTTGGGACAAGGTATTCGACAATATTCAGAAGGACAGCGCTGAGCAGGCTGGCGACATTACCTACGCCGAATTCTTGAAAGCGCAGGTAGAGAAGGCAAAGGATTCATTCAGCGAGGATGAGTTGAAGATCCTCGCTGAAGACATTAAAAGGATAGACAACATTGAGAAACAAATTCAGGAATTAGACAGCAATAAAGATGGTAATAAGTAATCGGGAGGCGAGACATGATAAAAAACAATATAGGTGTTAGACGAAAAATCTGGTTTGGAGTACTCCCAATCCTTGCGATAGCGGTACACTTTTTGACATCAAACATCTTCCTCTATGGTGTTTACGACTTGTTCCTGAACATTCTACACGTACCTCAAGAGCAGTTTATGAAGTTCTCATATCTGGCTGAAATGCTTGTATACATCGTGCTGATACTCATCTTCTTCATTATCTACAAGCTGGCATTCAAAAAAGACAAGGACGAAATAAGAACTGCGCCGAATCTCAAGGACTCGGCAATAAGCTTTACCGCAGGCGCAGGAGTTTCAGGATTCTCTTTTCTCTGGGTTCTGCTGGCTGAAAAAATACCCGCACTTCAGGGAAGCCTTGCCGCAATGGACGCAGCGAACAAGGAAATCGAAGGTGGAAGTAGTTTTGGTGTCATTTTGATTGCCGTTGTTGCCGCACCTCTCATAGAAGAGATTCTTTTCCGTGGAATAGTATTCCGATCTATACGCAAGATTATCCCCGGATGGGTTCCGATCATACTGTCTGCGGCAATGTTCGGAGCCTATCACATGAATATGGTTCAGGCTGTTTACGCTACCTTTATGGGAATAGTTGCTGCCATAATTTACGAGAAGACGAATAACCTTATGTACCCGATTCTCGTACATGTGGCAAACAACCTTATCGGTGCGATACAAAGCTTTATCTCTTCGGAGACAGGAGTTTTTATCCTCAATATGGTTTCCCTTGTCATGATTATCCCTATGTGTTGTGTAATTTATCGTTTACTTAAACGCAACTGCACAGAACAGGTATATGCTAAAAAACCTGTAAATATTTAAAAATGGAAGTATTGTAGCGAATCGGCACATGGCTCATAACCGTGTGCCGATTTGTTTTGTGTCACAGTAAAAATAAACCCCCTGCTATGCAGGGGGAGGGCAGATCTTTAGATATAAGTATGAACTCCTGTGCTAGAATAAAAGTGGGTCTGCAAAACCACAAATAAAACAGCACAGGAGGTCCTAAGAATGGACGTAAATAGTTTAGCTCATACAAAATGGGAATGCAAGTATCATATCGTTTTTGCACCAAAATATCGCCGTCAGGTAATCTACAAAGACATAAAGGCAGATGTGGGACAGATACTGGGAACATTATGCAGAAGAAAAGGGATAGAAATAATCGAAGCAGAATGCTGTAGCGATCATATCCATATGCTGGTGAAGATCCCACCGAAATTTTCAGTATTAGAAATCATGGGATACTTAAAAGGAAACAGTTCGCTAATGATATTTGAAAAGCATGCGAACTTAAAGTACAAGTATGGAAACAGACATTTCTGGTGCCGTGGATATTATGTAGATACAGTGGGGAAGAACATCGCTGCAATCAAAGCGTACATTCAAAATCAATTAAAAGAAGATTTAGAGTACGACCAGATGTCGTTAGTAGAGTATATCGACCCGTTTACGGGTGAGCCGGTGAAGAAAAACAAGAAATAAACCACTTGGAGTGGTAGCAGGAAATCAAAGCAAACCAACAAGCTCCTTTTGGGGCTGCGCCGGAGTAAGGAAGCACTGAAATAGCCCCTTTAGGGGCTGCTGTGGATGTGGTGCAGTTGTCTCTTTTTGATGAAGCAGAAACTTCTGGGGATCCATCTGCCACAGAACCTGATCTTAAAGATGTCGCATCCTATCGCCGCCGGAAATTCAAAGGACAGCGAGAAAAACTCTTGAAAGACATTCCTCATGAGAAAAAACTGTGTACGCTTGCACAGGAAGACCGTTTCTGTGAGAAATGCGGAACACCTCTGGTTTCTGTCGGTGAAGAATTCGTCCGCACGGAAGTTGAATTTATTCCGGCAAAAGTCCGTGTGATCGATTATTACCGTGAAACTTTCGAGTGCCGGAAATGCCGTAAAGAAGGAAGGGGATATATGGAAAAATCCCCTATGCCTTATCCGGTAATCCAGCATTCTTATGCATCCCCGTCTACGGTAGCCTGGGTCATCCGTCAGAAATATGAGCTTATAGATGAAACACCGATCCAGGTACTTGGAGAACCTGGACGAAATACTACGGATTCCTACATGTGGGTGTACTGTTCCATAAAAAATAGTGAGCAGCCAATTCGAATGTTCGATTATCAGCCTGGAAGAAGCGGAACATTTCCTCGGAAGTTCCTGAAAGGTTACACCGGATATATCCATACGGATGCCTATAAAGGATATGAAAAGGTAACGGGGCTCACCAGATGTTTCTGCTGGACGCATTTGAGAAGATATTTTGTAGATGCCCTTGCGAAAGATGTCGCCAATCCGCAGGAAACCATACCGGCTCAGGCAATCCGCTATATCAACCGACTTTTTGAACTGGAAGTATTGTCATCTGAAACAAGAAAAGAACAGCGTCTGATACAGGAAAGCCCCGTATTAGAGGCTTTCTGGTCATGGGCAGAAAAGGTATCTGTTGGGATGCTGCCAAAGTCGAAACTCGGAGAAGCCTTTACCTATGCGTTCAATCAGAAATCAGGTTTGATGAATTATCTGTTGGATGGGAACTGCTCGATTTCCAACAATCTTGCAGAGAACAGAGTCCCCAAGGAGCTGAAGCCAGTGCTGGAATCTATACACTGATAGAAACTGCCAAGGCAAATGGATTGAATCCACGAAAATATATCCAGTATATCCTTGGAGACATCCCGGGATCTGCATTTATGCAGTATCCAGAATACTTGGAAGACTATCTGCCATGGGATCCAATCATATAAAAAATATGTCGATAACCGCTAACTTTCAAAAATAACAGGAAGTTAGCGGTTTTTCCATACACAATCATATTTGACGGTTACGAAAATACCATTAGAAGATGCAATAAAACTAGATAGGAGAAAGGCGTGCATATTATGAAGATAGAGACACAGATTAAACTGCATAGCGAAGATGCGATGCAGAAGACAGGGATTGTGGCATCCGGCTGGGTAGAGATTGGCGATTGTATCAAGTTTCCAGTACGGGTAATGAAATATACGGACAAGACTTCCGGCGAAGAAAAATCCTTCGTGTCATATCCGCAAAGAAAAACAAAAGATGGTTACGAAGTCATTGTCTTCCCACATGACAAGGAAGCCCGAAAAGAGATAGATGCAGCAATCTTCTCCGCAATGAAAATGGAACTGCTAAAAGATGTAGGATTGCCAGAGGTGGAGATAAGGGTCACACCAATAAAAGACCAAAATCAAGAAAATCACGCGGTAAGGCTGAAAGGAGTAGCAACGGCCAGGATTTCTGAACTGGGCTTAACGATAAAAGGAATTCTGATCAAAGAATCAGAAAAAGGACTTTTCGTACAGATGCCACAATATAAAAGCGATGAAGGTTATAAAGATATTGTATATGCAACGACAAAGACTATGCAGGAAAAAATCAAGATGGCCACAATGGATGCACATGAGAAAGCGCTATCCTCCCCGACTGTTTCTAGGAATTCAAAGGATAATATCATGAATACAAGCCGGGATTGTCAGAATAACGGCAGAGACAAGGCACGATAAGGTAGAATTCATTAATATTCCGTTAGTACAATACTCCGAGGCAAGTTGCTCGAATTATCTTAATAATATCATCAATAAGGCCTCGGAGCGTAAATTTGCTATTCTTTGTATCTGTTTAAGTTTTGGCTTGATCATCCCTAGTTGATATTGTCTTATATAAAAAAATTCTTAGGCAACAATTTTGATAAAAAAATAAGGAACTGCATTTTCATGCAATCCCTTTATTTAAGCCTTGGCTTCAAGTCGGAGTGACAAGATTTGAACTTGCGACCTCTACGTCCCGAACGTAGCGCTCTACCAAACTGAGCCACACTCCGAAAATGTAACCGGACATCTTGTCCTGCAAGATACCCGGCGCCCCTGCCAAGGAACTACGGATAGAGGACTCGAACCTCTACTAACAGAGTCAGAGTCTGCTGTGCTGCCATTACACCAATCCGCAATGTTTTTCCAGCGAACATGTTATATTATACCAAATATTTATCAAAAATCAACCCTTTTTTTCAACTTTTTTTATTTTATTTTGCCCACTAAAGTATTGCGTCGTTTGAGCCGATTTATATTGTCTATAAATAGGCTTTTTAGCTCTTGCCTGCATGGCGCTTAACCCCTACTTCTTCTATTTCCTGACGGCAGTAATCGGGGCGGGATTTGTCCTGATTCTAATCTGGCGAAAATATCTGAAGCACGCCAGAATTGATAAGTCTAAATTTGACGACAAGGCTATGGAAGACCTGAAGCAATATGTATAGGTATTAACGGGCAGTATTTATCTGTATAGACTTCCCAAAAGCGGCGCAGACTAAGAATAGTTTGTGTGGGCGCGGCATATTGCGTCCATGGCGGGAGGTATAGGAAAGTGAGCGATAGAATCATAGTAATCGGAGCGAACCATGCAGGTACGGCAGCTTTGAACACCATTCTGGACAATTATACGGATAAGGATGTGACTGCGTTTGACGCCAATTCCAATATCAGTTTTCTGGGTTGCGGCATGGCATTGTGGATCGGGCGACAGATCAGCGGGCCGGAGGGCCTGTTTTATTCGGACAAGGAGACGCTGGAGGGAAAAGGGGCGAAAGTGTTCCTGGAGACAAAGGTGTCCCGGATCGATTTTGAGAAAAAGACGGTATATGCAATGGATAAGGAAGGCGAGGAGATAGAGGCAAATTATGATAAGCTGATCCTTGCCACAGGATCCCTTCCCATCCAACCCAAGGTGAAGGGAATGGAGCTAAAGAATGTCCAGTTCGTCAAACTGTACCAGAATGCAGCGGATGTAATTGAAAAACTGGAAGATCCATCTATTCAAAGGGTGACGATTATCGGAGCCGGTTATATCGGCGTGGAACTGGCGGAGGCGTTTGCAAGAAACGGGCGTAAGACCACCCTGGTGGACTGTGCGGATACCTGCCTTTCTGCCTATTACGATCCGGAATTCTGTAAGATCATGGAAGAAAACTTAAGGGAAAACGGCGTAAGAACTGCATTTGGAGAGATGGTTCAGGAAATACAAGGCCAGGAACGCGTAGAGCGGGTAGTGACAGACAAGGATTCTTATGATACGGATATGGCCGTTTTTTGCATCGGATTTCGTCCCAATACCCAATATGCGGATGGCAGCCTGGAACTTTTCCGTAATGGGGCATTCCTGGTAGATCTGCATCAGCAGGCCAGCAGGCCGGAAGTATATGCCATCGGAGACTGCGCGACGGTATTCAACAATGCGACCCAGAGAAAGGACTACATTGCCCTTGCTACCAATGCCGTGCGATCTGGCATTATCGCTGCCCACAATGCGTGCGGAACACCCCTTGAATCAGCAGGGGTGCAGGGCTCCAACGCGATCTGCATCTGGGGGCTTAACATGGTGAGCACGGGAATATCTTTGAAGAAGGCGCTGGAACTTGGCTATGAGGCGGCTGCGGCTGACTATGAAGACTGGCAGAAGGCAGGGTTCATAGAAAGCGGCAACGAGAAGGTACGGATCCGGATCGTCTATGACAAGAAGACTCGGATCGTCCTGGGTGTCCAGATGTGCTCGAAATATGATATTTCCATGGGGATCCACATGTTCTCCCTTGCAATACAGGAGCAGGTTACGATTGACAAGCTGAAGCTTCTGGATCTGTTCTTCCTGCCTCATTTTAACCAGCCTTATAATTATATTACGATGGCGGCGCTGAAGGCGGAATAATAGAAGCGGTTATAACTGCACTACTTGAATCTTGAACAGTTAGTGCAGTTTTTTAGTTGGAGAATTTTGTAATATTCTGCGAATATAGACTGATTCAATAATTATATGCGATATTTCAATTAGACACCCCTTTAGGAGGGGATTATACTGATATGGAACAATACACAGGAGGAAAGTCATGAAGAAGAGGATAGTTTCTATTTTGCTTATCGCAGCAATGGCAATGACAATGGCTGTTGGGTGCGGCAGCAGTAAAGACTCCGGATCAGGAGACAAACAAGAGGCGTCAGGAGAAGGCGGCGGAACCTTTATCGTGCCAATCAATACGAATACGGTGGCATCTTTGACACCCTATAATGTATACGGGGCAGATGATTTGCTTATTGCATCGGCACCGTGCTTTGACCCGCTATTTATTGTAACTAAGGACGAGACAAGATGGTATCTGGCTGAAAGTCTGGAAGCGACTGCGGATGATAGATGCCATTACCAGATGAAATTAAAGGATGGCCTTACGTGGCATGACGGAGAAGCAATTACCGCTGACGATGTTGTCTATACGGTAAATGTACTGCTAGATCCCGCGAATACCAGCGATTCATCTGAAAGCGTTACATATAACGGCAAGACGATATCTGCAGCGAAGGTGGATGACTTGACGGTAGATATTACGCTGCAGGAGCCGTTCAGCGCATTTGAAAGCGAATTTGGAAGGATACAGATTATTCCAGAGCATGTGTTCGGTGGAGAGACGACAATAAAAGATGATACAGAGAACTTGAATAAAGCGGTGGGTTCGGGCCCGTTTAAACTAAAAGAATATAAAGAAGGCGATTCTATCGTCTATGAGAGATATGACGACTACTATAGAGGAAAGGCAAGCCTTGATCAAGTAGTTATAAAACTGATGCCGGATGAAAGCGCGCAGGAAGCAGCGCTTCAGAGCGGGGAAATCTCTATGATGCGGATTACGAACCAGACAAAGTTGGATAAATATTCAGCAGATGATAACTATACGGTCTACAACATACCGGAAGCACGTCTGAATTACATGGCGTTTAATTACCAGAGTCCTGCGATGAAGGACTTGGACGCCAGAAAGGCAATCTGCCTTGCGCTTAATGTGGACGATATTATTTCAGGAGCTTATGGCTCGGAAGAATTGGCTATACCGGCAAAAAACTTCTGCTCTCCGGAGAATCTTTACTATAATGACGAGATGGAAGGATATAAGCAGAATATTGAAGAAGCAAAAAAACTTGCTAAAAAATCAGGATTAACCGACAAGCCGCTGCATTATATCTATAATACGGCAAGGCCGAATATGAAAGAGACAGCACAGATCGTTCAGCAGCAGTTGAAGGAGATTGGCGTAGAAGTTGAACTTGAGGGACTGGAAGGAAGCGAATTTTTTACGCATCTTTTTGCGGCGTGGATTACAGGAGAGACTGTAGAAGATACTTCTTGGGATATGGCCACCAATGGCATGGATCAATTGAACTCTGATCCGGCCACCAAGATGACGAGTTGGAGAGGCGATCTTGTTTCGAATGGATTTTATGTAAGCGATGCGACGAATGAGTTATGGGATAAAGCATCCCAGGCATTAACGGCAGAAGAGCGCGAACAGTATTATAAAGAACTTCAAGTTCAGATGAATGAGGATTACGCTATGTATCCGATGGCCAATACGAATTATGTCATAGCGGTCAGGAAGGAATTTAAAGGTCTGGATGAAATAAAGAGAGTCCCGATTTTCGAGGATTACCTGAAGATTACAATGGAATAGGCATATCGAAAAGACCGTTTGCTTTCAGGCGGTCTTTTCTTCTGGAAACAGTAGATCATAATATGTGTGAGGACGATAAAACGTGAAAAAGTATATACTAAAGCGTCTGTTAGAATTAATACCGGTTCTTATCCTGGTCAGTATATTTTCCTTTTTTATCATTCAGGCTTCGCCGGGAGATCCGATTGATAATTATGTAAGGCCGGGAATGACGGAAGAACAGATTGAGGATATTAAAGAAGAATATGAGTTGGACGGGTCGATGGCACAGCAGTATTTCCGCTGGATGTCGCATATCATGCGTGGCGATCTTGGAACATCCATACATCAGAACCGTCGGGTAGTCGATATTATTGCCGAGCGGCTGCCGGCAACTTTAATGCTGATGGGGACGGCGCTGGCATTCTCGCTTATGATTGCGATTCCATTGGGACTATGGGCAGGACTCAGAAAGAATAAACGATCGGATAATATAATCAGCCTGATATCCTATTTGGGAATATCAATTCCGCCGTTCTGGCTGGCAATGATTGGGATTATTTTGTTTTCCCTGAAACTGCACCTGCTTCCCAGCGGGGGGATGCATACGGTGAATGTAAATACAGCGGCGGATTTATTATGGCATATGATTCTGCCGGCTTTTGTGCTGAGTCTGAATAATATGGCAATTTTCACCAGATACATAAGGTCAAATACAATTTCTCAATTAGAAGAAGACTATGTACAGACAGCGATGGCAAAAGGTACCGGAAAGCGGAAAATTCTTTTCAGGCATGTCCTTAAGAATTGTCTTCTGCCAATCATCACGCTGGCAGGCATTAATATTGCGGGGCTGGTATGCGGGTCATTTGTGGTAGAAACAATATTCTCGTGGCCGGGAATCGGAAGACTGGCGATGGATGCGGTAGGAAACAGGGACTTCCCGCTGATCATGGGATACACTATGTTTTCCTGCATTATTTTAATTCTTGGGAATCTGATCGCAGATGTATTATATGCAGTGGCGGATCCCAGAATCAGACAGGGGATGGGCAGAGACAATGGATAAGAGTATAGGTTATGTAATAAAAAAAGACAGTTTTGTAAGGATAGAAAAAAAAGAAGAACAGATAGCGGCGAGTTATGAGCGGGGCCTCGTAAAAGACGTACTTCATTCGCTGAAAGAAAATAAGCTTGCAATGATCTGCAGCATTATTTTGCTTCTGATCATTCTGGCATCTGTTTTTGCCCCATTCAGCTCATATGATCCGGATAAGCAGGATCTTATGCAGAAATTGATGCCGCCGTCGAGGGAGCATTGGTTTGGAACCGACGAACTTGGGAGAGATTATTTTACAAGGGCTTTATATGGCGGAAGGATTTCATTATCGGTCGGCGTTTTGTCCATGCTCTTGTCAACAATAATTGGCACGGTGATTGGTACTGTCAGCGGATATATGGGCGGCAAGACGGATATGTTCTTGATGCGCTTTACTGACATTTTTATGTCAGTTCCAAGTTTCTTATTTATGGTTGTTATCAATTCCATGTTTCCTCCAAAAGTATGGTCAATGGTTATTATTCTGGGGCTGTTTGAATGGTGCCAGATTGCACGGATAACAAGAGCGGAGACATTGTCTTTGAAGGAAAGAGATTTTGTGCTTGCATCAAAGCACCTGGGTGCCAGCCATGCGCAGATTATATTCGGACATATTATTCCCAATATGAGTTCTTCCGTTATTGTGGCTGGCAGTCTGGCTGTCGCAAGGGCGATATTGACAGAATCCGCGCTTAGTTTCATGGGACTCGGGGTTCAGCTTCCAAAGGCCTCCTGGGGGACGATGCTTCAGGGAGCCCAGGTTTATATTATGGACATGCCATTGCTTGCAGTCTTTCCAGGCGTATTTGTCGTATTGACAGTGTTTAGTTTCAATATTCTGGGGGATGCCCTTAGGAATGCGCTGGAACCAAAGATGATTAAATGACGGGGAGGAGACAATGGGAATAATATTAGATGTTAGGAATCTAAGAGTTTCATATCATACATATGCTGGCGAAGTACAGTCAGTGCGGGATATCTCATTTCAGGTGAATGAGGGAGAGACAGTAGCCATAGTGGGAGAATCCGGGTGTGGAAAGTCTGTAACGGCAAAGACCATCATGGGGCTGGTGGCAGAGCCGCCAGGAGAAATAAAAAGTGAAAGCCAGGTTTTGTATTTAGGGGAAAATATATTAGAGCAATCCGAAAAGGAATGGGAAAAGTATAGAGGGGCCAAATGCTCTATGATTTTCCAGGATGCCTTGACTTCATTGAATCCGACAATGAATATCGGAAGGCAGATTGAAGAGAATATTACGAATCATTATAAAGTAACAAAAAAAGAAGCAAGGGCAAAGGCAGTTGAAATGCTGGAACTGGTAAAGATACCGGATCCGGCTATGTGCCTGAAAAAATATCCCCATGAACTATCCGGAGGCATGCGGCAAAGGATTATGATTGCAATCGCGCTGTCCGGGAACCCCAAGATACTGATCGCAGACGAGCCTACAACGGCTCTGGATGTAACGATTCAAGCGCAGATCATAGGATTGCTCAAGGATATCCAGGCAAAACTCGGGACTACAATTATTCTGATCACCCATGATCTTGGCGTTGTAGCGAGTATTGCAGATAAGATTATCGTAATGTATTCAGGAAAGATTGTAGAAAAGGGAGAATGCAGTGAGATTTTCAGCAGCCATAGGCATCCCTATACATGGGCGCTTTTAAATGCAGCGCCAAGCCTGGAGATTAAGAATAACCGGAAGTTGATATCTATCGAAGGAACGCCGCCGGATTTGATTAATCCGCCGAAAGGCTGTCCATTTGCTTCAAGATGCAAATACTGTATGAATATTTGCGTAGAAGCTGCCCCGCCGGAATATGATTATGGGGCGGGACACAAGGTCTCATGCTGGCTTTATCATCCGGAATCTGGATATCAAGACATTGATTTTAATAAGGAGGCGGAAGATTAGATGAGGCAGAAAAATGCAATCATAGAAGTGAAAAATCTAAAGAAATATTTCCGCCTGGATTCCAAGCATATGCTGAAAGCGGTAGATGATGTGTCTTTTACGATTTATGAAGGAGAAACGCTAGGAATCGTGGGAGAGTCTGGCTGTGGGAAGACTACCTGCGGAAGAACCTGTATTGGAGTCTATGATAAGACGGATGGACAGGTGCTGTATCGGGGCAAAGACGTACATAAAATGAATCTCCAGCAGAGAAGAGAATTCACAAAACATGTACAGATGATTTTTCAGGATCCATACTCTTCGCTAGATCCAAGATTAAAGGTACATGATATTATTGCTGAAGGCATGAGGTTTCATAAGATTGTGCATTCGAAACAGGAGGAAATAGTAGAGGTTCAGAAGTTATTGAGTCAAGTAGGACTAAATGTAGAACATGCCAGCCGTTATGTACATGAATTTTCCGGGGGACAGAGGCAGAGGATTGGTATTGCCAGGGCCCTGGCGGTAAACCCCGAATTCCTGCTCTGTGATGAGCCCATTTCCGCGCTGGATGTGTCCGTACAGGCGCAGGTTGTCAATCTTCTGGTCAGGCTTAAGAAAGAGCGCGGCCTTACCTGCATGTTTATTGCGCATGATCTGTCCATGGTAAAATATATATCAGACAGAGTAGGGGTAATGTATCTGGGGTGCATGGCAGAACTTGCAGATGCAGATGAATTATATGAAAATCCGCTGCATCCGTACACAAAGGCATTGCTTTCTGCTATCCCGGTACCCAATCCTGAGATTGAAAAGGGGCGGCCGCAAATCAGGCTTGAAGGAGAAGTGCCAAGCCCGGTCAACCCGCCGCAAGGATGCCATTTCTGTAATCGGTGCCCCAGCGTGAAGGAATGCTGCCGGTATGAAAAGCCTGAATTGCGAGAGGCAGCGCCAGGTCATTTTGTAGCATGCCATCTATACAATAGCAAAGCATAGAAAGAGGAAAGTAAAATGTATGATTTCGACAAAGGAATAGAGAGGAAAGGAAGGAATTGAGGATAATGCGTTTGCGGAAGCGGCACTTTTAGGCGCATATAATGACTCAGAAGCATGGCTTGTGGAAGTAAATCAATACATAGATAAAAATCTGGACTATTTATGATTTTTCCGGTACGGACATTCCGGGAAAAGATTTGCAGGAGTATCTTTTGAAAAAATGCCATGTTATGTCTGAGGTGACGACGAATTGGAGGCGGAGATGGGATCAGAGTCAGAAGAATGGGCAGATAGATATGAGGATTTTCCTTGACATCTTTGCCGAAATTATACAGAATGATAGAGTAAATGATTATGATGTATTATGCAGGAAAAAACAATGACAAGATATCAGGAACGGATGGATGAGCATCGGCGTTATGCCAGGGAATTGGTTTCTGGGGGGCAGGATGAGGCGCTGGAAAAAGCGCTGGATATGATTCGGAACGCTGACAGAATTGTAATTGGCGGAGGCGCCGGTCTGTCGGCCTGCGGAGGACTGAACTATATGAGCCTGGAAGTGCTTAAGAAAGAATTTCCGGCTCTTGCCAGGAGGGGATATCATACCCTCTGGGAAGCACTTTGGGATGACAGAAGGACGAAGCAGCAGAAGATAGGCATGATGGCGGCGGAGGTTCTGTGGGCCTGCTATGATTTCCCGGTGATAAGGGCCTATCAGGATCTGCTTCGCATGGTTGAGGACAAGGACTATTTTGTGCTTACCAGTAACATCGACAGACAGTTTCACAAGGCGGGATTTGAAGAAGAGCGGATATTCGAGCCACAGTGCAGCGCTTCAGATCTTCAGTGCCAGACTCCATGCTGTCGGGATATCTGGGACGGGGAATCAGTCTGGCGGAAGATTGCGGCCAATATGGATAGAGAGACGTATGCATGCCGGGAAGAGGATATCCCGAGATGTGATCGTTGCCATGCCCCGGCAGTTCAAAATATGCGGGGGATTAAGTCGTTTATTCCGGACAAGGTCATGTGGAATCGGATCGAGTTTGAACAGTATATAAAAGAAGCCAGTGATCTGCGGACGGTATTTCTGGAACTGGGAGCGGGCTTCAATTCACCGGGAGTCATTCGCCATCCCTTCCAAAGGCTGGCCTACCGATATCCGAAGGCTGCGCTGATACGGATGAATCAGGAATTCCCCAAGGTTCCGGAGAAAATCAAAGACAGGTCTGTGGAGATCGCCGGGGACATGGGCGAGGCGCTTGCGCAGATGCGAAGGCTCTATGAAAGGAAATGATGATGGCAAGTAAGAAGAAAAAGATGATCCCGCCAGTTCTGCCGGAGGAGTTTCGAAGAGTCGAGAATACCGACCAGATACTCAAGGAGTTCCAGTACAGGGAAGAAAGAGTGGCGGAAACCGTGCTTCAAGAGATAACGGCAGAAGAGGAGGATTACTCCCATCTGGTCTTTTCAGCGGTGAAGTTCGTAAACTGCAGGTTCTGGAACTGCTCTTTTGAGCGCTGCGAGTTTACGGATGTGATATTCAAATCTTGCGACTTTTCCGGCTGCAATCTGTCGAATACATATTTTAACAGGGCAGAATACCTATCCTGCAAGGGAGTCGGCACGAAGTTTGCTGGAAGCGTATGCAAGAATATGGTATTCCGGGAGTGTAACCTGAATTATGCGAATTTCGATGACTGCAAATTGGAGAATCTGCTGGTTGATAAGACAGAACTGAACAGCAGCAATCTTACCCAGTGCAAATGCAAGGACATACAGTGGAGGCAGGCAGCGCTTACAAATGCCAGTTTCTTCAAGACTCCGATGCGGGGCATGGACTTTTCGGACAGCGAGATCAAGGGGCTTGTGCTTTCCGATGACAATCAAGAATTAAAAGGCGCAGTGGTGGATCTGTACCAGGCCGCGCAGTTGTCCAAAAGACTGGGAATTATTATAAAAGATATAGAAGGGATATAGGGAGGAACTATGGAAGAAGTTACGTTTAGAAAGGCGGTCAGAGAGGATGTGCCGCTTATTTTGGAATTTATCAAAGGGCTGGCGGAATACGAGAAGATGTCGGATGAAGTAGTCGCCACAGAAGAGATACTGGATGAGTGGCTGTTTGACAAAGAAAAGGCGGAAGTCATATTTGCGATAGCAGAAGGGGAAGAAGTAGGATTCGCCCTGTTCTTCCACAATTTTTCCACCTTCCTTGGCCGTGCGGGCATTTATCTGGAAGACTTGTTCGTGAAGCCAAAGTACAGGGGAAATGGATACGGGAAGGCAATCTTGAAGCGTCTGGCCCAGATCGCGGTGGAGCGGGGATGCGGGCGGCTGGAATGGTCCTGCCTGGATTGGAATCAGCCAAGCATTGATTTCTATCTGTCTCTGGGCGCGACGCCGATGAGCGGATGGACCGGCTATAGGCTGACAGGAGAGACCTTGGCCAATATTGTCGTTTATAATGGCATTCGTGGTCGGGAGGCATAAGGCGCTATAGGCTTTCAACAAAATGCCTTAGTTCCGGCGTCAGTTCTCCCTGTTTCCATACGGCGATGATTTCCTCGGCTTCTTCCTCGCCGATTAGTGGTATGAAGACCAGGTTGTCCGCGTTGGTCAATTTATTAGTGATATAGGAAGGCATGACGGAGATGCCTTCTTCTGCCGCTACCATCATCAGAATACTCTCCACATCGTTGGAGCGGAACAGGATGTTAGGCTGGTAGCCGGCCTCTTTATACAAGTCCATAAAATGGCTGTCTCCGAAGGAGTCGCCGGTGCTGGATGGAGTCATATATAAGATGGCTTCATTTTTTAATTCCCTCCGGTTAAGGGCAGAGCGCTGGGCAAAGGGATGTCCGCTGTAGAGGGCCACCACCAGAGGGGCGCGCTCGATGATCTTATGGCTGATGGTATGCTCCTGCAGAATATTGGTGCTGTCCCAGGTGAAGATGATGTCATATTCATTGTTAAACAGGCCTGCCGCCAGCCGGTCAGTATCACAGCGATAGCAAGTAAGAAGAATGTTAGGATATTCCAGATGAAAGGCCCGCAGCTTGTTGGAGAGATCGCTTCGCTCATAGCCTTTGGTATAGCCGATGCGAAGGGTTCCTACCAGACCGGTAGAGGCATCCTTGACTTTGCTGACCGCAGTCTCCATCCGCTCCAGGATGGCTTTTGCCTCCAGAAAGAATATTCTTCCGGCAGGGGTAAGCGCTACCGGGCGGCTGGAACGGTTGAACAGCTGGACGTTCATCGATTCCTCCAAAGCGCGAATCTGCTGGGTGATGGCGGTCTGGGATATGTAATACTGGTTTGCGGCCTTGGTAAAACTCCGGTATTGTGCGACTGCCACAAAGTATTTCAATTGATTGGTATTCATAGAGGACTCCTGCTGAAATTATTTGATTATTTTTTCATACTATAACTATATCTTATATTAATATGAGAAATAAGAATTTGCAATCCTGATAAGATGTAATTATAATAATAAATTGTTATGGTACAAAGGAGAGGTGTAAAATGAAGAGAGAAAAATTTGGTTCTCGTCTGGGATTTATCCTGGTGTCTGCCGGATGCGCGATCGGAATCGGGAACGTATGGAAATTCCCTTATATGTGCGGTGAATTCGGAGGGGCCGCATTCATATTGATCTACTTATTATTCCTGGTTATTCTGGGAATCCCGGTGCTGGTGTGCGAGTTCGCGGTAGGACGCGGCAGCCGTCACAGCGTGGCGGCAAGTTTCGAGGCATTGGAGCCGGAAGGAACCCGATGGCATATGACAAAGTGGATCGGAGTAATCGGAAGCTATCTGCTGATGATGTTCTATACCACTGTAGGCGGATGGATGATGTATTATTGCTGTCGGAGCATACGGGGAGAATTCGCCGGCGCTACTACGGACGAAGTTAAGGCAGGATTCTCGAATATGCTGGGCAATGTGCCGGTGATGACTTTCTGGACGGTACTCATATGCATAATAGGATTTGCGGTGTGCCTGTTTGGAATTCAGAAAGGGATTGAGCGGGTATCTAAGATTATGATGTCCGCGCTTTTGATTATCATGGTAGTCTTGGCGATTCATTCCTTCTTTATGGAAGGAGCCGGGGAAGGTATCCGCTTTTATCTAATTCCGGATTTTGGAAAGATGGTGGATCAAGGAATCGGAAATGTGATCTTCGGGGCATTGAGCCAGGCATTTTTTACTCTGTCCATCGGTATCGGCGCGATGCTGATCTTTGGAAGTTACATGGATAAGGAAAGAAGCCTTACCGGAGAAGCGGTGAGCATCACGGCCCTGGATACGTTTGTCGCGCTGATGGCAGGGTTCATCATCATACCGGCATGCTTTTCCTTCGGGATCGAGCCGGGATCAGGACCGAGCCTTGTATTTATCACTATTCCGAATATATTTGCCCAGATGGCAGGCGGACAGTTATGGAGCGCCTTGTTCTTCCTGTTCCTGACTTTTGCGGCATTTTCAACGATTGTTGCCGTGTTTGAGAATATCATATCCTTCGATATGGATTTATTTAACTGGTCAAGGAATAAGAGCGTCCTGGTCAGCGCCGTGCTGATCATCCTGCTCAGCATGCCCTGCGTCCTGGGATTCAATATCCTTGCGGGATGCGAGCCATTAGGAAGCGGAACCAACATCATGGATCTGGAAGACTTTATCGTATCCAACAACCTTCTTCCTCTTGGAAGTTTGGGATACGTGCTGTTCTGTACCAGAAAGAATGGATGGGGATGGGATAATTTCCTTGCGGAGGTCAATACCGGAAAAGGATTCCATTTCCCAAAAGGTCTGAAGAATTATGTAGGCTATGGAATACCGCTGATCATCATTATCATCTACCTGAAAGGCTATTATGATAAATTCATAAGCCAGGGAACGACGGTACTGATGGTGTGGATGGCGATCGCAATCCTTCTGCTTGGATTCGTGCTGTATTGTTCCGGATCAAAAAAGAAGCAGTCATAAATAGAAATAGTACAAGAAAAAGTAATAATCCGGCAGGAGTCTGCGGCAATGTAATCCTTAAGATTACGCCGCAGGCTCCTGCTTGATTTTTCACATCCTGTTTGCTATATTGGCACTACATCATATCGAGGACAGAATCTTATCGAAAATTCTTAACTGTCCTTTCTATCTGTTTTTTACGGCGAGTCACCTAGGAAATTCAAGTTAATGGCAACAAAATAAGTCTTAACGACTTAAAATGTACACGAAGAGTGTGATGACCGCTTGAAGCGTCTGCATATGATGGTTGAAGAGATTAAGGCCAGCGAGTAGATGGGAGTGACATATATGAAGATGGAAGAAAGAGATCGGCTTCTTAGAGAAGAAGGGGAAATGCGGATTTTAACCACGCAGGTGTGCAAAAGACTTGGAAAGGGCCTTGAGGTACAGGCATTCGAACTGGGAGTGGAAGACTATATTATGAAGCCCTTTGACAGGAAACGCCTGGAAAAAGTGCTCCGCAGATGCATGGCTCGGCCGGATGCAGCCCGTACTGAAGCGCTAACGGAGCGGGCGGCCGTAAAAAGGCTGGCTATCAGCAGCAATGGGAAGACTGTCTTTGAAGATATCAAGGATATCGTCTATATCGAGACGTACAACAGAGGCTGTCTGATTCATACGGCAGGCAATGAGTATCGGGAGAATAAGTCCATCGGCGAGTATGAAAAGAAATTGGAGGACATGGGATTTTTCAGAATTCATAAGAGTTATCTCATCAATCTGGACAAGGTAAAGGAAGTCTTTCATATTAAGGGAGCAAATTGACAAGCGTAAGCTTACCCTTTATGATTGGAAATAAGAAAAGACAGGAGGTACAAAGAAAATGAGATATCAGATACAAGGCGAGACGCTTCCGGTGGTAATCTGCGAGCTGGAAGGCGGAGAGAAGATGATCACCGAAGGCGGAGGCATGGCATGGATGTCCCCTAACATGCTGATGGAGACTACCACCAATGGCGGCATCGGCAAGGCGTTTGGACGGATGTTTTCTGGAGAGCATATGTTCCAGAATATCTACACTGCGCAGGGAGGGCCGGGAATGATCGCGTTTGCATCCAGTTTTCCGGGATCTGTCCGTGCGTTCCAGATTGCTCCGGGGCAGGAGATGATTCTTCAGAAGAGCGCGTTCCTGGCAGGAGAGATGGGAATCGAACTGTCCGTATTCTTTAATAAGAAGTTTAGTTCCGGCCTGTTCGGCGGAGAAGGATTTATTATGCAGAAGGTAAGCGGTCATGGGATCGTGTTTACAGAGTTTGACGGTCATGTGATAGAATACGAGCTTCACCCCGGGCAGCAGATTGTGGTGGATACGGGCCATCTGGCAGCTATGACGGCCACCTGCAGCATGGAGATCAAGAGCGTGCCGGGCGTAAAGAATATGCTGTTCGGCGGAGAGGGAATCTTCAACACGGTAATCACAGGGCCGGGAAGAGTATGGCTTCAGACTATGCCAATCAGCAATGTGGCAGGAGCATTAAGGCCATATATTCCAACCGGCGCATAATCTGGCCGAAAGAAGGAATGAGGCTACAGATTTTCACCCATATGCTGCTTGCGGTATTGGCTGGGCGAGCAGCCCATATATCGCTTGAAGATCTGGCCATAATAGGCCGGCGTGGAGAATCCGGCCATGCTGGCTGTTTTTGTAACGCTTTCCCCGTTTTTCAGAAGCAAAAGGCTGTTCTGGATTCGTAAGAACATGACATACTCAAAGATAGTCATCTTCATATACTTTTTGAAGAACCTGCAGCATTCACTCTTGCAGATATTGACATGGCCGGCCACATCATCCAGGGTGATCTCCTGGGCATAATGCTCCTGCACGTAAGTCAGGATGTCTTTCAGGCGTTTTAGATGCTTCTGGGGATGGAGACGCCCGACGGACGGCTGGGAGGCATAATGCAGATAAAGCTTCTGCCAGATGGAACACAGGATCAAGTGTACCTGAAACTCATAATCTTCAGGTGGCTCCTGGGTCAGCTGGTAGATATCCTGAATCTGGCGGATGATGTCCTGATGCCAGGTTACATCTTTTTCTAATTTGAGGGAATGCCATAGTTCATTGGAAGTAATGAAGTCCACGTACTTGGTTTGAAGCAGGCTGTTCTCATATCCGTAGATGAAGCGGGGATGAAAGGTGACGGACAGATAGTCGCAGTCCTGCCCGTCCTTCATGTAGCCGGAATGGAGGGTATTGATGTTGCCGAACAGCCCCTCCCCTTCGGAGAGCAGGTATTTTCTGTCGTTGACATAATACTCTATCTGCCCGGATATGATCCAGGTAAGTTCGATCTCCGGGTGCCAGTGCCACAGGAAATACCCCTGCTCATAGGACTGGATGGATTCCGGGCTTATGTTAACGGGAAATTCATAATTCCCATGACTTTTGATTTCTTTTTGGTTTTTTTCAGTATGTATCTGCATCATAGGCATCATTTCCTCAATATCCTTATAGTTTTATCAAATATTCTTATTGTATGCAGGGACTCATCTCATTATAATTATAAATTAGATAAGACGGATATGCAAGGAAAACATAAAAACGGATAAGGACAAATGGAGGTTAGGAAGATGAAAGAGCGTTTTATTCAGAAATTTCAGGAATTGTATGGAAAAGGGGGCGGGATCCGAGCCTATTTCGCGCCGGGACGCGTGAATCTGATCGGAGAGCACACAGATTATAACGGGGGCCATGTATTTCCCTGCGCCCTGACCCTTGGTACTTACGGGATTGTAAGGGATCGGGAAGACCGGAAGCTGCGGTTCTATTCTATGAATTTTGAAAGCCTCGGAATCATAGAGACCAGCCTTGATGATCTGGTTCCGGACGAGGCGGCCAATTGGACCAACTATCCCAAAGGTGTGATGTGGGCGTTTGAAAAGCGGGGATACAAACTGGCCCATGGGATGGATATCCTGATATACGGCAATATTCCCAGCGGTTCGGGACTTTCATCTTCTGCATCCTTAGAAGTCCTGACAGGGCTGATGCTTAAGGATACGTTTGGCTTTGAGAATCTGACCATGGTGGAAGTGGCGCTGATCGGGCAGGATGCTGAGAATAATTTTAACGGATGCAACTGCGGAATCATGGATCAGTTCGCAAGCGCCATGGGAAAGAAGGATCATGCCATCTTCCTGGATACCAATACCTTGAACTATGAGTATGCTCCCGTGATACTTAAGGATGCCAAGATCGTGATTACCAACAGCAAGGTAAAGCACAGCCTGGTAGATTCTGCCTACAATGACAGGAGAAATGAATGCGAGACGGCGCTTAAGGAATTGCAGGCGGAACTTCCCATCCACAGTCTTGGAGAACTGACGCAGGAAGAGTTTGAATTACATAAGGAGGCCATCAAGGACCCGGTAAGACAAAGGCGGGCCAAGCATGCGGTATATGAGAACCAGAGGACGATCCGGGCAGTGGAGGCGCTTCGAGAGAATGATGTGGAACTCTTCGGAAGGCTGATGAACGAATCGCACCAGTCTTTGAAGGAAGATTACCAGGTATCCTGCCGGGAGATTGATATTCTGGTGGATATGGCGCAGGCTATGCCGGGAGTTCTGGGGTCCCGCATTACCGGAGGCGGATTTGGCGGATGTACCGTGAGCATCGTTAGGAATGACGCGGTGGATGGCTTTATCAGCCAGATTGGAAAGACTTATCAAGAAAAAGTGGGCCATGAGGCGGAATTCTATGTAGTGGATATCGGCGATGGAGCGAAGATCATATAGTCCCGCTGTGGATAGAAGGAGAGAGGATTATGCTATTTGAAAATATTAAGAAACTGGTAGAATATGGAGTTCAGACAGGATTGACGCCGGAATCGGAGCGTATCTATACCACCAACCTTCTGCTGGAAATGTTTGGCGAGGATAATTATGAAGACTGCCCGGTGGAAGATACGGAGATTGAATTAGAGTCCGTGCTGAAGGAACTGCTGGATGAGTCGGTAAAAAGAGGGATTATCGAGGACAGTATCGGATACCGGGATCTCTTTGACACGAAGCTTATGAACTGCCTGCTTCCAAGGCCGGCCCAGGTGCAGGAGACATTTGCGAAGAAATATGAGATATCCCCGAAGGAGGCCACGGAGTACTATTATAAGTTCAGCCAGGACAGCGACTATATCCGTCGCTACCGCGTGAAGAAGGATATGAAATGGAAAGTGGATTCCCCCTATGGAGAGATCGACATCACCATCAACCTGTCCAAGCCGGAGAAGGATCCCAAGGCCATTGCCGCAGCAAAGAATGCCAAGGCCAGCAGCTATCCCAAGTGCCTGTTGTGCATGGAGAATGAAGGATATGCGGGCCGCCTTAATCATCCGGCAAGGGAGAACCACCGGATCATTCCGGTTACGGTCAATGACAGCAAGTGGGGATTCCAGTATTCTCCTTATGTATATTACAATGAGCACTGTATCGTGTTCAACGGGCAGCATGTGCCTATGAAGATTGAGCGGGCCACATTTGTCAAACTGTTTGACTTCATCAAGCTCTTTCCCCATTATTTCCTGGGCTCCAATGCAGACCTGCCCATTGTAGGAGGCTCTATCTTAAGCCATGACCATTTCCAGGGAGGCAATTATACATTTGCCATGGCAAAAGCGCCTATCGAGAAGCAGGTAACGATTCCGGGATATGAAGACGTGGAGGCCGGAATCGTCAAATGGCCCCTGTCCGTGCTGCGGATACGGAGTACGGATGAAAAACGGCTCATCGACCTGGCGGACCATATACTGGCAGCCTGGAGAGGCTACACGGATGAGGCCGCATTCATCTACGCCTGCACAGAAGGAGAGCCCCACAATACGATTACGCCAATCGCAAGAAAGGTGGGCGATACGTTCGAAATGGATCTGGCGCTTCGGAACAACATTACCACCCAGGAGCACCCCTTAGGCGTGTATCATCCGCATGCGCAGTACCACAATATCAAGAAGGAAAATATCGGCCTTATCGAGGTGATGGGCCTTGCAGTCCTGCCTTCCAGGCTGAAGGAAGAACTGGAGATACTGGCCGGATATCTTGTGGAAGGCAAGGATATCAGAAGCAATGAGAAGATTGAAAAGCATGCAGAGTGGGTCGAGCGGTTCCTTCCGGATTATGACAGGATTACCGGGGAAAATGTCATGGATATCCTGAAGAAGGAAGTGGGGAATACATTCGTCCATGTACTGGAAGATGCCGGAGTATACAAATGTACGCCGCAGGGACGGGAAGATTTCATGCGGTTTGTGCATACCTTATAAGCAGAATGATAGAAAAGAATGATAGAAAAGCAGGAAGGACGCGCAGGGCATTAAAAATGCCGCGTGTCCTTCTTTAATGAAATCCTTTTACCCTAGATCAATGACTGGAATAATTCGGTAATATCCTCTACAGAAGTTCCCTTTGGATTTCCCGGACGGCATGCGTCTGCATAGGCGGATTCAGCCAGGAACGGAATATCCTCTTCTTTTACAATGCCTTTTAAGTCCTTAGGGATTCCTACGTCCTCTGCCAGTTTCCTTACAGCGTCCACGGCGGCCTTGCGGTATGCCTCCTGGGACATGTCCTCGGTGCCTTTTACGCCCATGGCGGCAGCAATATCCTTATACTTTGTGCCCGTGGCATCTGCATTATACTCCATTACGGCAGGAAGCAGGATCACGTTGGCAATGCCGTGAGGCGTATCGTATTTTGGAAAAAACTGTTCATTGAAAACGAACATATGTTCTGATATGCTTTGGAATATAGAAAGGGTGAAAAAATGGAAGAGAAAACCGTATATCATATTGATGTGAATTCTGCCTACCTAAGCTGGGAGGCAGTCTACCGCCTGAAGTTCCTGGGGGCACGCACAGACCTGCGCCGGATTCCTTCTGCCATTGGCGGGGATATCAGCCAGAGGCATGGGATTATCCTGGCAAAGTCCATCCCTGCGAAAAGATACAAGGTCCATACAGGAGAACCCGTCCCCCAGGCAAGGCAGAAATGTCCCGATCTTCTGATCGCGCCGCCCAATTATGGCCTGTATGAAAGGTGTTCCAGGGCATTTGTGAATATCTTAAAAGAATACTCCCCGGATGTGGAGCAGTATTCCATCGATGAAGTATATATGGATATGACGCAGACCATCCATCTGTATGGCGATCCCGTCCAGACGGCGTTCGATATCAAGGACCGGATAAAAAAGGAACTGGGATTTACCGTGAATGTGGGCATCTCAACCAACAAGGTTCTGGCCAAGATGGCCTCGGAGTTTAGGAAGCCGGACCGGGTACATACGCTGTACCCACCGGAGATACCCAGGAAGATGTGGCCTTTGCCGGTGGAGGAACTTTTCTTTGTAGGAAAGGCCAGCGCGGGCAAATTAAGAAAACTTGGAATTGAGACCATAGGAGAACTGGCAGAAGCGGACCCGGAACTATTAAGGCGGCATCTGAAATCCCACGGGGAGGTCATCTGGAACTTTGCCAATGGTCGGGACTTTTCCGTGGTGCAGCCTGTGGAAGCGCCGAATAAAGGCTACGGTAACAGCACGACCATCAGTTTTGACGTAAAGGATGCCGCCACGGCTAAGATCGTGCTGCTTGGACTGGCGGAAACGCTGGGGATGCGCATCAGGAAGGACAAGGCAGAGATACAAGTCGTAAGCCTTGACATCTGCGACTGGGAATTTAACCGGATCTCTCACCAGAGGGTGCTTGAGAATCCCACGGATATTACGAAGGAAATCTACCAGGCGGCCGCCAGGCTTCTGGATGAGGCCTGGAACAAGATGCCCATCCGCAAACTGGGCATCCATACCGGCAAGGCGGGGGAGGCCGGGTGGAGCCGGCAGATGAGCCTGTTTGATTCCGGAGACTATCTGAAGGAAAAGAGATGGGATAGAACCATCGACCATATCCGCTACAGGCATGGGATGGATGCGATAAAGCGGGCGGTGTTCTTGGGGCAGCCCAGGATTGACCATCTCTCAGGGGGAATTTCCAGGGAAAAGAGAAGCGTAGACTATGCAAAGATCAAGATTGATTAGAAATGAAAGGGGCGAAGAGCATGGCATTCGGAGTCGGAGTAAATACCGGGAAGGCAGATGGAGGGAAGATTAAGGGAAGGCAGGAGGCAGTCGCCTGCGGCTGCTGGTTTACCAGTCAGGGAAACACGCTTCCAAAGTATATCAAATACCAGGACGAGGAAGGGATGATCCGGGGAATATCAGACATAGAAGTGCTGTATTCCCAGAAGCAGAATTACTGCGGAATACCCATGGTGGAGTACGTCTGCCACGGAGTGACGCAAGGGATGCGATGCAGCTTCCGGCTGTTCTTTCATCTGGAAGAGTGCGCATTCAAGATTGTATGGGAGTGACATTGCGTGCAGTCAGAGGCCTGGCCTCTTAGGTCAATGATAAAAAGCCGAGTTCACAGAATAAACACACATTTACCACATACTTTTCAAAAACTGCCCTTATACTGTTAAGAACTATTATGATTGACAGGAGGAAGCGCATTGATTGAAGTAAAGAATCTAACCAAACGTTATGGAAAGCACCTGGCCGTGGACAACTTAAGCTTCACCGTGGAAAAAGGCCAGGTCTATGGATTCCTGGGGCCAAACGGCGCGGGCAAGTCCACGACGATGAACATTATGACCGGATATCTGGGAGCCACATCAGGCGAGATCCTGATAAATGGACATGATATTCTAAGAGAACCCCAGGAGGCAAAAAAGTGCATCGGCTATCTGCCGGAACAGCCGCCTCTCTATATGGAAATGACCGTATGGGAGTATCTGAACTTTGCGGCTGAATTAAAGAAAATTCCCAAAGATGAAGTGAAAAAACAGATAGAGAAGGTTGTGAAGCTAACAAGGCTTGAGGAGGTGCAGGACCGCCTGCTCCATAATCTGTCCAAAGGATACAAGCAGAGGGTAGGCCTTGCCCAGGCGATCCTGGGATTTCCGGAGATTATCATTCTGGATGAGCCTACCGTAGGGCTGGATCCTAAGCAGATCATAGAAATCCGGGAACTGATCCGTACGCTGGCCAAGAATCATACGGTCATCCTGAGTTCCCATATTCTGGCGGAAGTCCGGGAAGTCTGTGACTATGTCATGATTATTGCCAAAGGAAAGCTTGTTGCCAGCGACACGCCGGAGAATCTGGAGAATCTTATGAGCGGCACAGGCCATGTGGAACTGGAGGCTAAGACATCCATGGAGAAGGCAAAGGCTATTCTAAAGGGCATTCCCCTAATCAGCAAGGCCGAGTACCGGGAAGAGACGAAGGAGAGCGTTACCGTACGGATAGAGTCAGAAGGGCAGTCAGACATCCGGGAGCAATTATTCTTTGCGTTCGCGAAGGAAGGGATTCCGCTTCTGACTTTGAAACTGAACAAGTCCACGCTGGAAGACATCTTCCTTGAACTGACGCAAGGCAGCGATTCTGCGGAAAGCCAGGACTTCCGGGAAAATATAGAGGACAGAAAGGAGGAAGAGACGGATGAGAGCGATATATAAAAGAGAACTAGGTTCTTATTTTCATTCAATGATCGGCTATGTATTTATTGCGTTTCTGGTGGCATTTACAGGAATTTACTTTATGGCTTATAACCTGAACTATGGGTATCCTTATTTTTCTTATGTCTTATCAGGAATCCTTTTTGTGTTCATGATAGCGATTCCCATTCTTACGATGAGAAGTTTCGCGGAAGACAAAAAGAGCAAGACAGACCAGCTGCTTTTGACGTCGCCGGTCAGCCTGTTTAAGATCGTGATGGGCAAATACCTGGCGATGGCCTCCATCCTGGCAATCCCGTGCGTAATATATCTGATATTCCCATGGATTATTAAGGCCCAGGGCACTGCGTATATTCTGGTCGACTATCTGTCCATTCTGATGTTCTTTCTGCTGGGATGCGTCTACATCTCTATCGGCATGTTTATCTCGTCTTTGACGGAGAGCCAGATTATCGCGGCTATCGGAACCTTCGGAATCTTGGTTCTTCTGTACTTATGGAATGGAATCCTGGATTTTCTTCCTTCCTCGGCGCTGGCAAATGTAATCGGAGCCATCCTGATCCTGACCCTTGTGGTGGCAGGAATCTGGCAGATGACGAAGAACTGGATGATCAGCGGCGCACTGGAGGCTATGGTCATCGCAGGGAGCGTGATTTCCTATATCGTCAAATCAAGCCTGTGGGAGAATGCCCTGTCACAGATTCTGGGAAGACTGGATCTGACAAAAGCCTTTACCAGTATTGCGTCCGACCGTCTGCTGGACATCAGCGGCATTATCCTGTACCTGTCGCTGATTGGCATATTCATCTTTTTGACTATGCAGATGATACAGAAAAGACGTTGGAGTTAGGAGGAACTTATGTTAGAAAAGATAAAAAAGACATTTCAGAATCGGACTTCAAGGAACGGCAGTTACAGCGTAGGGCTGATCGCGCTGGTCGTGGGCATTGTGGTGGCTGTCAATCTGATCGCCGCTCAGCTGCCGGAGAATATCCGCAAGATAGACATCAGCGACAACAAGATTTATGAGATATCCAAGACAAGCAAAAAGATATTGGAAGAATTGGATCATAAAGTCACTTTCAAAGTATTTGCAGAAAAAGATTCCGCGGATGAAAGAATTCGGACATTTCTTAAGAAGTATGCCGCTCTTTCAGATCAGATCAAGGTGGAATGGATCGATCCGGTACTCCATCCTTCTGCGCTCAAGGACAATAATGTAGAAGCCAATACGATACTGATCTCCTGCAAAGATACCGGAAAGACCACGACGGTGGCCTTTGATAAGATCATCGTGGTGGATGAATACTCATACTATACGACTGGAAACGCGACGGAATCTGAGTTTGACGGGGAAGGGCAGCTTACCAGCGCCATTCATTATGTGACCAGCGATACCCAGAAAAAGGTGTATTATACCACAGGACACGGGGAGAGCACATTTTCCTCCTCTGTATCAGAACTTCTGGATAAGAATAATATGTCGGAGGAAGAAGTGAATCTTCTGATGGCCGGAAAGGTGCCGGATGACTGTGACCTTCTGTTCCTCTACGGGCCGGTCAAAGATATTACAGAAGAAGAAAGCACCATGCTTGCAGACTACATGTCCAAAGGTGGAAAGGTATTTCTGATTCTGGGAGATGCAAAAGAGGATACGCCGAATCTGAAGAAATTCCTTGCGGAGTATGGCATGGAGCAGACGGATGGATACATTGCGGATATGCAGAGGTGCTACCAGGGGAACTATTACTATATCTTCCCGGAAATCAGCGCATCCGGAGACATGGCGGAAGGACTGGATACGGACATGGTGCTACTTTCCAATGCCCACGGGATGAATCTGACGGCCCCGGCAAGAGACACCATTTCCGTAACGCCGTTTATGAGTACTTCCGCAAACGCATATGCGGTGACCCAGGAGGAGCAGAAGGAAGGAACCTATACGCTGGGGGCGGTTGCCACGGAAAGTCTTTCGTCTGATGAGGGCAGCGATACGGGTAAAGAGGAAAGCGCCGAAGATAAAAGCGCTTCCGGCAGCGGCGGGGAAGAAAAGCAGGCAAGGCTGACCGTCATATCTGCGGAAAGTTTGATTGATGCGCAGATTACGGACGCATTTACAACGCTGGAGAATCTGAATCTCTTTATGAACGCGGTGTCAGCCAACTTTGACGACGTGCAGAATGTAGCAATTGAGCCAAAGAGCCTGAAGGTGACTTATAATACTATGCAGCATGCCGGCCTCATCAGCCTTCTATTGATATTCGGCGTCCCGTTTATCATACTGGTCTATGGACTGGTAAAATGGTGGAAGAGAAGAAAAGCATAGGGAGAAGGTGGGGCGTTATGAGGCAGAAAAAGACGATGGTAATATTAATCCTAATCCTGGCAGTCCTGGCCGCTATATATGGCGGCCTTAAGGCCTGGGGCAAGAAGACCGCCGAAAAAGAAGCAGGAGCGGCAGCAGAAAAGATCACGGTTACAGATCTTAAGAATCTGTCCTCATTTTCTTATTCGAATGGCCAGGAGACTATGAGTTTTATCAAGGAAGAGGGAATCTGGAAACTGGAAGATGATAAAGAAATCAGGCTGAACCAGAGCACCGTAGAAAGTATCGGGGAGGCGGCCGCAAGCCTTGCGGCAGTCCGGGAGTTAAAAGAGCCGGATGATCTGGAGGACTATGGCCTTACGAAGCCTTCTTATACGATTGGCCTGACGACAGAAGACGGCGATAAGGAAACCCTGTATGTGGGGGACGCGGCGGGAGAGGATTACTATGCTATGGCAGAGGGGACGCAGAAAGTATATACCATTTCCAGCAGCCTGGTATCCTCCCTCCAGTTTGATCTGTCAGGCCTGGCCCAGCTGGACGTGGTGCCGGCTATCAGCAGCGGCAGTCTGAAGAAAGTAAAGATTACGGAAAATGGGGAAACGACGACCTACAAAGAAGAAGATGAACTGGCAGAACTGGCTGGAGGATTCGGGGTATTGACCCTGACCGAATGCGCGGATTATCATGTGACGGACGAGGAATTAAGCGCCTATGGGCTGGACGAGGCAAGACGCGTCACGGCGGAGGCGACCTATAAAGATGCCCAGTCAGGGGAAAAGGAAACATTTACCGTCTACATTGGCAAAATGAGTGAAGATGGCACCAGCAGATATGTAATGGTGAAAGATTCCAAGATGGCCTACAAAGTAAGCCAGGATGTGGTAGCCAACATGATTACTGTGAGCCGGGAGGACGCAAAAGAATAAAAAATACTGGATAATAAAATCTCTTCCTGTATAATAAAAGAGAGAGAATATACGGGAGGGAGAACATTGAGGAAAGATACAACCAGCACCATCAAGCGCGCGGAGCGCTTTCAGATCATATTAATCGGAGAAGGAATACTGGTAGGCGGCATCGGAGGGCTGGTGGTGCTTCTGTACCGGATGTGCCTGGAATACGCCGGCAAATGGCTGAATATGATTCTGGAATATGCCAGGCAAAGCCCGGTAAGAATCGCCGCATGGTTCCTGATACTTATCGCGATGGCCTGGCTTGTTGGGAAACTGGTGAACTATGAGCCGATGATATCCGGGAGCGGCATCCCTCAATTGGAGGGCGAGATGGCAGGCAAACTGGAGCAGAAATGGTGGAAGGTCCTTCCCGCCAAGTTTGTAGGAGGTTTCTTATGCCTGCTGGGAGGACTTGCGCTGGGAAGGGAAGGCCCGTCCATTCAACTGGGCGCTATGGTAGGAAAAGGAATCTCCCGGGGAATGGACAGAGGGAAGACAGAAGAAAGATTCTTGCTGACCTGCGGGGCTAGTGCCGGCCTTTCGGCTGCGTTCCATGCACCGCTTGCCGGGGTCATGTTTTCGCTGGAAGAGGTGCACAAAAACTTTTCCGTGTCAGTGCTTCTATCGGTCATGACAGCCTCGCTGACGGCAGATTTCCTGTCTTCTACCGTTTTGGGCGTAGATTCTGTATTCCAGTTTGACATTATAAAGGCCCTGCCCCAGGAGTATTACTGGATGATTGTGGCGCTTGGAATCGTTCTTGGCGCTACGGGAGCATTCTATAACTGGTTTACGCTGAAAGTCCAGTCCCTCTATAACAATGCCAAATTTTTAAATACTTCGACAAAGCTCATCATTCCGTTTGTATGCGCCGGAATTCTCGGATTTACGGCGCCGGAACTGCTGGGAAGCGGACATGCCTTGATTGAATATCTTACCAATACGGATGTGATGCTGGGGACGGTCCTGTTTATCCTGATCGGCAGATTCATCTTCTCGGCCGTCAGTTTCGGCTCAGGCGCTCCGGGAGGCATCTTCTTTCCGCTGCTGGTGCTGGGAGGATTCATCGGAGGAACCTTCGCCACCGTAGGGGTGCAGTTCTTCGGGCTGGATGCAATGTATATTAATAACTTCGTACTGCTTGCCATGGCCGGATACTTTGCGGCGATCGTGCGCGCGCCCCTTACCGGGATCATCCTGATCTTTGAGATGACCGGCTCCCTGAGTCAGATGCTGTCCCTGTCCATCGTATCCATCGTGGCCTATATTGTGGCTACGCTTTTAAAGTCCAAGCCAATCTATGAAAGCCTGCTGGAACGCCTGCTTGAGCGGCAAGGGCAGAAAGTATCCAAAGACCATGGACAGAAGGTACTGACAAACTTCGTGGTGCGCCAGGGTTCCAGGCTGGAAGACACGATGATCAGCGAGATTGAATGGCCCAACAACTGCCTGCTTGTGGCAATCCAGAGGGGAGCAGATGAAATCATTCCCAAAGGCAGGACCAAACTGCAGGTAGGAGACGTGATCGTAACCATGACGGACGAACGAGACATCAGCGTAGTGCATGACAGGATGGAACGGCTGTGCAGCGACATGTTCTAGGAGGATTGTTTATGGAAAAATACAATTCGATAATACATTCTCCTTGCAATCGAGAAATCAGTGTGCTAACATATAAAACAAATTTTAATTAACAAAAGCAATGAAAGAGACTCTGTTCTTTGGAACTTGACAGGAATGGGGCGTCACCGACTGAGAGCGCCGCTTGAGGAATAAGAACAATAGGGAACACTCTGGAGCAGACCGTCTGAACCTAAGTAGGCCGGTACGTAGGCACACGTTACGTGCAAGAGAGGAGCCAAGTCACATAAAAAGTCACAAGGCTCAAAGCGGGTGGTACCGCGGATAGCAAAGAAGTTATCCGTCCCGGGAGAGATACAAACAGTATCCCTCCCGGGACTTTTTTCGCGTTGGCAATGAGGACTGCGTTCCAAAACCAACATTGCAATTCGTCCCGGAAAAGAAAAGGAGGACAAAATGGAATATTTAACAGGAGTAAGACACAAGGACACTTTAGAAATCAGTGAATTACGGAAGCAGGCGCAGCCAGGCCAGACAGTCAAAGTAAACGGCGCAGTGCATGCCATCCGGAATATGGGGACAGTGGCATTCGTCATCCTGAGAAAACGGGAGGGGCTTCTTCAGGGAGTATACGAAGAAGGAACCGCAAAGTTTGACTTGAAAGATATCAAGGAGGCTGCCACAATAGAGGTAGAGGGCGTGCTTGAAGAAAATGAAAAGGCTCCGGGCGGCATAGAGATACGGATGGAGAATCTGAAGATCTTAAGCCAGCCCCAGGATGAGATGATGCCGCTGGCCATTTCCAAGTGGAAACTGAACACGTCTCTGGAAGCAAAGTTAAATTACCGTTCCATTTCTCTTAGAAACATAAGAGAGCGTGCCAAATTCAGAATCCAGGAAGGATTGACGCGTGCTTTCCGGGACTTCCTTTACAGCCAGGGATTTACAGAGATTCATACGCCAAAGATTGGAGCGAAAGGCGCGGAAGGCGGCGCGAACATCTTCAAACTGGAATATTTCCACAGGCCTGCGGTTCTTGCCCAGAGCCCCCAGTTCTATAAGCAGATGATGGTAGGCGTATTCGACAGAGTATTTGAGACGGCGCCGGTATTCCGGGCAGAGAAGCACAACACCAAGCGCCACCTAAATGAATACACCAGCCTGGACTTTGAGATGGGCTATATCGACGGATTCGAGGATATTATGGCTATGGAGACCGGGTATCTGCAATATGCTATGGAACTGCTGAAAAAAGATTATGCGCAAGAACTCAAGATCCTTGGTATTACGCTTCCAGAGGTGGAGAAGATTCCAGCGGTAGAATTCAGCGATATCAAAGAAAAGGTGTCTGAGAAGTACGGTCATAAGATGAGAAATCCTTTTGACCTGGAACCGGAAGAAGAGCAGTTAATCAGCCAGTATGCCAAGGAGGAATGGGGCAGCGACTTTGTGTTCGTGACACATTACCCGTCCAAGAAGCGCCCCTTCTATGCGATGGATGATCCAAAGGACCCCAGATATACGCTGAGTTTTGATCTGCTGTTCAGAGGAATGGAGATTACGACAGGAGGTCAGCGTATTCACGATTATGAAATGCTGGTTGAGAAGATCAAGGCAAGGGGCATGTCCCAGGAAGGGATGGAGCAGTACCTGGATACCTTCAAGCATGGCATGCCGCCGCATGGGGGAATCGGCATTGGCCTGGAGCGTCTGACCATGAAACTGATTGGGGAGGACAATGTAAGAGAGACTACGCTCTTCCCAAGAGACTTGAGCAGGCTGGAGCCATAGGGGAGGATTCAGAGGTATAGGAGAAAAAATGTATGTTTCAGTTTTTATCAATGATAGAAGGAGGCAGTTATGGCACATAAAATATCAGACGAGACCATTGAATATGTAGGAATTCTGGCAAAACTCGAATTGTCAGGCCAGGAGAAGGAAGACGCCAAGGCAGATATGGAGAAAATGCTGGATTATATAGATACGTTAAATGAACTGGATACGGAAGGGATAGAACCGATGTCTCATGTATTTCCTATTAAAAACGTATTCCGCGAAGATGTGGTGACGAACGAGGACGGAAGCAAAGATACGCTGGCCAATGCGCCGCTTCAGAAGAACAACAGTTTCAAAGTACCAAAGACAATCGGTTAGGAGGGTGCGGATACAATGGATATTATGAGCATGACAGCAGTAGAAATAGGAAAAAAGATCAGATCAAAAGAAATATCGGTAGCAGAGGCCGTAAAAGCATCTCTGAGCCAGATAGAAAAGGCAGAGGAAAAGATTCATAGTTTTGTGACGGTTGACAGGGAAGGCGCGCTGAAACGTGCGGAAAAGATCCAGAAGCAGTTGGAGGAAGGCAGCCTTACAGGCCCTCTGGCGGGAGTGCCGGTGGCAATCAAGGATAATCTTTGTACCAAGGATATGCTTACCACCTGCAGTTCTAAGATTCTGAAAAACTTTAAGCCCACATTTACAGCAGAGGCAGTAAGGAATCTGGAAAAGGCGGGGGCAGTGATCATCGGCAAGACCAATATGGATGAATTTGCCATGGGCAGCACGACAGAGACCTCTTATTTTGGAGAAACCAGGAATCCATGGAATCTAAAGCATGTGCCGGGCGGCTCCTCTGGCGGTTCCTGCACAGCGGTAGCAGCGGAAGAATGTGCGTTTGCGCTTGGTACTGATACCGGCGGGAGCATCCGCCAGCCCAGTTCCTACTGCGGAGTTGTGGGAATCAAGCCTACGTATGGCACGGTATCCCGTTACGGCCTGGTGGCCTACGGATCATCCCTGGACCAGGTAGGGCCGATCGCGAAGGATGTGACGGACTGCGCGGCGATTCTGGAAGCGATCGCCTCCCATGATCCGAAGGACAGTACCTCGATTGACCGGGACGCTTATACCTACCCGGGAAAGGAAGAAGGGATTAAGGGCTATGACTTTACCGGCGCCCTGGTGGATGATGTGAAGGGGATGAGAATCGGCATCCCGCAGGATTATTTCGGAGAGGGGCTGGACAAGGAAGTAAAAGAACAGATTCTTCGCGCGGTAAAAGTATTGGAGGAAAAGGGCGCGATTGTGGAAGCATTCGATCTCAGCCTTGTGCAGTATGCGGTCCCTGCCTATTACGTGATCGCTTCAGCGGAGGCAAGTTCCAACCTGTCCCGCTTTGACGGAGTGAAATATGGATACCGCACGGAGGAATACAAAGGGCTTCATAATATGTACAAAAAAACCCGCTCTGAGGGATTCGGCTCCGAGGTAAAACGAAGGATCATGCTGGGTTCCTTTGCGCTTAGTTCCGGCTATTATGACGCTTATTACCTGAAGGCATTGAAGACAAAGGCTCTTATCAAGAATGCGTTTGACAAGGCTTTTGAGAAATACGACGTGATTGTGGCGCCAGCTGCGCCTACAACAGCGCCGGAATTAGGAAAGAGCCTGAGCGATCCGATGAAAATGTATCTGGCGGATGTCTATACTGTTTCCGCTAACCTGGCCGGCCTTCCGGGAATCAGCGTACCGGTGGGGCAGGATTCCAAAGGCCTGCCCGTGGGAATGCAGCTGCTCGGGAACTGCTTTGAGGAGCATAAGATCCTCCGGGCGGCATACGCATACGAACAGACGAGGCCTTATGAAAGGCCAGGCTTTGTAAAGGACATGGCAGGGCAGGAACCTGCCCGGGCGGATGAAAGCAAGAAAGGGGGCCGATAATCATGACCAGACAGTATGAAACGGTGATCGGACTGGAAGTCCATGTGGAATTAGCAACTAAGACCAAGATCTTCTGCTCTTGCAGCACGCAGTTCGGAGGCGCGCCCAATACGCACACCTGCCCTGTGTGTACCGGCATGCCGGGGTCTCTTCCGGTACTGAACAGGCAGGTGGTAGAGTATGCTATGGCTATCGGCCTTGCCACCAACTGCGAGATAGCCAGGGAATGCAAATTTGACCGCAAGAATTATTTCTATCCGGACAATCCGCAGAATTACCAGATATCCCAGCTGTATCTGCCGATTGCAAGAAACGGATATGTGGAGATCGAAGCAGGGGATATTAAGAAAAAAGTTCGCATCCATGAGATGCACATGGAAGAAGACGCAGGAAAACTGATCCACGACGAATGGGATGACACCTCGCTGGTGGATTATAACCGAAGCGGCGTCCCGCTGGTGGAGATCGTATCCGAGCCGGATATGCGGTCGGCGGAAGAGGTGATCGCTTACCTGGAGAAACTGCGCACCATCATCCAGTATCTGGGGGCATCCGACTGCAAGCTGCAGGAAGGCTCCATGAGAGCGGATGTCAACCTGTCTGTCCGGGAAGTCGGCAAAGAGGAATTCGGCACCCGAACGGAGATGAAGAATCTGAACTCCTTTAAGGCCATAGCCAGGGCGATCGAAGGCGAACGCCGGCGCCAGATAGAACTTCTGGAAGAAGGGAAAGAAGTAGTCCAGGAAACACGCAGGTGGGATGACAACAAAGAGGCTTCCTATGCCATGCGTTCTAAAGAGGACGCAAAGGATTACCGCTATTTTCCGGAACCCGACCTGGTTCCCGTGATCATCAGCGATGAATGGATTGAAGAGGTAAGATTAAGACAGCCCGAACTGCGGGCAGAGAAACTAGAAAGATATAGGAAGGAGTTCGATATTCCCCAGTATGACGCGGAGATTATCACAAACTCCAAGCATATGGCGGATATTTTCGAAGCGGCCACGGCTATCTGCAAAAAGCCAAAGAAAGTGTCCAACTGGCTGATGGTTGAGACCCTCCGCCTTCTGAAGGAGCATGACATGCAGCCGGAAGATATCCGATTCTCGCCGGAGAATCTTGCAGGGCTGATCGAACTTGCCGACGCGGGAACCATCAACAGTTCTGTGGCAAAAGAAGTGTTTGAAAAGATATTTGAAGAGGATGTAGATCCAAAAGACTACGTAGAGAAGCACGGGCTTAAGACGGTGAATGATGAAGGCGCGCTTATGGAAGTGCTGACGCACGTGATTGCCGAGAACCCGAAGGCTGTCGCTGATTTTAAAAACGGGAAAGAAAAAGCCCTTGGAGCCCTCGTGGGACAGACGATGAAGGCCATGAAAGGCAAAGCGGACCCGGGGCTGGCAAGCCAGAAGTTAAGAGAGATGTTAAGGTAGCATTAGACAGAAGCGGTTGCCATGTGTTACAATGCATGAGTAATATCAAGGAATATAAAATACGATGAATAGAAAAGGAGAAGTCATATGGGAGGTTTTTTTGGCGTAGCGTCAAAGAATGATTGCGTATTAGAACTTTTTTATGGAGTAGATTATCACTCGCATCTTGGAACCAGACGAGGAGGTATGGCAACATATGGCAAGGCTGGATTCAACCGTGCAATCCACAACATTGAGAACTCGCCGTTCCGTACGAAGTTCGACCGCGATGTCAGTGAGATGAAGGGACACCTTGGAATTGGATGTATCTCAGATTTTGAGCCGCAGCCGCTGCTGATTCAGTCTCATCTGGGAAGTTTTGCAGTTACAACGGTTGGAAAGGTGAATAATTATGAAGAATTATTGAACCGGCTGTATAATAATGCACGTTCTCATTTCCAGGAGATGACGAATGGTCAGATTAATGTAACAGAACTGGTTGCGGCACTGATCTGTGAAAAAGATTCTATCTTGGAAGGAATCAAATATGTGCAGGAACTGGTAGATGGCTCCATGACCATGCTTGTGATGACCAAAGAGGGAATCTACGCAGCCAGAGACCGTTATGGAAGAACACCTCTTGTAGTTGGGCATAAGACAGATGCTTATTGTGTATCTTTTGAAAGTCATGCATATATTAACCTTGGATATACGGACTATAAAGTGTTAGGTCCTGCAGAGGTCGTATATGTTACTCCGGAAGGTGTTGAGGTGCTTTGCAAACCGCAGGAGGAGATGAAGATCTGCTCTTTTTTGTGGGTGTATTACGGATATCCGACTTCTTCTTATGAAGGTGTCAATGTAGAAGAGATGCGTTATAAATGTGGTAGTATGCTGGCGAAGAGAGATGGGAATTCTGTTCGTCCGGATATTGTTGCCGGTGTTCCGGATTCTGGTATAGCCCATGCAATCGGATATGCGAATGAATCGGGTATTCCGTATGCCAGACCATTTATTAAGTATACACCAACATGGCCGCGTTCTTTCATGCCGACTAATCAGAGCCAGCGTAACCTGATTGCACGTATGAAGTTGATTCCGGTACATGCTTTGATTGAGAATAAGAAACTGCTTCTGATCGACGATTCTATCGTGCGTGGAACCCAACTTCGTGAGACGACAGAATTCTTATATCAGAGCGGAGCCAAAGAAGTACATGTCCGTCCGGCATGTCCTCCGATTATGTATGGATGTAAGTATCTGAACTTCTCACGTTCCAAATCGGAGATGGAACTGATCGCAAGGCAGATGATTAAGAAACGGGAAGGCGATGATGTATCGAAAGAGGTGCTGGAGGAATATTCGAATCCATGTACCTGCAGGTACGCGCAGATGATCGAGGATATCAGGAAGCAGCAGAACTTTACGACGCTGCGGTATCATAGACTGGATGATCTGTTAACATCTATTGGGATTGAGCCTTGTAAGGTTTGTACTTATTGCTTTGATGGGAAAGAGTAGGAAGTTGTGTGTTATATAGAAAGGGAGTGCGCTTCGCAGATAAATGCTTATCTGCGAAGCGCACTTCTTTTTTTCGTTTAAGAATTACATGATAGAAATAAGGATTGCTATTGACAATGGAAAATGTGAGTGCTATTATTGAAACATAAATTGTATCCAATATCCGATATCCAAAAAAGAAAGGAGTATAGAGATGAAAATAGCAATTGGCTGTGATCCGAATGCACAGACGGTAAAAGAAGAGTTAATTAAGTATATTGAGAAGAAGGGATATGGAGAGGTCACTGATTTTGGCAGTGAAGATCCCATATATGCACATACGGCTATAAAAGTTGCGGAAAGAGTTGCTGCAAAGGAATATGACAGAGGAATCTTAATCTGTGGTACGGGTATTGGTGTATCTCTGGCAGCAAATAAAGTAAAAGGAGCTTATGCGGCACTGATTTCAGATATATATTCTGCTACAAGAGCAAGGCTCAGCAATAATGCGAATATAGCATGCATGGGGGCCTTTACTACGGGGAGCAAGGTGAGAGAAGGAATGGTGGATGCCTTTCTGACGAATGAATTTGTTTCGGGGTGTGCATCCCAGCCGAAGGTAGATGCGTTCGTTGCTTATGATAATAGTCGTGAAAATGGTAATGGACAAAAGTAAGTGGAGGAAAGAAAGTGAAGAAGTTATATTTTGGCAGTAATCTAAAAATGTATAAGGGTATGGAAGACACTTCGGCATATTTGCGGGAATTAGTAGAACGGACCAAGGATATTAGTCGTGATAAAATAGAACTTTTTATTATTCCGTCATATACATCTCTAGATGCAGCGGTAAAATGCGGTGACCGCAATTATGTAAGAATTGGGGCCCAGAATATGTGCTGGGAGGATGAAGGTCAATTTACGGGTGAAATCTCTCCTTGTATGATAGAAGAGATGGGCATTAATCTGGTAATGATCGGTCATTCGGAGAGAAGACATGTTTTTGGCGAAACAGATGTAGAAGAGAACAGGAAAGTCAGATTAGCGTTAAAACATGGCTTTAAGACTCTGCTCTGCATTGGCGAGACTTCAGAAGAAAAGAAATATGGTATTAGTTCTGAGGTACTTAGAAGCCAGCTTAAGATAGGATTTTATGGTGTTGATGCGTCCGATGCTTTGAATATATGGGTAGCCTATGAGCCGGTGTGGTCAATTGGGGTGAATGGAACCCCGGCTACTGCGCAATATGCAGAAAAAATGCATGAAGTGATTAAGGAGACTCTAAGAGAGATATTTGGAGAGACCGGCGAGAGCATTCCTGTTTTATATGGGGGAAGTGTCAATCCCCAGAATGCGAATCAACTCATTATACAGCCATCGGTTGACGGCCTTTTTGTCGGGAGATCTGCGTGGCAGGCACAGGCTTTTGAGAAACTTATCAGAAACGCAAAATACGTGTACGAAAATCAATAATGAGACAGCAAAAAATATTTGCAGCCAGTAATACTAAAATATGGATTGAAGCAAGGATATGGAGAAAAATTTAAAGGAGGAAATAAAATGAAGGAAAAGAAAAGTTTTTTTAAACTGATGCAGAGAATTCCTGGCGGATTAATTATCGTTCCTATGCTGGTGGGTGTGCTTGCAAACACGTTTATACCGGATGTATTAGAGATCGGTGGATTCACGACAGGAATGTTTAAGTCAGGAACGGCCTGTCTGCTGGGCATGTTTTTGCTGCTGAACGGAGCTTCTATTGATGTTAAGAAGATAGGAATGCCACTGTATAAGGGATTCGTTTTAACATTGATGAAGTTCATCTTTGGTGTTGCGTTTGGCCTGCTGGTTACCAAATTGTGCGGTGTGGCAGGATTTGCGGGGATTACTCCGATGGCAATCATTGCAGCACTCACTAACTCCGCAGGAGGATTATATTTGGGACTTGCACAGCAGTATGGTGATGAGACGGATGCGGGAGCAATTTCGATTCTGTCATTAAATGACGGTCCGTTTTTTACTATGATTGCAATGGGAACAGCGGGTATGGCATCCATTCCGATTTATGCATTTATTGCAACTTTGATTCCTTTGATCATTGGTATTATCTGGGGCAATCTGGATGATACTTTCCGAAAGGTAGCTGCAGATGCGATGCCGATTATCACATTCTTTATGATGATTCCAATTGGAGCGGGAATGAGCCTGATGAGTCTGGTACAGGGCGGCATGGCAGGATTGATTCTGGCAATGATATCAGCATTGACAGCATTTCTGTTCTATTTTGTATACGAGCTTCTTCTTCCTAAGAATAAGCGGAATGCAATGGGAGCAGCAATTGGAACGACAGCAGCGAATGCGACAAGTGTACCGGCATCTGTGGCAGAGGTGGATCCAACTTGGGAGCCATATGCAGGCACGGCAACGGCGCAGGTCGCCGTGGCAGCGATTGTAACAGCGTTTACAGCACCGATCATAACTTCTATGTGTGATAAGCGTATGAGAAAAAAGAAACTGGGTATTTACTCAGAGGAAGCAATTGCTGAACGGGAAACGATGGCACAAACCCAAGCGCAGTAAAGCCCTTTGATTAAGGTTATAAAAATATAATATAACAATTTTAATGAAAGAGAGGATTATTATTATGTCACTAACAATCAGACCACTTAATTCTGGTTACATTCCAACAAAACCACTGGAGTATTGGTATCATTTTTCCTGTAAAAAATATGTAGAAAAGATGGGGATCTCGAATGAATCTGATCAGTTGCCGGATTTCACATTTTTAATTGAGGGAGGCGAGAAACTTGTCCTGGTTGATACGGGTATGTCCTGGAATGAACATGCAGATAAATATCATCATGGACCGTCCATGCAGAGACCAGGAATTGATGATATCGAATCTCGTCTGGCTCAAGTGGGTTACAAACCGGAAGATGTAGACATTGTATTGTTTACACATCTTCATTGGGATCACGTTTTCTATATTGAAAAGTTTACGAATGCACGTTTCATCTGCAATGAAGCAGAATGGAATTATGCACATAATCCGGTTCCGCTGCACTATAAGTCATATTGCCGACCGATTATTGCGAAAGACGGGGATGTTACAGTGGGTGATGAATTTGTCGCACCTTATGATGCACCGGGGGTGAAGGAACGTTTTGAGACGGTAAGAGGTGAAGTGGAGATTATTCCGGGTGTCAGTGTCTATGAATCATTCGGCCATTGTCCGGGACATATGAGCATTGCTGTTCAGACAGAAGATGGTCCTTACTTCTGTGTAGGGGATTCAGTATTTGTAATGGGTAATATTGATGCGCCACAGGCTATGCAGGATGAATTGCACTATGATATCTGCCCGCCGGGACGCTTTGTAGATATTGTTGCTGCATGGGAGACGGTTCGTGATCATGTGCGCCGCTGTAAAGAAGCAGGAGTTGATCCTCACAAACATCTGCTGCTGGCCCATGATGTTATTTTATCTGCCGCTGTAGAAAAATATGAGGATTCTCATGATAATAAGATTCCGGTAATCGGGACAAAAGACAGTGACTTTGTATTTGATGAATTCAAAACTGCAATCATCGATAAAGATGCTAAAAAAGCAGCAGCAAAGGCACAAACAAAATATTTTAGTTAATTATTTGTTGCGTAATGTTCTGTTGTGAAGACTGTCAATCGGATAGTCTTCACAATGTGTATATAGAAGAAATGGTGAAAAAGTATGAAAACAATAGCGATTATTGAAAGTTGCGATACAAAATATAAAGAAGCAGAGTTTATTAGTAATTTTATAAAAAAGGAAGATTTGAATACTTTAGTTCTTAATACAGCGACAGGACCGGATCCCTCGTATAATTATGACATTTCCAGAGAAGAAATTGCAGAAGCATATGGAACTTCATGGTCAGAGATGGAGCCGAAATCAAAGGGAGAAAAGATTGATTTCATGAAGGATGCGGTTGCAGATTATGTTGAAAAACTGTATTTGGAAGGGAAAATCGATGGAATTATTTCCGTAGGAGGTTTACAGAACACAGTCATGGCAGCGAACGCCATGCAGAGACTTCCTATTGGTTTTCCAAAGGTCATAGCTACAACCGTTGCCAGTGGAACCAGAAAGTTTGATTTGGTAGTAGGGGATAAGGATATTACGGTTATGCCAGCAATCTGCGATTTTACAGGTCTGAATATTGTAACACGTCAGGTCATTTCCAATGCCTGTGCCTGTTGTGTGGGCATGGTAAAATGTGCAGGGAAAGTGTTAAAAAAAGGAGACAAACCAGTTGTGGCTGTTACTTTGATGGGAGTAACAAATAACGGTGCTGTTGAGGCTGTAGAAGAATTAGAAAGGGTAGGGTTGGAAGTGATTGGATTCCATGCAACCGGAGTTGGCGGTGCGACGATGGAAAATATGGCTGCAAGCGGACTGGTAGATGGGATTCTGGATTTGACGCTTCATGAGTTGACATCGGAGTATTTTGGCGGTGGATTTTCTTATGGACCAAGATCAAGTATCCGTCTGGTAGAGTCTGTTGAAAAAAAGGTACCTTTGGTTATCAGTCTGGGAGGTTTGGATTTTGTTGATTTTAGTACGAATGAACTTCCGGGACGTATGGATGAAAGGAAATATATGCTGCATAATGCCAATACAGCGCATATCAAGATCCTTCCGGATGAGGCTGAAGCGCTCGGTAAGATTCTGGTGGAGAGACTTAGTAAAGTAACCTATCCGATTAAACTATTAATTCCTACAAAAGGAATGAGGCATAATACACAGGAAGGACAGGAGTTATATTCACCAGAGAGTGATAGTGTGCTGATTCAGACAATTATTAACAATGTAAATGATAATGTAGAAGTTATTGTAATTCCACATAATCTGGATACGAAAGAATTCGGGATTAAAGCAGCACATTATATGATAGATGAAATGAAACAAAGAGGTAAATTGTCACAGAATTTTTCTTATTAGGGCACGAGAATTAGGAGGTATATCGATGACTCAGGAAGTATATGAAATAGCAGAAAAACTTGTTATTGCAAGCAAAAGAGCGTATAATAGAGGAATACAGACTGGCAGTGGCGGCAATGTAAGCGCCAGAATTCCAGGGACTGAGACAATGCTTGTGAAGGCGAGCGGCGGCTCGCTAGGTGACTGTACACCCGAGGGATTTTTGATTACTGATTTCGAAGGAAACTTAATTGAAGGGGATGGAAAGCCAACCAGAGAAGCGTTGCTGCATGGATATATCTACAAACTTCGGCCGGATGTCAATGCGGTTGTACATGTACATTCACCGTATGCAATTGGGTGGTCTTCTTCTAAGAAGGATCTGCCGCTCGTAACCTGGCATGCACAGCTTAAGAATCCGGCTGCGTATCCAACGCTGGATGTACACGCGGCGATGGTTCGAACTGAAGATGTTCCGATGGTCGAAGAGATGTTTAAGAAGACATCGGATATATCAGCATTTCTATTGGCCGATCACGGTGTGGTTGCAATGGGTAAAGATGCTCTTGCAGCAGAACACATAGCGGAATTGGTAGAGGAGACTGCACAGGTAGCGATTCTGGATAAACTGGTAGAGAAGCTCGGTCTGTAAATAAAGGAAAGATGAAGAGTTATACCGGATATGAATAGTAGAGTGACAATGAACCAGGAAGATTCAATGATACTGCAGAGGGATACATTTCCGATGCAGGTATTAAATAAATTGATGGATTGGATTATGGACGGGAAATTAAAAATGGGAGAAAAGCTAAATACCGAAGAACTTGCAAGACAGCTTGGTGTAAGCAGGATGCCGATTAGAGAGGCATTGAATAGGCTGGAGAAGATGGGATTAGCAGAATCAGTACCCTATGTAGGCATGAAATTAGTATCCCTGACGCAGGATGACCTTTTGCAGATATATCAGATGCGTCAGCTTCTGGAACCTTTAGCAGCAGGCAGAGCATGTGAGAAGATTACAGAAGAAGACGTACAAGAGCTGGAGGCTATACATGGGGAATATATACAGATTGTTGAGCAGCCAGAATTGAATGCTAAGGAGTTGTATCTGCAGAATCGGAAATTCCATTTTAAGATTTATTCTATCAGCGATATGAATAGAGTATGTTCAGTCATTGAATCATTGTGGGATACATTATCATTTTTTAAACTGATCTATGGTCGAGATGTTATCAAGAATAAAACTGGTGTGCCTAAGATGATTGCAGAACACCAGAGTTATATTGATGCCTTGAAAAAGAGAGATGCTGAAACTTTGAAGCGGTCATTGTATGAGAACCTGGCTGAGAGGATAGAAGGTATTTCGCGGGAAACAGATTTTTATATAGTGTAAAAGGAGAACTTATGAAGATAAAAAAGGTTACGAATGCGCCGGAGTTTTTTAAAGTAGTGGATAGTTGCCAGGGGAGGGTTGAACTTTTAACTGGGGAAGGAGACAGACTGAACCTGAAGTCTAAACTGTGTCAATATCTGTCTATGTCGCAGATCTTCTCCAGAAGCGAGGAACTTCATCTGGAGATTGTGGCAAGTGAGGAAAAGGATTTACAGAAATTATATAAGTATTTTTCGCAATATGAATAAATAGACATCAAAACTGTTGGAATGGGAGCTTTGTATAAGCTCCCAATATACCTTTATTGGATTTCATACGTCAGGATATAATCATCCATCACAAACCCATTCCCTATATCAGTCATTTGAGCATCTGTAATTACGAATCCCAAGTGGTTATAAATTGCCAGTGTATTCGCATTATACTTATTACAAGTCAGCCAGATCTTTTTATGCCCCCGTTCTTTACAGAGATTAATCAGGAAATTCATTGCTTCCGTAGCGAGATGCTGTCCGCGGAAGTCTTTTTTTATGTAAAGTTTGCTTAAGAAGAGTGCGTCCTCCTCTGGATGAATGCCAGCGTATCCGGCTAATGTGTGGGAACTGTAGATCTGGTAATACTCATATCCGTTGTTCTCGACCTGTGATTTGATCGCCGGATGAGACTGGAACTTATTCACCATGTAATTAACCTGTGCTTCTCCGATGATTGGAGTAAAATGCTGATGCCAGATGTCTTCTGCCAAGGTGGCAATGTCTTGAATCTCACTGTCTGTCTTTGCCTGCAATATACTTACTGTGTACATACTTCTAACTCCAATTCTTTATAATAGTTTTATAAATAAGCCATTTTTCTTCTGTTATTATACGTGATATAATTGATTCGTACAATAATGGAATATTAAAAATTTTAATATTTGGAGGAGAATTTGCTGTTGAAGACAGAGTAACTGACGGTGGTTGGAACGGGAAGCAGTGCGTGTTATATTTACCGATGCATATTATGAGAAGATCGAGGCAGTTATGCACCGGATTGAAGGCATCACGGATGAGCGAAGCGAGGCGCGAAGACAGGATATATTAAAAGCACAGGCGGTATGCTCCTTTCGGGAGAACGGGAACGACTTGGCGGGACGTATTTCTGTCGTGTTCATATTCTTGGCTCCTGTTCTTTAGAATAGTTTTATAAATAAGTCAATTCTCTTCTGCTATTATAAGTGATATAATAAATAGATACAATAATGAATTCAGAGGTCGGAGGAAGGCAATGGACAGGTTTGTGTCATTAGAGGGCGTGAAAAAGGTATACAATATGGGCGAGGTTAAGATCATGGCCGCCGCGGGAATCGACTTCCAGATCAAGAAGGGCGAATTCGCGGTAGTGGTAGGGCCAAGCGGCGCAGGGAAGACCACGGTCCTTAACATTCTGGGGGGCATGGATACGGCGACGGAAGGGAAGGTCCTGGTGGATGGACAGGATATCGCTACCTATTCCCAGAAGCAGCTTACAGCGTACCGCAGGGATGACATTGGCTTCGTATTCCAATTCTATAATCTGATCCCTAACCTGACCGCGCTTGAGAATGTGGAACTGGCGCTGCAGATATGCAAAGATCCTATGGATGCGGCAGACGTGCTGGAAGAAGTGGGATTGGGGGAGCGGCTGAACAACTTTCCGGCACAGCTTTCCGGAGGGGAGCAGCAAAGAGTATCGATCGCCAGGGCTTTGGCCAAGAATCCGAAGCTTCTGCTGTGCGACGAGCCCACAGGGGCGCTGGATTACAATACAGGAAAAGCCATTCTCAAACTGCTGCAGGATACCTGCCGCAACAAGGGAATGACGGTCATACTGATTACGCATAATTCGGCTATAGCGCCAATGGCGGATCGCGTGATAAAGATTAAGAACGGAAAAGTTTCTGACATTATAGAGAATAAATATCCTGTATCGGTTGAGACGATAGAGTGGTAGAGGTGGCGCATGGGAACAAAGTCTACGCGAAAAGATTTTTATATGGAGATAAGAAAGAGTTCAGGGCGTTTTATATCAATCCTGTTTATTGTGGCGCTCGGAGTTGCTTTCTTTTCCGGGATACGCTCCTCCGAGCCGTCAATGCGGCTAACCGGAGATGCTTATTTCGACAGCGCGAATCTTTTTGACATTAAGACGGTAAGCACGCTGGGAATCACCAGAGAGGATATCCGGGCGCTTCAAGATGTGGATCATGTGGCAAAAGCGGAAGGCTCATACAGCGCGGACTTCCTAAGCAATACAGAAGATGAGCAGTATGTTCTTCACGTGATGGCGCTGCAGAAAGATATGAATGAGGTGGCGGTGACGGATGGCAGGCTTCCGGAGAAGATCGGCGAATGCCTGGCGGACGATGAGATGGGATACAAGGTGGGCGATAAGATTACGCTAAAGTCGGGAACCAGCAATCCGGTATCGGATACGTTAAAGACAGAGAAGCTTACGGTAGTCGGAACCGGCAGCAGCCCCTGCTATATCTCCTTTGGCAGAGGCAGCGCAGCCATCGGAACCGGAAGCATAGATGGATTCCTGATCGTCCCGGAACAGACGTTTGACCTGGAGGCCTATACGGAAGCCTATGTGCAGGTGGCGGGGGCAAAGGAATTGACGACCTATACGGAAGCCTATGATAAAAAGATCGAAGAGGTCATGGATGGCATTGAAGACATCACCGGAGACCGGGGCAAGATACGAAGACAGCAGTTGCTGGATGATGCCAATGCCGAACTTGACAAAGCCAAGGATGAACTCGCGAAAGGAAAAGAAGAATCTGACCAGAAGCTAGGCGATGCAGCCAATGCCATTGCCGATGGCGAGCAGCAGCTAGGCGATGCCCGGGCGAAGATAGAGGACGGCAAGAGCCAGATTGCCGATGCGAAGGCAACCTTGAATTCCAAGCAGAAGGAACTGGACAATGCAAAGGCAGAGTATGAGAACGGACTGGCAAAGTTTCAGGAAGGAAAGGCCGCTTATGAGCAGGGCGCGGCAGAGTTTGCCGCAGGCAAGCCGGCAGCACAGGAACAGATCCGGCAGGGAGAAGAAGGGCTGGCCATGTTCCGCCAGCAGCTGGATCAGGGCTGGAACGGATATAACCGGCTTCTGGAGAACATAAAGTGGATGGAGGATAATCCCATGGACCCATCGTGGCCCGAATATGATGAATGGCTCCTGACATTGGGAGGACTAAAGGAGCAGGCAGATGCGACAAACAAGGATCTTAGCGCGCAGGAAGAGGAATATGCCAAGCAGTCTGCCAAACTTGAAGGGGCGAAAAAGCAGTTAAGCGATGGCGGGCAGAAACTTCAAGATACGAAGGCCGCTCTGGATGCCAGCGAGCAGCAGTTTAGCCAGGCCGCTAACCAGATAAAGTCGGGGCAGGAGCAGATCAATGCCGGATGGCAGGAACTCCATTCGAAGGAAGCCACGCTGACCGATGGCGAGAATGAACTGAACGCCAAGGAAGCGGAACTGGAAGATGCCAAGAAGGAATATGAAGACGGCAAGGCCAAAGCCGAGGCCGAGATAGAAGACGGCGAGAAGAAGATCAGCGATGCGGAAAGGGAGATCGCCGATATCGAAAAGCCCAAATGGTATGTCTATGACAGAAGTTCTCTGCCGGAGTTCTCCGGATACGGAGAGAATGCCGACCGGATGCGGGCCATAGGAAAGGTGTTCCCGGTCATCTTCTTTCTGGTAGCCGCGCTGATCAGCCTTACCAGCATGACCCGCATGGTGGAGGAGCAGCGCACCGCGATCGGAACCATGAAGGCGCTGGGTTATGACAAATTCGCCATTGCGTCCAAATATCTGGGCTACGCCCTTCTGGCGACGGTGGGCGGAAGCGTGATCGGCGTGCTGGTAGGCGAAAAGATCCTTCCCTTTATCATTATCTATGCGTATGAGATTATGTACCACCACATCCCGAAGATATTGGTGCCCTATAACTGGAAATATGCGGCAATCGCTTCCTTTGCGGCGATCATCTGTACCATGGCTGCTACATTCCTGGCCTGCTACAGGGAGTTGGACGCGCAGCCGGCGGAATTGATGCGTCCGCCATCGCCGAAGGATGGAAAGCGGGTATTTCTGGAGCGGATAGGGATAATATGGAAGCATCTGAACTTTACATGGAAGTCTACCGTAAGGAATCTGATGCGTTACAAAAAGCGTTTCTTCATGACCATATTCGGGATCGGAGGCTGTATGGCCCTGATGCTGGTCGGTTTTGGGCTTAAGGATTCCATCTTTGATATCGCGGATATCCAATATGATGATATTCAGGTATATGACGGAAGCATCTACCTTCAGGAGAACCTGACGGAGGAGCAGAGGCAGGATTTGAGAGGATTCCTTAAAAAAGACAAGGACGTGCAGCGCTTTATTGATGCTAATATGCAGAGCGTGACGCTGGTCAATGGTAAGAAGGAGCGGGAAACCTATGAATGCGTATTGGAAGATCCGGGAAAAATGAACCAGTACATCCATCTGCGCGACCGCAAGACCAAGGAAGCCTATGAATTATCGGACGAGGGAGCGATCATAAGCGAGAAGACAGCCAAATTGCTGGATGCAAAGGAGGGGGACAGTGTCTACATCAAGGATGAGAAGGATGGGAATAAAGAAGTAAAGATCGAGCATATCTGTGAGAATTATATGGGACACTATCTCTATATGACGCCAAAATACTATGAGAAGGTGTACAATGAGAAGCCGGATTATAACAGCATATTCTTTGCCGCCAAGGATTCTTATACGAAGAAGCAGTTGGAGAAGGCCGGAGAAAAGATTGTGGCGGAGGATGCGGTGCTCAGTGTTGGCTATATGCATGACATAGAGAAGCAGCTGGACGATATGCTAAAGAGCCTGAATCTGGTAATCGTTGTCCTGATCATCTCGGCAGGAATGCTGGCCTTTGTCGTGCTTTATAATCTGAATAATATTAATATTACGGAAAGACAGAGGGAGCTTGCCACGCTTAAAGTGCTGGGATTCTACAATCCGGAAGTGGCAGCCTATGTGTACAGGGAAAATATCATCCTGACATTTGTGGGAGCGGCTGTGGGAGCAGTTCTTGGAAGGATTCTCCATTTGTTCGTGATCCAGACGGTAGAGGTGGATGCCGCCATGTTCGGACGTAACATCAACTTGCCAAGTTATCTGTACAGCCTGGCGTTTACCGTAGCATTTTCCTTTATCGTCAATGGCGTGATGTATTTTAAACTCCGGAAGATAGATATGGTAGAGTCATTAAAGAGTGTTGAATAGGGTCATATTTTCAAAAGAACTTTTAATATAAAAATTATATATTCAAGGGAATTGTTAGCACTCTTTTTCAAAGAGTGCTAATTTTCTATTGACTTTTGAATTTCTTCGTATTATCATAACTGATAGATAATCAAGCGGGAGATAGCCGCAAAAAAATTACAATGAATTAGGAGTGATAAAGATGGCAGCAAAAAAAGGCAGTTTATCTATCAGCAGTGAAAACATATTTCCAATTATAAAGAAATGGGTGTACTCAGACCATGATATTTTCGTGCGCGAAATGGTATCCAATGGCTGCGACGCGATTACGAAGCTTAAGAAACTGGATATGATGGGTGAATACCAGCTTCCGGATGGCTATAAGCCCAGCATCAAGATTGAGGTAAATCCAGAAGAAAAGACGCTGAAGTTCACAGACAATGGCATCGGAATGACGGCTGACGAGGTAGAGGAATATATTACCCAGATCGCATTCTCCGGCGCTACAGAGTTCCTGGAAAAGTATAAGGACAAGACGACGGAAGATGATATGATCGGCCATTTCGGATTGGGATTCTATTCAGCCTTCATGGTAGCGGATGAAGTGCATATTGACACGCTTTCTTATAAGGAAGGCGCCACCCCGGTTCATTGGGTAAGCAACGGCGGTACGGAATATGAGATGGAAGATGGCACCAAGGCAGAGGTAGGATCTACCATGACGCTGTACCTGAATGAAGACAGCCTGGAATTTGCCAATGAATACCGTGTAAGAGAAGTCATCGAGAAATACTGTTCCTTCATGCCGGTTGAGATCTTCCTTTCCAAGGAACATGCGGAACCGGAGTATGAGACCATCGATGAGGCGGATTTAAAAGAAGATGATGTAGTCATCGAGCATATTCACGAAGATGCCAAGATGGAAGAAAAGGAAAATGAAGACGGCGAAAAGGAAATGGTGGAAGTAGAGCCGGCTAAGGAAAAGGTGAAGATCCAGAAGCGTCCGGTATCCTTAAGCGACATTCAGCCTTTGTGGACAAAGCATCCGAATGAATGCTCGGATGAGGACTATCTGGAATTCTACCGCAAGGTATTCCTGGACTATAAAGAGCCTCTGTTCTGGATCCACCTGAATATGGACTATCCATTTAACTTAAAGGGAATCTTATACTTCCCAAGAATCAACACCGAATATGATTCTATAGAAGGAACCATCAAGCTGTATAACAATCAGGTATTCATCGCCGATAATATCAAGGAAGTCATACCAGAATTCCTGATGGTATTAAAGGGAGTCATCGACTGCCCGGACCTTCCGCTGAACGTATCCAGAAGCGCGCTGCAGAATGATGGATTTGTCAATAAGATTGCGGACTATATCTCCAAGAAAGTAGCGGATAAACTGTCCGGAATGTGTAAGACAAAGAGAGAGGATTATGAGAAATACTGGGACAGCATCAGCCCGTTCATCAAATTCGGATGCCTCAAAGACGAGAAATTCTGCGATAAGATGAAGGATGCCATCCTCTTTAAGAATATCGACCACAAATATCTGACGCTGAAAGACTGTATCGAGGAAAACGGCGGAGAAGTAGTGGAGCCAAATGACAAGAAGGAAGAAGAGAGTGCTGATGGCAGCGATGAGAACAAAGTAGAAGAGATTAAGACGACGATCTACTATGTAACGGATGAAGTACAGCAAAGCCAGTACATCAACATGTTCAAGAGTCAGGGACAGGATGCGGTAATACTGGGACATAACATTGATTCCCCATTTATTACGCAGCTGGAGCAGCGTAACCCGGCTATCCGGTTCCAGAGAATCGACGCTGACGTGACGGATACCATCAAGGAAGAAGTGGCGGAAGAGGAGAAGGAAGAATTTAAGAAGACCTCTGACAGCCTGATTGAAATTTTCCGCAAAGAATTGGAAAATGACAAGTTGGATGTAAAGATAGAGAAACTCAAGGATGACAATACGGCAGCCATGATTACCCTGTCAGAGCAGAACCGCCGAATGCAGGAAATGATGAAGATGTATGGCATGGACGGAATGAATATGGGCGGAGAGAGCACCCTGATCCTGAATGCCAACCATCCGCTGGTGCAGTACGTGGTAGAGCACAAAGACAGCGAGAATACCAGCATCATCTGCAAGCAGCTCTATGATCTGGCGATGCTGGCACACAAACCATTAAGCCCGGAAGAGATGACGGCATTCGTAAAGAGGAGCAATGAGATCATGATGCTTCTGACGAAGTAAAGAGAATAGAATTACGGCCTCCGGCTATTTTGCCAAACGATAAGAGTCTGAGACAGTCGGCTTTAATAAGCCCCTGTCTCAGACTCTTACATTTCATTTTACTTTTTGTATTTGCCAAATGCTTTTTCTTCATCCAGATGTACATCCTTAAAAAACACGATCAGCCATACAATAAATGCGATCACTGCCATATACTGCGAAATAAAATACGAAAGGATAGCGCCAATGCCCATAATGCCCGCCCAGATTAAAAAGGCATTTCTCTGATCCCTGCTCATCCTGTCCTGGTCATACAGTTCTCTTTGATATTTGGGAATCGTATTAAAGCCGCTGATCAATATCGCGGCCTTGCCCTTCAAAATCGCGAATAATAAAGCTAATAACAAAAACAGCAGACACGAAATACCCATTAAAATAAATCCAATATTCATAACATCACTCCTAACCTTTCCTATAATTCCCGCCAGTTCCCCAGCATTTTCCCCACATAAGCATCCCATTCCCGCTCCAGCGTCTTATCCATGGTAAAGGTGTGCATGGAGGTGCCGGTGATGCATTGCAGCGTTGTCCCGTCATAGTGGAAGTTCAAGTATAAGCCCTGGATGTCCTCGGCCCGGCAGGCGCCAATCTGGTGCTTCTCCAGGAAAGCGGCAAAGTTTTCCGGGGCCAGCGACAGGACGATCTTGAAGTTTAGCGGGGTGCGCCTGCCTCGTATGATGGCAAAGCAAAGTTCGCGCACCTCCTTCCAGTAGGAGTGCGATCGCTTCGGGGCGTCATCGAAGAAATCCTTCTGCAGGAAGCCGTCCAGGGTAAATTTATTGAATGTGGTGATCTCTCCTTCGATAAAGGAAAACTGGTCAAAGGTTTCCTTCAGGAGAAGGTGGGCCATACAAGTTTTTGCTGATAATGTAATAAAGTCCATATGAAAACTCCTTTTCTAACTCTGATTAATAGTATAGCATAGGTTTGACTTTTATAGGGAAAAACAGTACAATATTCCTATATGTGCAAATAGGGAGAAGGCAGCAGACGTGGGAGTTATAGATAAAAGAAAAGTAAAAGAAAATGAAGAAAAAGATGCAGTGCTGCGTATCGCGGTGACGGTAGCCGTCATCCTTCTGATCATAGGAATCATCGTTGTCGTAGTAAAGGTTCTCAATCCAAAGGCAGATACGCAGAAAGGACTCCAGAAGTTAAAGCAGATGGAGCAGACGGATGTGGCGAAGGTAGATAAGAAGATCCGGAAACTGGAGGAAGCGGAGCGGCAGGCAGACGAGGAGTGGGCTAGTCGTCCGGCAAGCGAGAAGTTTGTCAATGCGCTTGTAATGGGGGATTCCGTCACGCAGGGGCTGTCTGAATTCGGAGTTCTGGATGCGGCATATGTACAGGCCGACCGGGGAACCGGGGTAAGCGAGGCGGCGGATAATAAGATCGAGGAACATCTTGCCAAAGCGGAAGAATTAAAGCCCCAAGTGCTGTTCCTGGCGTACGGGATGAATGATATCAAGGCAGCCAGGGGCAATGCCAAGGCATTTGCCAAGGCATATAAGGCGGTGCTTGAGAGGCTTAAGGAATCATTGCCAGATACCAGGATATACGTTAATAGCATACTTCCTGTGAGGCAGTCCGTGATCGATGAGAATGAATGGTATGGCAACATCGGCGAGTATAATAAGAAACTGGAGGCGCTGTGCGAAAAAGAGGATGTGACGTTCATTGACAACGGAAGCCTGGTAAAGGAAGAATATTATACGGAAGATGGAATCCATATGCAGCCGGATTACTATACAGAATGGGTGAACCATATGGCGGAGGTCGCAGATTTGTGATGAAGAAGCGGAAGATAGATTTGCTTAACATATTAAAATATGGAATGGTCATCGTATTTATCGTCTATATCGTATTTCTCCTGTCCCGGGAGGGCGGTAATGAGGTGCCGGTCAAGACGATAAGTAAGAATATCCTGGCTGTCGTCAAGACGGAGGGAATGAAGAAGGGGACGACCCAGGATCTTAAGAAGTATTATGGGCTGAATGCCAGCGATTATGACGGGGTCATGCTGTATATTCCGGATGATGTCATGAGCGTGAATGAGATTCTGGTGGTCAAGTTAAAGGACAAGTCCCAGGCCGAGGCCGTGGAAGAAGCCGCAAGAAAGCGCCTGGACACCCAGAAGACAAGTTTCGAGGGCTATGGGGCGAAGCAGACAAAACTGATTAATTCGGCGGTACTGGATAGCAGAGGCTATTATCTTTTAATGGCTGTTTCGGAAGATGCGGACAGCATCTATAAGGCTTTTAAGAAGAGTATGTAGAAGAAGGGTTAGGACGGCATGTTATTCAGTAGTATCGTATTTTTATTTACATTTTTACCAGTGATTTTAATCCTATATTATCTTGTACCAAGACGGCTGAAGAATGCGTTGCTTCTTCTTTGCAGTCTTGTTTTCTATGCCTGGGGAGAGCCGGTATATATATTCCTGATGATATTTTCCATTATATTTAACTATATCAGCGGACTTGACATTGCAAGGAATCTTAAGAACCGGCGCGCGGCCCGGGGAAGCCTGATCTTCAACCTGATCGTGAACCTTGGAATTCTGGGGTTCTTCAAATACGAAGGCTTCCTGCTGGACAGTCTGAACCGCGTGCTGCCGGTGGATATTCCGTACAGGGAATTAGCGCTGCCGATCGGGATCTCTTTCTATACCTTCCAGATCCTTTCCTATATTATAGATGTATATCGCCAGAATGTGAAGGCGCAGAAGAATTTTATGGATTTTGCCCTGTATGTGACCATGTTCCCACAGCTGATCGCAGGCCCGATCGTAAGATACTCGGATATTGAGAAGCAGCTGCATTCCAGACAAGAGTCCTTTCGCAAATTCGGAGACGGCGCCATGTTCTTTATCCGGGGGCTGGCAAAGAAGGTGCTGCTGGCCAATACCATTGGCATGGTATTTACGGAGGTTACTTCCCTGGATCCGGGGAAGATGTCCGTACTCAGCGCGTGGCTTGGGTGCGCTGCGTATACCTTCCAGATATACTTCGACTTCAGCGGCTATTCGGATATGGCAATCGGACTTGGCAAAATGTTCGGGTTCGAATTTCTGAAGAACTTTGATTATCCGTACATTTCCAGAAGCATTACGGAATTCTGGCGCAGATGGCACATTTCCCTGAGCACCTGGTTCAAAGAATATCTATACATACCTCTGGGGGGAAACCGGGTAAGCACGGCGAAGCATATCCGCAATCTGCTGGTTGTCTGGTTCCTCACCGGGCTATGGCATGGGGCTGCCTGGAACTTTGTGGCGTGGGGACTGTATTATGGAATCCTTCTGATCATGGAGAAGTATTTTCTTGGGAGATTCCTTGAGAAGCTGCCAGGATTATTGCGCCATATCTACAGCCTGCTGCTGGTGATGATCGGCTGGGTATTTTTCTTCAGCCCCGGCCTTGGAAATGCATTCGGGTATCTGAAAGTAATGTTCGGGGCAGGCGCCCATGGCTTTATCGACAGGGAAGGCCTATATCTATTCTTTACGAATGCAATTCTGTGGGTAGTCCTGATACTTGGCTCTACCCCTTTGGTGCACCGGACGTACGAAAGACTGCTTGAACGCAAAGGACAAGGAAGAATGGCTGTGGGATGCATCCTATATGGCATGATGTTTTTGCTGTGTGTGGCATATCTGGTGACAGAGACTTACAACCCATTCCTGTATTTTAGATTTTAGGAGACGCAATGAAACAGACGAGACAGCGCAAGAAGGGAAAACTGTATAATAGGAAGGCCATGGCGTTACTGTTCATCGGTTTTTTGATGTTATTCTGCCTGGTGAACGTGCTTGTAAGGGATAAGGAATTCTCCGAGAAGGAGAACCGCATGCTGGAGCAGAAGCCAAAACTATCCTGGTCAGGAATCGAGAGCGGGAGATATATGAAGCAATATGAATCCTATAAGTCGGACCAGTTTGCCGGAAGGAACTTTTGGGTGGCGTTTAAGACGCGGGTGGACCTGATAGCCGGAAGACGGGAGTCTAACGGCGTGTTTAAGGGAGATAATAATTATCTTCTGGAAGATATCGCCAAGCCTAATCAGGAGCAGATGAAGCAGAATCTGAAGGCTATCCGGGAATTTGAAAAAGAGTATAAAGATATTCCCATGTATATGATGCTGGTTCCCAATGCCGCCAATATTCTTTCAGAGAGGCTGCCGAACTTTGCGGTAACGGAGAATCAGGAAGCTACATTTGATGCGATCAAAAAGACATTAGGAGATAAGATCACCTGGGTGGACGCAGGCAAGGCTCTGAAAGCCCATAAGAAAGAAGAGATCTATTATCATACGGATCATCACTGGACCACGCTTGGGGCATACTATGCATATGAGGAATTGGCCAAAACGATGAAGCTGGATACAAGCAAAAGCCCGAAACTGAAAGCATACGCAGTGACCAATGCGTTTAACGGAACTCTGTCAGCCACCAGCGGATATGAGACAGGATACGAGGAGCCTATCTATATCTATGTTCCTGAGAAAGAAAAAGATGCGGCGCAGGTGGTGGTCAGCTATGTAGACGAAAAGAAAAAGACCGCCACATTGTACGACCGATCGAAACTGAAGGAAAAGGATAAGTACGCGTTATTCCTGGGCGGCAATTATTCCATGATAGATATCAGGACTACGGCGGACACCACGGACCGGCTGCTGGTGATCAAGGATTCTTATGCTAACTGCCTGATCCCATTCCTGACGCCATATTACAGGGAGATTATTGTCCTGGATCCCCGCTACTATTATGGCGATATCAAGGAAGTCATGAAGGAAAATAAGATATCAAGCGTGCTGTTTCTGTATAATGGAAATACTTTTGTAGAAGATAACAGTATAAGTGGAGTATTGCAAAATGGTGAGACTGAATAAATATCTAAGCGACGCTGGCGTCTGTTCCAGAAGAGAGGCCGACCGGCTGATCGAGAGCGGACAGGTGAGCGTGGATGGACAAAGGGCTGTTCCGGGCATGAAGGTTGCGGATGGCCAGGAAGTAAAAGTCGGAAAAAAAGTAATAAGAAGCAATACGGAAAAGATTGTCCTGGCGGTGAATAAGCCCGCCGGGATTGTTTGTACGGAAGATGTCCGGGAAAAGAAGAATATTATCCGGTATCTGAAGTATCCGGTCCGCGTCACTTATGCAGGACGGCTGGATAAAGATTCGGAAGGACTGCTGATTATGACCAATGACGGGGACTTGATCAACGGGATGATGCGCGCCCGGCATGGCCATGAGAAGGAATACAAGGTGACGGTGAATAAGCCTGTGACGCAAGAGTTCATCAGCAAGATGAAAGAAGGCATCAGGATCGTAGATAAGGAGAAGCGGCTTGATGTGGCCACACGGCCATGCAAGGCGGAAAAACTTGGAAAATATACCTTCTCGATAACGCTGACCCAGGGGCTGAACCGCCAGATAAGAAGGATGTGCGAGGCCCTCGGATACAAAGTGGAAAGACTGGTAAGAGTAAGGATTATGAATATAGAACTGGGCAGCCTGAAGCCAGGCGCCTATCGAAAATTGACAGAGCAGGAGTTAAAGGAATTATATGAACAAGTCAAAGAAAGCCAGAATGCAGGAATTAGTAGAACTTCTTAATAAGGCAGGACGCGCCTACTATCAGAATGCCGAAGAGATCATGAGCAATTATGAGTATGACCGGCTGTACGATGAACTTCTGAAGTTGGAAGAAGAACTTGGGCTCACCCTGTCCAACAGCCCGACAGCGAATGTCGGCTACGAGGTATTAAGCGAACTGCCAAAAGAGCGGCATGAAAGACCCATGCTGTCCCTGGATAAGACAAAGGACGTAGAAGAACTGAAAAGATTCGTTGGAGATCAGAAGGCGCTGATGTCCTGGAAGATGGATGGGCTGACCATCGTCCTGACTTATCGGGAGGGCAGGCTTTTTAAAGCGGTTACCAGGGGAAATGGAGAGGTAGGCGAAGTGGTCACCAACAATGCCAGGGTATTTAAGAATATTCCTCTGCAGATTGCCTACCAGGGCCAATTAATCTTAAGAGGCGAGGCAGTCATCGGATATAAAGACTTTGAAAAGATTAATGAGGAAATCGAGGATGTGGATGCCAGGTACAAGAATCCAAGGAATCTGTGCAGCGGCTCCGTCCGGCAGCTCAATAACGAGATAACGGCAAAGCGTAATGTAAAGTTTTACGCTTTTTCTCTTGTGGAAGCAGAAGGGGTGGACTTTTACAATTCCAGGGCCAGGCAGATGAACTGGCTGATAGAGCAGGGATTTGAGGTGGTAGAGTTTCAGGAAGTAACCCGAGATACGGTGGAGGCTGAAGTTCTTAAATTTTCAGAAAAAATCGCCCAGAATGATTTCCCATCTGATGGACTTGTGCTAGTATATGATGATATAGCGTATGGGCAGTCACTGGGCAGGACATCCAAGTTTCCAAGGGATTCCTTCGCTTTTAAGTGGGCGGACGAGTTAAGAGAGACAAGACTTTTGGAGATCGAATGGAGCCCGTCAAGGACAGGGCTTATTAATCCCGTCGCTATATTTGAGCCTGTTGAATTAGAAGGAACCACCGTAAGCCGTGCCAGCGTCCACAATATCAGCATTATGGAAGAACTGGAACTAGGCGTAGGCGATACCATTGAAGTATATAAAGCAAATATGATCATTCCCCAGATTGCCAGGAACCTGACCAGAAGCGGCGTTAAGGATATTCCAAAGAACTGCCCGGTCTGCCGGGGGCGGACGGAAGTCCGCCAGGTCAGCAACGCCAAGGCATTATACTGCATCAATCCGGACTGCCAGGCAAAGCATGTTAAGTCCTTTGCCCTGTTCGTCAGCCGGGATGCGTTAAATATTGAAGGATTATCTGAAGCAACACTGGAAAAATTCATTTCAATGGGGTATATTAGAGAGTATGCGGATATTTTCCATCTGGACTGCTACCGGGAAGAGATTCAGACCATGGAAGGCTTTGGCGAAAAGTCATACCAGAATCTGATAGACAGCATTGAGAAAGCCAGGACCACCACCCTTCCAAGGGTAATCTACGGTCTGGGAATCGCGAACATCGGGCTTGCCAATGCCAAGATGATATGCAAAGAATTCCAATATGATCTGGAGGCAATGCTCAAGGCTACGGTAGAAGAGTTGAACGCCATATCCGGCATTGGGGAAGTAATCGCGACCGCGTTCGTGGATTATTTTTCCGACAATGTCCACAGGAAAAGACTGCGCAATCTTCTTGCGGAACTCATAATTCCAAAGGAGGAAGCAGACAGCGCTGCCCAGATATTTAATGGGGTCAACTTCGTAATTACAGGCAGCGTGGAGCATTTTGCGAACCGCAATGAAGTAAAGGAATTGATCGAAAGCCTGGGAGGCAAGGTGACAGGCTCGGTTACTTCCAAGACCAATTATCTGATTAACAATGATGTGACAAGCACATCGTCCAAGAATAAGAAAGCAAACGATCTTGGCATCCCCATTATATCGGAAGAGACCTTCCTTAAGATGGTGGAAGAAGGCCGGGGCAAGTAGAAAGAAGGGAAGAAGATGTCTGATCAGGACAATAAGAACGAGAATGAAGTTGAGAAAGTAGAAGATACGCAGGTAGAAGTAGAAGATACGAAGAAGGATGACGATGAATATGAGAAGGTATGCTTCATATGCAGGCGTCCGGAGAGCGTTGCAGGCAAGATGATAGAGCTGCCGAATAATATCTGCGTGTGCAGCGACTGTATGCAGAAGAGCTTCGATGCCATGAGCAATGGGCAGATCGACTACAGCCAGCTGATGAATATGCCGGGGGTGCAGATACTGAATATGGCTGACATGGAGCAGAACATCCCCAAGCAGCAGAAAATTAAGAAGAAAAAAGAAGGGGAGGAGAAAAAGCCTTTGATTAATATCAAGGACATCCCTGCTCCACACAAGATCAAGGCAAAGCTGGATGACTATGTAGTGGGACAGGAATATGCCAAGAAGGCTATGTCCGTTGCGGTCTATAATCATTACAAGCGGGTTGCTACGGATACGATGGATGATATAGAGATTGAGAAGTCCAATATGCTGATGATCGGGCCTACCGGTTCCGGCAAGACCTATCTGGTCAAGACGCTGGCAAGGCTTCTGGATGTGCCTCTTGCTATTACGGATGCCACATCTCTAACGGAGGCAGGCTATATTGGAGATGATATAGAAAGCGTCGTATCCAAACTCTTGGCAGCAGCTGAAAATGATATAGAGAAAGCAGAACAGGGAATCATCTTTATTGATGAGATTGACAAGATTGCCAAGAAGAAGAACTCCAGCCAGCGGGATGTAAGCGGTGAGTCCGTACAGCAGGGAATGCTCAAACTGCTGGAAGGAAGCGACGTAGAGGTACCGGTAGGCGCCAACAGCAAGAATGCTATGGTGCCGCTTACGACGGTGAATACGAAGAATATCCTGTTCATCTGCGGAGGCGCGTTTCCGGATCTGGAAGGTATTATCAAGGAACGTCTGACCAAACAGTCTTCCATCGGATTCGGGGCGGATCTTAAGGATAAATATGACCATGACAAGACGATACTTGAGAAAGTGACGACGGAGGACCTTCGCAATTTCGGAATGATTCCGGAGTTTTTGGGGCGTCTGCCAATCGTATTTACGCTTCAGGGCATGAATGAGCACATGCTGATCAAGATACTCAAAGAGCCTAAGAACGCAATTTTGAAGCAGTATCAGAAACTTCTGGCGCTGGATGAAGTGAATCTTCTCTTTGACGACGGCGCGCTGGAGGCGATCGCCAAGAAGGCAATGAAGAAAGACACCGGGGCGAGGGCGCTTCGGGCGATTATAGAAGAGTTCATGCTGGATATTATGTATGAGATACCGAAAGATGACAGCATTGGCCAGGTGACCATAACGAGAGAATACATAGAAGGGACGGGAGGACCTCTTATCATGCTGAGGGGTCAGGACGTGGCAAGGATACAGTAATGAGTGATTATAATTATCTATTGGATTTGGCAATTATATTGTTGTGTACAAAATTATTGGGATTAGCAACAAGAAAGGTACAGATGCCTCAAGTCGTGGGGGCGCTTATGGCCGGACTTATCTTAGGACCGGCCATGTGCGGCGTATTGACGGAGACAAACTTTATCAAGGCAGTAGCGGAATTGGGGGTAATCGTCCTGATGTTCTGTGCCGGCCTGGAGACAGATATTAAGGAACTGAAGGCCAGTGGAAAGGCATCCTTTATCATTGCGCTCTGTGGCGTGCTGGTGCCGCTTGCCGGCGGATTTGCCCTGGCATATTTCTTCAACAGGCCGGGCATGATCGCATCGGATGCCGGCGGAAGCATATTCCTCCAGAATATCTTTATTGGCGTCGTGCTGACGGCTACATCCGTAAGTATTACGGTTGAAACGCTAAAAGAATTAGGAAAGTTAAAGACGCGATCTGGAAATGCGATCCTTGGAGCGGCGATTATTGATGATATCCTTGGAATCATAGCGCTAACGATCGTTACAAGCCTGGCAGATTCCTCCGTGAGGTTATGGGTCGTGCTGCTGAAGATTGTGGGATTCTTTGTCTTTTCCGCGGTTGTCGGCTTTATATTCTACAAGGTGTACAAGGAATGGACAGAGTCAGCGCCCAGAAATCTGCACAGGCATGTTATCATTGCCTTCGTATTCTGCCTTCTGATGGCATATACGGCGGAAGAATTCTTTGGCGTAGCGGATATTACCGGCGCGTTTTTGGCCGGCCTGATCATATCCAATACCCAGAGATCCGTATTCGTGGAGACAAAGTTTGATACGCTGTCCTATATGCTGCTTTCTCCCGTGTTTTTCGCCAGCATAGGACTGAAGGTAGTATTGCCCAAGATGTCGCTTACCATCGTCATATTTTCCCTGCTTCTGATCATCGTAGCGGTAATTACGAAGATTATCGGCTGCGGACTGGGGGCTAAGGCATGCGGGTACAAGCCTTACCAGTATAAGCGGATTGGTGTGGGAATGGTCTCCCGTGGAGAGGTGGCTCTGATCGTGGCAAGCAAGGGAGCCTCACTGGGACTGCTTGGGACGGCCTTCTTAGGGCCGGTCATTATCATGGTGGTAGTTACAACGATCATTACGCCGATATTGCTGAAGATCGTATTCAAGAAAGGCCCGGATTTGCCCATCCCGAAGGAACAGGAAGTATCCAGTTACTACGAAGAAGCGGCTATCCATCGCGGAGAAGCCAAATAATCTGACATATGGAATAGAATGCCTCATATACTTATTAAAAAGTATATGGGGTATTTTTATGGATGGAGAAACATGCCGAAATAAGATTTTGTCAGAGGATTACTGGGATTTTCTGATCCCGAATTTCCGGATGGATGACTTGGAACTGGTGCCTGCGGAGCGGTCCTGCCACCAAGAGATGGACTTCGGCTATCGCGCGGTTTATATTGATAGCAGCATACTAGATCCGCTTACGATCCGGGAATACCGGTACAATTCTATCCCCAACTGCTATGCGCTTCTGGATATGGAGACTTTGAACATAGCAGGAATCAGCCTGGTTCAGAACTATCCGACGCTTCAGCTGATGGGGAGAAACGTGATGATAGGTTTTATAGATACAGGTATTGACTATAGGAACCCGGTATTTAAAAATATTGACGGATCAACAAGGATCGCAGGGATATGGGATCAGACGATCCAGGATGGAACGCCTCCGGGAGGTCTTGATTATGGGAGCGAATACACGGAGGATAGGATCAATGAGGCCCTCCGCACCGAGAATCCGCTGGATATCGTGCCCAGCATGGATATGAATGGACATGGGACCTTCCTTGCAAGCGTGGCAGCTGGAAGCGCGGACGTTCCAAACCGCTTTCTTGGAGCCGCGCCGGAATCCACGATTGCCGTTGTAAAATTAAAGCCTGCAAAGAGTTACTTGAAGGATTTTTATGCCATACGCAGCGATGCGGTCTGCTTTCAGGAGAACGATATTATGCTGGGACTGAAGTACTTGAACAATCTGGCGCGGGAAAGGAATATGCCTCTTGTCATGTGCATTGCGCTGGGAACCAACTTCGGCGGGCATAATGGGACGTCTCTGCTATCCGGCATGCTGGATACCTATTCCTACATATTAAACCGCAGCGTAGTAATCGGCACTGGAAATGAGGCGGCCAAGCGGCATCATTTTTACCATATGCTGGAAGGCATTAATGCAGAGACTAGCGCGGAGATACACGTGGGAGAAGGCGTGCAAGGTTTTGTTGCCGAATTATGGACGATGCTTCCCAATGTAGTGACGATTTCCATTATCTCGCCCTCTGGGGAACGCACAAGGCAGATATCCATAAGGCAGGGAGACCGGTATGATCTGAGATTTGTCTTTGAGAAGACGGAGGTATCGGTTGAATACCGCCTTCTTTTGGAAAATAACGATTCTCAGCTGATATTTCTGCGGTTTCAGAATCCAGTGCCAGGCATTTGGCAGATCAATGTGGAGCCTGTTCAGATCGCTGAGGGGGATTTTCATATCTGGCTTCCGATCCAGGAGTTCCTGTCCGGCGAAGTCTATTTTCTGGAATCCAATCCCGACACGACGCTTACGGAACCAGGAACCAGCAGATCAGCAATGACGGTCGCCTATTATAACGGACGGGATAATGGAGTTGATATTAATTCAGGGAGGGGTTATACTAGAGATGGATTAGTCAAGCCTGATTTTGCAGCGCCTGGGGTGATGGTTACAGGTGCGGGATTAAACGGACAGTTTGTTACCAAAAGCGGCTCAAGCGTATCTGCCGGCATCACGGCAGGAGCAGTGGCGCTTCTGACGGAATGGCTGCAGAATGAGCCGGGAGCGCGCGGCGTGAACTCCAGCCAGATAAGAAGCATCATACTGCTGGGCGTGAACCAGAGGCCGTTGATGGAATATCCGAACAAGGAATGGGGATATGGAACGCTGGACTTGTACCGTGCCCTCGATACACTGCGGAGAATATAAATGATTATATCAAAGGATAAAAGGAGAAGAAAAGATGGCAGATTTTTTTGAAGAATTAGGGAAACGAATCTCAGATGTAGCAAGCGATCTGGGAAAGAAGACGGAAGATACGATTGAAATCCAGAAGATCAAAGGTGAGATCCGTTCTTTGAAGCGTGCAAATGACAGGGATCTCATGGATCTGGGACGCATGGTGTATGATAAATTCCAAAAAGGGGAGATACCGGATACTGATTATATCGACCTCTGCGACAACATTGAGAAGAGAGAGGAAGAGATTGAGAGGCAGGAAGAAGAGATTGTAAGAATCAAAGAGGATATATAGATGCTTTCGTTAATAGCGGCCGGCACATTTACGGTACTGCTGGGATTGGATGTACTCCTAAAGCAGCATGTAGAAGAAAATATCAAGTCCGGAGAAGAAAAAAAAGTGCTTGGGGGAAAAGTCGTCATACGCAAGGTGTATAACAAAGGGTTCCTGCTGAATTCCCTGGAAAGCCATCCTGTGCTGATCAAGACGGTATCCATCCTGGCGGGGGCAGGCGTGCTTGCGTGCGGCGCGTGGACATTTGTCAGAAAAGGACATTTCACCGAGAAACTGGGCATGGCTATTCTGGGGGCAGGCGCTGCAAGCAATCTGTTTGACCGGCTGTCAAGAGGGAAAGTCATTGATTATATCGGAATCTGGAGCAAAAATCAATTTCTTGCCAGGCTGACAGCCAATCTGGGGGATTTCTATATTCTTCTGGGGGCAGTTTTGCTGGCACTGAAAAGATCATACCCGGAATTGTCTGAGGAGGAGTTAAAAGAGATCTCTGAGAAGGTGAAGAGCCGTAAGTTCAAATTATAAGAGGCAATGGCAGCATTGCCTCTTTTCTTTATTATATATGTCTGCTACAGTTGGAAGAATTCCTTTACCTGCCCCAGGATGATGCCCATAAGCCTGGTTCTGGACTCCACGCTTGCCCAGCCCACGTGGGGAGTGATGAAAAGCTTTCTGCTGTCTGTAATGCGAAGCAGAGGATTGTCCGGACTCATTGGCTCCGTACAAAGCACATCTAAGCCTGCGGCGGCAATCTCGCCTTGCTCCAGGGCGGCAGCAAGATCCTGCTCGACAACGATAGGACCCCGGCCAAGGTTCAGAAAGATGCAGGTTTTCTTCATCTTCTGAAATGCCCGGGCATCAATCAGATTTTCCGTTTGCGCATTGAGCGGCGCGTGTACGGAGATAATATCGGAAGAGGCAAGCAAAGTATCCATGTCTACCTGATGGTAGCCATCCTGAGGGGCGCTGCCGGAAGGAGAGGCGTAGATAACATTTAGTCCAAAGGCCTCCGCAATAGAGGCTACCCGCCTGCCGATATTGCCAAGCCCGATGATCCCAAAGGTCTTGCCATGCAACTCATAAAACCGTTCTTCAAAGTGCGTAAAGATCGTATCATTGGTATAGCGGCCTTCTTTTACATAATCATCATAGTACCGAAGTTTCTCAAGAAGGAAAAGCAGCATTGCAAAGGTGTGCTGCGCGACGGATTCTGTTGAATATCCGGCAACATTCCTCCATGCGATATTGCGGCTTTTTAAATAGTCCTTATCCAGATTATTGGTTCCCGTGGCAGTCACGCAGACCAACTTCAGGTTCCGGGCCTTCCCAATAGTCGATTCATTTACCTGTATCTTATTTACAATCATTACGTCGGCATCTTCGACCCGCCCAGGGACTTCTTCGGAAGTAGTGAAAGGATACTTCACCACCTCGCCTAACTGGTCATAGCCGGACAAGTCGATGTCTTCGCCGATTGTCTTTACATCTAGGAATACGATTTTCATAAAACAGGCCTCCCTTACATATTCATTTATCAGTATATTGGAAAATTATATCACAGGAAAGTGATTACGAAAACAGAATACTTAGAATCGGGCATGAAAAAAGCGGGTGATGGGAATCGAACCCACGTATCCAGCTTGGAAGGCTGGTGTTCTACCATTGAACTACACCCGCATATCGGGGTGACAGGATTCGAACTTGCGACCTCCTGGTCCCAAACCAGGCGCTCTAGCCAAACTGAGCCACACCCCGTAATAACTTATCTGATTGTGAACGTTTCACGCTGTGAACGAAATAAATAATATCATTTTTGGAAACAAATATCAAGAGTTAATTGCAAAGAATGTTAAAAAAATACCAGCCATGAAATATCCCATGGCTGGCATTCCCCCTTATTCTCCTCCCGGGCCGTCTTTCCTTGGCCGCTGGGATTCTGGCAGCGGTTCCACTGCCTTTGTAGGATTCAGACGTTCGTCATTGGATTCCTTATCCTTCTGCTTGTCTGAAATCGTTGGAATAGGTGCTTCAACTATCTCTTTCATGCGTAATCCTCCTTGCCTATTCTGCCTCTCCCTCTGCCACGATATCTTCCAGAACGTGAATTAAGTCGTGGATGGATTCCAGCCTTACATCCCGTTCCAGGATACAGTTTTTAAGATTAATAGACAGTGATTCGAATTTGTCCCGGATTGCCGGGGATACATAGGATGCCATATAATCACCTCGCTATAGTATGTGCAGAAAGCGGCCGGTTTATTAATTTTGAATTTGGCAGGGACTTTAAGTTGAAGTGAAGGATACCCGTGTGACGGGTTATCCTTCAGGAAAGAATTGCAGATCAATCTAAGGTATTCATCATTTTCCAAGCACAGCAGCAAGGCGTACTGCAAGTACCGGAAACCTTGATAGGTCAAATATGACAAAAGTTTATTGAACTCGTCGAGATTCGACCGGCTTGGAAATAGGAAATAAAAAAATGGAGTATACGGGACTTGAACCCGTGACCTCCACACTGCCAGTGTGGCGCGCTCCCAACTGCGCTAATACCCCATACCGAGATTATAGCATGGAAACTGGCAGATGAAAAGCAGTAATTTTACTATTTCCGTTCTGAATCATCAATCATCTTCTGAAGCTTGGTACGCATTGCGTCTTTATCCTCTGCGGAGAGGCGAAGGGCGTCTTCCTCTTTCAACTCTTTTAATGTTCTGTCTGCCTCCTGGACAAATGCTGTTTTAATTATTTTTTTAATATCATACATAGAATCTACCTCCTGTTACTATCATAAACCAGTTAAAGCACTGTTGGGAAAGGAAATATATGGAAAATAAGTGATTTAAGAATTCCTTAAGTTGATACTAGAATTTCATTATTGTATAATAACTACTATACCATAAAATGAATAATTGTATATTTATTATAGATAACCTAGTTAGAACATGAGAGGATGAGCATATAAATGGCACAAAAGAAGAGGACAAGACAGTCCAGAAGGAGGCAGCAGGTTCGGCGCCAACTGCTGATCGTGCTGGTTTTAATTGTGGCGGTCGTCTGCGCGGCAGTCAGCTGCCATATACAGGAGACAAGGCACAAGGCAGAGGCAAAAGCAGCTGTCAAGACAGAGCAGCAGAAATCCTCAAAGGGGAAGAAGGAGAATGCCAAGGTAAAGGTAGAGACGCCAAAGCAGAGGCTTAAGAGGGTGGAAATTACAGCGAAGCAAAAAGGTTATCCGGACAGCGTAGTCGGACTGCTGGGAAAAAATAAAGAGACTGTGGATTTCGTGGAGGACTATGAGGCGAAAAAGGATGTTCCGGCGGCCGATAATATCGGAGAGAGTTACGTGGAGGGACAGATCCCGCAATTGCTGCAATGGGACGAGCGCTGGGGCTATGCTTCCTACGGTACCAGCATCGTGGCGGTAAGCGGATGCGGGCCAACCTGTATGGCTATGGTAGCGGCAGGGCTTAATAAGGATCCGTCCATAACCCCTGCAAAAGTAGCGGCATACGGAACAGAGAATCATTATGTAGATGAACACAATAATACCTATTGGGCGTTTATGCGAGAGGCAGGGGGCAACTGGAACCTGTCCTCCTATGAGGGCGTTCTTACGGAAGCGCAGGTAAGCGCGGAATTGGCAGCAGGGCATCCGATTATCTGCAGCGTAGGACCTGGGGACTTTACCCAGAATGGACATTTTATCGTATTGACCGGATATGAGAATGGCGTTGTCAAGGTAAATGATCCCTTCAGCAAGAAGAACAGTGAGGCGTCCTGGATATTTAAAGACATCGCGGACCAGATCAAAGCGATGTGGGTATACTCTTTGAAGCAATAGATGGAAGGCAGATGCTGCCTTCCTTTTCTTTGCCCGAAAATGATCTGCCAGAATATATTCCCGGCAAATATCACGACAAGGAAGTTTAATCAGGGGACATCTTATCCCCTTTTACAGGGAGGCTATCTGGCAATTCCTGCTTATTCTATCCAAGAAGTAAAAGATTTGCCATATCCGGCATGTGGGGCGGATATGGCAAAATCTTTCGTGCAGTGGTATTGTCAATATTAGTTGACAATATCAGATTCTTTTGCGTCTGCTTTTGGTTTCATAGTCCAAAACACTACATTCATTACAATGACAATCAGTAACACAACTGCCATAGCCACCCAAAAGCCGATATTAAGACCA
>ERZ894236.236-NODE-236-length-78086-cov-16.4947_pt1 | contig 78086 bp, 68 predicted proteins | sample MGYA00380297_ERZ894236 | MGnify/ENA primary metagenome ERZ894236 (study PRJEB32331, sample SAMN06328420) | human gut metagenome | biome: human gut microbiome; feature: stool | host: Homo sapiens | collected 2014-08-04 ... | reverse complement strand
CAGCCTTTCTGTTCCCGAAGATCATGCGGAACAGGCTATCCTTGTAATTTCTGTTCACTTGTTTTTTTCTGAGTGCCCTGCTTATGCTTCTCCTTCTGTTTCTGTTTCTGTTCATATTGCCTCGTCTTTCCAAAGCAGCGAAAACCTCAGGAACCTGTATACATTATAACAGAAAGATACCCGTTCCACAACTTGCCGCTCCCGCGCTTTTTCTTATTCAGTTGTTACTACATTGTGAATTCCGGCAGAAATTGCCGATTTAATGAAATTGAAAAATAGAAAAATCCATATCAGAATATGTGGAACAGTATAGCAGATACAGCACTCCACTGCAATAATATTTTTTAAAAATTTATAGAAAGTTTACCCCATCTTTTTTAATTAAAAGAGCCGGAACGGCAGTTTTTTGACCCAACCGTTCCGACCAGAAATAAGTACACAGACCTGATTGATCAGTTAGCAAAACGTAACCTTCTCAATCCCCATAAACTTACACAGCAGGCTCATCACATCTGTATAATCCCCTTCTTTCACCAGAAGATGATGGTCCATTCCCTTTTCCATCAGTGTATTTACCACCTGGCTGGCTTTTCCGGACACGTGGAGTTTAACAAGGAGTTTCTCTCCCCCCTCTACCCATTCCTCATGGGTGGCTGCCTCCACATCGGCCTTTTCCACCAGAAGCTTATACTGTCCCCTGTTTCCCACAATGCTGGAAACGGTCACACTTTCCATGCCCTTCAGCGGCACGCCCACGAATGTGCCTTTCTCGCCGCTTGGTGAAATCTGTACCTTGTCGATGCTCTCTGCCAGGGAATGGGCTGTGCTCCCCTCATGAGCCAGGGCCAGGATATTGTTCACATCATCCATGCTGCCCACCTCGCCGAGGGCACAGGCGCCGCCCTTTGCCGCCAGATTCAGCATATACATCACCATGGTGTGGCCGATATCTCCCTCTGTGTCCACGATCATCCCCTCGTCTGCCAGCCAGGAGGATGTCAGGTTCATCAGTCCGCTGTACATGGGATAACACTCCGCTGCCATGGCGTCCAGGGAATACCGCTCAATGACTTTTTTTGTAGAGAGATATACCTTTGCCATATACAGCATGGTCTCCTTATCCGCCAGCACCTTTCCGGTGCGCTTTGACAGGCAGTTAAGTGTCTTTTCAGCTTCCTCATCGCTGATCTTATCTGCCCCTTCCGTAATCTCGCTCATTTCAATATGGATCAGGGTCACACCAAATTTTTTTGAAAATTCCCACTCCTCTGCGGACATATCCTGGGGACCTGCCACACGCCATGTCTGACGGGGGCCCACAAGGGCAAGGCGCATTCCCTTTACCGCCCTGATGATCTGGGATGCCTGGGCCGCTGCTTTTACTCTGCCTGCAGGTGCCTCATCTTCCGGCAGTCCGTAAACGTACTCGTATTCGATGCCCTGACCTTTCAGGATGGAACCGAAATGCTGTACACATCCGATGGAAAATGTCTCTGTGTAAGGCACTGCCCAGAAAATTGTGGGAATCTGCAGCTCGTTCATGAAGATATACTGCATGGAGTCCATGATCCATGTCACTTCCACAATAACCAGCGCATCCAAATCCTCTTTTTTAAACTGTCTGCATACGTCCACCGCATCCGCCGCATCCCATGCCACCTTATCTGCGCATACCACTTCTAACCCCTGGCTGCTCAGTGCGTTTTTCACTCCGTTTATCAATTCCTCTGCTCTTTGTCCCCCGCTCTCAAATCTGCAGGTGACGCCTACAACTCCTACTTTTGGCTGGTTCATCTCTAATTCCTCCTATTTGAAATGGCTGGGAGCACAGCTCCATGTAATGACTGCCGGCTCCATTCCTATATTTGTCAGTTCGTGGGGTTCCCCCTCCTCTACCAGGATGATATCCCCCTCAAAAAGCTCATAGTGTCCTCCCGTATGGGGATTTCTCATGATCACATGTCCACGGCTCACAAAAAACACTTCATGGGACAACGGATGGCCGGGATCGATGCCCCCGGTCTGTCCGGGCAGAAGGGTGGAGGAACCAAATGTGATCTTACCTGTTTCCAGATATTCTCTGCAGACTTCCGGTCCGTCCAGGGAAATCCGCGCCTCTTTCTCTCTCATAACTTTCATATCTTTCCCCCTCCTAAAAGAAATCCTTTTCTCTGTATAAAAGTGCCTCTCCGGAAAATACCTGTCCACTGACCGCTTCCGCAATAAAAATACAGTGGTCAGAGCTTTCCGTCACACTCGTCACCTCACATATGATGCAGGCGGCAGCACCTTTGATAAAGGGCAGCCCTTCCTCTGTAAATTCCACATCCACTTCCGCCAGCTTGTCCTTTTTTCTTCCGCTGACACTGCCGCATTTCAGGGCAGTCTCTCTCTGATCCTTTGTCAGAACGCTCACGGAAAATCTACTGCTGGCCTTCAGAAGCTCTGCGGTGTAGTGGCTCTTTGAGACTGCCGCCATCAGCATGGGCGGCCTTCCCGATACCTGGGACAGCCAGGCTGCTGTCATCAGATTATATTTTCCGTCTGCATGGGTACCAATGACATATACGCCGTGCGTCATGGTGTTCATGGCAGACCGGATATTTTTTTCGCTCATAAGTTTGCATCCTTATCTTACATATTCGTATTACATTTTTTCAAAGCATTCGGTCAGGTCAGAGAAAAGTTTACGGTACATGGCGTACCCTTTCTCATAGGCCTCCCGGTTGTGGGCAGAGGGTGTGATGCGTTCTTTGACTTCCACCATACTGTCCACTGCGCTTTCCACACTCTCAAAGATGCCCGTGGCAGTCCCTGCCAGTATGGCGGCTCCCAGAGATGCGGCCTCCACGGATTTGACGGTCTCCAGTGTCACCTGATTGATATCTGCCTTGATCTGACACCATACCCGGCTCTTGGAACCGCCGCCCAGGGAACGAATCTCTTTTACCCGGATTCCCATGTCGTTCAGTGCTTCTATATTCCGCCGCAAGATATAGCCCAAAGATTCCATAATAGATCTCATAAAATGCGGCATGGTATGCTGGAGAGTAAACCCGAACCAGACACCTTTCGCCTTGGAATTTACATCCGGGGCCAGGGACCCCGACAGATGAGGAAGCATGACCAGGCCGTCAGAACCGGCCGGTATCTTTTCCACCTGCTTACTGATTATATCGTAGGCATCCTGACCTCCTCTTTTCTCAGCCAGCATTTCCACCTCACAGAATTTATCCCGGAACCAGCGCAGGGTCATGCCTCCGTTAGTGAATGTGTGGATCATATACATTCCGTTTACAGGGAAACAGAACAGGGGCATTTTACATGCAGGATCAAATACGGGTTTGTTGACCGGAACACATACGGCAAGTGCCGCACCCACAGTCTCGGAGAACATGCCCTCCCTGATATTTCCTGCACCGATGGCGCCTGCCGCCTGGTCAAGCGCGCCGGTGCAGACCGTAAGATCCGTTCCGAGGCCCAGCTCTGCTGCTACCTCGGGCAGGATTTTTCCCACTATCTCCCCGGATTCCCTGACAGGGGCAAGCTGTGATTCCTTGATTCCCAGAAAATCCAGCATCTCCTGCCAGTAACTTCTTTCAATAATATCCCAGTAGGTGGAGGAGCAGACAAGAGATGGCTCTGTGGCATATTTTCCTGTCAGCCTGTAGATAAAGTAATCCTCGATCAGGAGAAACTTGTCTGTGTTCTGAAAAACTTCCGGCTCATGCTCACGTACCCAGAGGATTTTCGATGCGGGCCAGCAGGCCTCAAAACTGACCTGGCCTGTTTTCTGATAGCACTCGGCATTTCCGAAGGCCTCCTTAAGCATCTCTGCCTCCCTGACTGCGCGGTTATCCATCCATACAATGGCATTTCTTAGGGGCCTGCCGTCCTTGTCCAGAAAGAAGATGGTCTCCCCCTGGGCGGACATGGCAAGGGAAATCTGCGCGTCCTTTGCTATGGTGTAACGGCTTTTTATATCCTTCAGACCTATGCAGAAGGCATCCCAATATACTTCCGGTTTTTCCTCCACATAATTAGGGGCAGGAGTCAGTAAATCGTATTCCTGGGTGGAGACAGCCAGCAGTGCACCTGTCCTGTCAAACAGGGCAATCTTCATTGCAGTGGTTCCAATGTCCAGACCAAGCAGCAATTTCATTATCCCACCTCCTCTATTTCAAAACTTCCGGGTTCACCACATTATAGGGTTTCTTCCCCTCCAGCACTCCGATGATTCCGCCCAGTGCCTCCCGGCACATGCCCATGCGTGCCTTCAGGGTACAACTGGCGATATGCGGGGTCAGTGTCACGTTGTCAAGCTCCAGAAGCTCCGGTTCCACATTCGGCTCATCCTCGAACACATCCAGGCCCGCGCCCTTGATCGTGCCGTCCTTCAATGCCTTTGCCAGTGCTTTTTCATCAACAATAGGGCCTCTCGCCGCGTTGATAAGATAGGCGCTGTCCTTCATGGCCCGGAATACTTCCGCATTGAAGATATGATGGTTCTCCGGAATATACGGCATGTGCAGGGTAATGCAGTCACTGTTCTTTACCACATCATCGAAGCTCATGTACGTTACGTTATATTCTTTTTCCACTTCCTGTGAAGCTCTGTATTTGTCAAAGTAGATGACTTTCATCCCAAGTCCCTGGGCTTTTTTGCAGACCATCTTTCCGATACGCCCGAAGCCCATGATTCCCAGCGTTCTGCCGTAGACTTCACAGTCGATATCTGAGAAATTCGGTGAGTTCCACACACCGCGGCGCACCTCCCTGTCATATCTTGCCACACCGCGCATGGTGGCGATCAGTAGAGCCACTGCATGTTCCGCTGTGGCCTCCGTCACTGTTGTGGGAGTATTTACAACAGGCAGCCCCACCTCTGTGGCATATTTCCAGTCTATGTTGTTGTAGCCCACGCCGAAATTGGCAATGACTTTCAGGTTCTTTGCCCTGTCGATCACCTTTTTGTCACCCTCGTTGTCCAGTATGAAATAAGCATCATAATCCTCGATCATTTCGTATACCTCATCATAAGAAAACGCGTGTTTTTCTCTGGACGGACAGGTGAAATCATAGTCTTCTTTATATGGGGCAAGGCATTCTTCCGGAACCCATTCTGAAATCAGTATTTTTTTCATAGATTTTACTTCCTTTCTGCTGTTTGATCACTGTTTTCATCATACCTGCAATCGCCTGCAGAGTCGATGAGCAATCTTGCATTTATCATTTCTTATCTTGTCATTTTGGCTGAATCCTGTCCTGCATATGATTGGACCTATTACAGGATTCCATCAAAGAAGGAATGTACTGATCCCCGGCACCAGCGCAACCAGAATACAGATCAGAAATACCGTCACGATCAAAGGCCATCCTTCTTTTATGTAGTCAACCAGCTTCACTTTCGTAACCGACATGCAGGTAAAGAGCATTACCCCGAAAGGCGGTGTAATGCCGCCGATGGTATCCATGAGGCACATAACGATACCGAGATGAATAGGGCTGATTCCCAGCGCTATGGCGGCAGGGACCAGAAGAGGCGGCAGTATGATCAGGGCAGCCGCTGCATCCAGGAACATGCCCAGGATAAAGAGGAACAAAAGGACCAGCATGATGAATACATATTTGTTGCTTGTCAGGTTCAGAAGCGCGGAAGCCATGTTCTGCGGAATCTGCTCCCAGACCATATACTGCGAGAACAGGCCTGCTGCCGATAAGATCAGCAGAACGTTAGCTGTGCTTGACACAGAGTCAACAATAATATGTTTGATATGTTCTCTCTTCAGCTCTTTATATACGAATTTACCGATGATGATGGAGTAGACAATGGTCACCGCACCGCATTCCGTGGGTGTGAAAATCCCCATCCTCAGACCCATAATGATTCCAAAGGGCAGAATCAGTGCCCAGACGGATTTTTTAAGCTGAGGCCATATTTCCTTCCAGGTTGGCCTGTGGCTCCTGGATGCAATAAACCCTCTTTTTTTCGATACGATATAATTGGTGATCATAAGGGAAATGGCGATCAATATTCCCGGTATGTAACCTGCGAGGAACATGTCCCCGATAGATACACTTGCCGCCGTCGCATAGATGATCAGGCAGATTCCCGGCGGTATGATGGGTGTGATACAGGAGGATGCCGCTGTGATCGCCGCCGCATAACCTTTTGTATATCCTCTCTTCTCCATTTCCGGCACCAGCATCTTGCTCTCAAAGGCACAATCCGCGCAGGAGGAACCTGAGATTCCGCCCATGAATGTGCTGAGCAGCACATTCGTATGCCCCAGACCGCCTGTAAAATGCCCTGTCAGCACTTCACAGAAATCCATCAGACTGCTGGAGATTCCTCCGTATCCCATGATACATCCGGCTGTGATGAAGAACGGTACTGCCAGCATGGTAAAGGATTCCGATGTGGACAGCAGTGACTGGGTCATGACATCCATGGGCACTCCCTCACACATAAATACAAAATACACAAGCGCTGAAATGATCATGGAAAATGCAACCGGTATATTCAGGAAAAACAGTACAAAAACCAGTAAAATCGGCCATAGATTCATCTTTCTTCACCCCTTTCTTCTGTCTGTTCCCTCTCCTCAAGAACCATATCCTCCACGGTTTCCACAGTAAAGATTCCCTGATATATAGGTCTTGTGTGGAAATAATCCTGGTATCTCACCACATTGATGCAGAAGAAAATAGCATGGATGAACATCAGGCCAAAGCCTACCGTCATGGCCAGAGCTTCAAAAGTATAAGGGATATTCATGATCGGTGTCTTTCTTGTCCACGCATTTACGGAATATACCAGGCTTAAATATGCCGCTGCTCCGATACACACAATCTGCACTATCATGGAAAACATAGTTACCACCACTTTTAATTTTTCAGGAAAAACCCTTACCAGGATATCAATGGAACTGTGCTGATACCGTTTGTACACTGCACTGGCTCCCACAAAGATCAGCCAGGCAAAGCAGAAATACGATATTTCCTCTGCCCAGGGATAGCTCTTGCTCAGGACCAGTCTGCAGAATACATTAAAAACTGTTGCCACAGACATGATACAGAGAGCGATACCAGCAATAATCTCTTCTATATTTACACATATTTTTTTCAGCATTTTTTCTCCTAACCCCCTTTTCAGGACAGGCCGTCTGTCTATTCATGGCCTAACGCTTTTTTCGCTCTGTCATACAAACCTTCCGACCATTCCGGGAATTTCGTATATACAACCTGGCAGGCTTCCTTAAAGGCTTCTGTGTCAGCTTCGTGGAATTCTACGCCCTCTGCCTCCATTTTTTCCTTGATCGCCTCTTCGTCCGCAAGCACGTGCTCTGTGGTGTACTCGGCAAAGCTGACGGCTTCCTCTTTCAGAATCGTCTGCAGATCCTCATCCAGGCTCTTGTACACATCTGTGGATATGATGATTCCATCCGGTGCTATAATATGAGATGTCATGGTCACGTGTTTGGCAACCTCCTGGAATTTCGCAGCGTAGATCAGGGAAAGCGGATTTTCCATGGCATCACAGACTCCCTGCTGCAGGGCTGTGTAAACCTCTGAAAAAGCAACGGTTGTAGGGCTTGCGCCCATGGCCTTTACCATCTCGATCTGAAGCGGGGTACTCGGCACACGGAATTTCACACCCTTCATCTCACTCAGGTCAGCAACCGAATGCGTTGCAATGGTCTGTCGGGTTCCGTAGTAACCGCTCATGTTGTCAAGGACTGTGATGCCTGCATCTGCACACTTCTGTGCCAGATCTTCACCGAATTCCGAAAATGCCAGTTCCTTAATTTCAGACACGTCATCATACAGGTAAGGGGCAAACATGATGGCATAATCCGGACAGTAATCCTTCAGCAGGGCAGGGTCCACATAATTCATCATGTAGCTTCCTCTTCCAATCTGTTCAATGACCGCGTCGTCATCACCCATAACAGAATCCGCAAAGACCTGAATCTCCAGTCTTCCGTCACACCGCTCATTCACTTTCTCTGCAAATGTCTCGATGTCCTTGGATATGACGCTGTCACTGGGAATAGAGTGCGCGAATTTAAGCGTTATCTTTTTTCCGCTCTGTTGTTCCGCTCCCGCTGCTTTCACTTCACTTCCGCTTGTCTTGTTTTGGCCGCTGCCGCCGCAGCCGGACATCATGCCTGCCGCCAATGCTGTTACTGCTGCAAATACTATTACTTTTCTCATCTTCATAATCTGATTTCCTTCTTTCTTTTTTATTTGTAATGGTCCCGTCCTCTTCCGGATACCGGCTTACAGAACCTTTCCAACTGCCGAAAACCGCTTTGCGATAGTCCGATGCCTGATACCGCTGTCTTCTCATACGGTAAGCGCAGGAATTGCGCAGACCTGTCTGGACGGTTAGAAACAGTTACCATATATCTTCTGATTCATCTGCATGTTTTTTTCATCCCCCGGGCATTTTATCCACTCCTTCCCTGTCACTGTTTCAAGCACTTCAATGTAATAATAGAATACAGGAAACATGTGTCAAATCCTATAATATATCTTGCACACGGGGTTTCTTTTCTTGTCATTCTGTATACTATCTTTTTGATTTTTCATCTGTTTTCATCACTTTATCCTAATCCTGCTGTTAATCCGGCGCGTACCGGAACGAGCCAGAAATTTTTTTCACTGTAATGGAGGAAAGAAAATGCAGTACAGACTATGGAACTGCTTATTTCTTTATAAACTAAACGGTCCGCAGTCATTTACCGCGAACCGTTTGTTCTTACGCCTGCTTTGCCATTAAGCGACAGCGTCCTCTGTTCCTAAATATTTTAAAAATCCAACAACATACACCAGATTATCCCTGAACGACCCTTCCTTTACAAAATTCTTTGTAAACAGTGCGCTTCCCATGGTAAAACACCAGGGATTCATCTCCTTTACAAGTTCCATCCTCTCCTCTGAGCCGATACTTCCGGCCAGGACGACGGGTGTTTTTGCTTTGCGGATATACTCTGCGGAGAGTTCTGTGGGATCTCCGTCCACATAGCGGTATCCTAACAGGTCTGTTCCGAATACACCCTTTTCCGCAAATGCTGCCTCCTGCGCAAGCATCTCCTCCACAGTTCCCTCCAAAATGCTGGGGCTCTTTGATACCTTTCCTGCAAACGGGCAGTATTTTAATCCCTGTTTTTTTACATACTCAGCTACACTGTCATAGTATAAAGTGCCTAAGAGATAGTCAAAGCCGCATTCCACTGCCAGTTTTGCACCTCTCATACATTCTTCTTCACTGTATGACACCACTTCCAGAAAAGAAGTCTTGCCGGCTTCTCTCATCTTTGTGCAGAGCACTTTCATTTTTTCAGGTTCCATTCCAACGTCCTTGAATCCCCAATACTGGATGGGAAGATCTTTGTTTTCCTCAAAAATTTCAATTGCGTTTGGCACGGTTTTATCATTATGGGTCAGCATGATGATGATCTTATCTAACATTGACATTTTTATTTCTCCTTTTTCACATTCATTGATTCTAAAGTTATGGGTTCACTACGTTTACAGGGCTGCCGTCTGTAAAGGCTTTCAAATTGTCCACGGCAATATTCATAAGCCTGCTTCTGCTCTCTTTCGGGGCCCAGGAAATGTGCGGGGTTATGATACAGTTCTTTGCCTTCAGCAGCGGGTTATTGCCTTTTATGGGTTCTGTGGACACCACATCCAGGCCTGCGGCATAAACCTTTCCTGTATTCAGAGCATCCGCCAGGTCCTGTTCCACAATTAACGGTCCTCTGGAATTATTTAAGATAATTACACCGTCTTTCATCTTTGCAATACTTTCTCTGTTGATCATTCCCTCTGTACTTGGAAAGAGCGGGCAGTGCAGGGCGATCACGTCCGCACGTGCATACAGTTCTTCCACTGTGACGTACTCTGCAATCTCTTCCCCGGATTTGTTGGGATATTCATCATTGGCGATCACCTGCATATCAAGAGCTTTCGCAATGCGCCCTGTGGCCTGCCCTATACGGCCAAAACCAATCACTCCCATGGTTTTGCCTGCAAGCTCGATCAGGGGATAATCCCAGAAACACCAGTCCGCATTGTTCTCCCAGCGCCCCTCGTGGACTGCGTCACTGTGGTGCGCCACATGATGACAGATTTCCAGCAGCATGGCAATGGCAAACTGTCCCACAGCCGCAGTGCCGTATGTTGGAATATTGGAAACGGGGATTCCCTTTTCTTTTGCAGCGGCAACATCCACCACGTTGTACCCGGTAGCCAGTACACCTACGAATCTGATGCTGCTGCATGCATCGAATACCTCTCTCGGAAGCGGGGTTTTATTTGTGTAGACCACCTCTGCATCACCGATTCTGTCAATGATCTCCTGTACATCCGTCAGGGATGTCCTGTCATAGACTGTGACCTGCCCAAAAGCTTCCATCCCTTTCCAGTCCAGATCTCCGGGATTCAATGTGAAGCCGTCTAATACTACAATCTTCATCTGTATCTCTCCCTTCCTAAGACTGCTTATTTGATGGCGTCTGCCATATCTTTTACATCCTTACAGGTACCGGTCCAGGCTGCCATGAGGATGTCCATCTGATCCAGGATGCAGAAATGTTTTACTCCCATATTTCTGTAATATTCTGCGTCTTCAAGGGTGGCAATCTCCACTCTTGGCTGCACTCCGTGTTTTAAAGCGGTCCTGATCATTCTCTCGTGCTCTGCCTGCACCTCCTCTTTGTGGTCCGCACAGTTCCATCCTCTGCTCATGCAGTAATCGGAAGGTCCGAACTGAACCATATCCACACCGGGAATGGAGCAGATCTCTTCAATGTTGTCCATTGCCTCTTTCTTTTCGATCATAAAAGCTTTTACAAGGCTGCGGTTCATGGCCGCATAGTCCATCTGTTTTAATTCCGGATGGTAGTTGATCCATCTTGCATTGGGATAACCGAATTTGCCGTTATCCTCCGGTGTCTTCGGCAGTAATTTTTCAATGGTCTCTTTCACCTGCTCCGGTGTCTCGTGGTCTGTGAACAGGATTGCCTGGAAACCACAGGCCGCCGCTTTCTGTGCCACATAGAACCGGTTCTGGAAATCCACTTTGATCATGGAGCCTGTGTTGTACAGTTCACATGTCCTGACAAAATTCTCAAGATCATTGAAAGAGAACGGTGCATACTCTGCCAGGAATTCAAAGTAATCAAAGTTTCCGGTTGAGGCTGCAGCCTCCACGATCGTGGGCCATGTGCTCCAGATTCTGGTGTTGACGGTTGCTTTTCCTTCGTTAAGCTTTTCTCTTAATTTGTTTAACATAGTGCATTCTCCTTTTTTGGTTGTGTTGTTTTTTTCTTGATATCAGAATACCGGAAAATGCGTTGTAAAACGATTATTATTCTTGTTCACTACATTTCTTATCCTGTCATTGTTGTTTTGCCTGCAAGAAGGAGCAGAAATACCAAAGGAACGAATCGAACTGCGGCTCGGTTATCCATCACGTAAAAAGATGCCTGCCGGAAATTCCGGCAGACACCTTTAAAATAAATATTCAATCCATTATTGTGTTTTTAATTCCGAAATGAGCACAGCCGCAAGCATACATACACACCCTGCAAACATACGCGCCGTAAACCTCTCATGCAGAAGTAATACGGAAAACAGCATTCCGAACACTGCTTCTGTCGTCAGAAGGACGGATGCCACATTCGGATTTATCCGTTTCTGGCATACAATCTGCAAAAGAAACCCTGCCATAGTACTGAAGATTCCAAGATACAACATTTTCCCGGCCATCCCCGGTTCAAATACCTGCATCGGAAACGGTATCTGCCCTGCCAGGATGCAGAGCCAGGAAATGAGGTTTGCAAAGAAAAACTGCAGGGCCGTCAGTACCACAGGGTCGGTTTTCCTTGTATATTTATCTACAAATATAATATGCAAAGCAAGACCTGCGCCGCATATGACGGTCAGAAAGTCTCCGGTTTGAACCGTCAGATCCCCTCGTATGGATAAAAGGCCAATGCCCAAAATTGCTATGAAAGCAGCGGCAACACATTTTCTGTCCGGGCGCCTTTTTTCTATCCACCAATATAAAAATGGTACAAGAATCACGTATACGGTTGTGATGAATGCATTTTTGCCTGCTGTCGTATACTTGCATCCCAATGTCTGAAAAAACTGGCTGACAAACAACAGGGCTCCCAATACCATACCCTGTTTTATAACAGGTAAAGGTATCCCCGCCGGTAAAGATCTCCTGCAAAGTAAAAAAACTGCCATCCCCACAGAAGCGATTAGATAGCGCAGCGCCAGCAGATAGAGAACGGGAATGGATTCCGTGGAATCCTTTACCACCACAAAAGAAAATCCCCACAGCAATGTGGCGGTCAAAAGCCCCAGGCTCCCCCATATCTGCTGTTTTCCTGCTTTGTCCATTTTATCACCTCCCCGTATCGTTTGCCTTTAGTCTACACGGAAAAGGCCGGGGAGGCGATTATCTATGTTGTGATTTTCATTTCTTTTTCTGCTGTTTCTGCAGATACAGCAGTTTCCTCTGAATCTGGCTTCTTTTTTAAAGCAATCCGGGAAGTACATTCTGGAATAAAGACAATATAAGTACCGCTCCCAGTATACCAAGTCCGCCCAAAAATCCGCCCACGGTCCAGCAGCGGAAGGTCTCCGGTATACTGATTCTGTTGAATTTGCTGATTGACCAGAACCCGGAATCATTCGGAAGAGACAGACCCACTCCCCCTGCACAGATGGCAACTGCTGCCAGTATAGGCGAAGTACCTGCTGCAATAACTGTTGAATAAAGGATTGCCGAAGTAGTTGTGATGGCCACTGTGGTCGACCCCTGAGCCAAGCGGATGATCTGTGCCAGCGCAAATCCCAGTATAAGCACAGGAATGTGGAGATTTCCAAATACCTGAGCCATATAATCTCCGATACCGGTCAGCTGAATTACCTTACCGAACGCTCCGCCTGCACCTGTAATCAGCAGAATCATACCCACCTGATCCAGGCCGCGCCCCATGATCTCACTCATACTTCCTTTGATATAAGGTTTTGCGATCAACATGGCACATAATACGCCCACTGCCATAGCCAGATTCTTATTTCCGATAAAGGCCAGATACGGAACTGCCCCATTGTTTTCCGGGAGAAGTACCGATGCAAAGCTGCCAATCACGATCATCAGAATTGGTATCAGAAGTATCAGCATCGCTGCTCCGAAAGAGATTTTCTTATCGCTGCTCTCTTCTTTTTCCATAGTTTTTTGTTCTTCCAGTTCAAATTCATCCAGAACCCTCACATATCCGCTTTTCTTTTCCTTACGGTCCAGATATTTTCCCCATAAAATACCACCGGTCAAAAATCCAACAAGGCCAGCCAGAGTGGAATACACAAAGAAGACCCCGATATTCAACTCCATATTTTCACAGACCGCAAGAGGCCCAGCTGTGGGAATTACACACGCCGCGGTTATGGAAGCTGCAACCGCATAGCAGGAGACAAATGACAGACGGCTGATATTTGTCTTCCTGGACAAAGCTCTGACCATAGTGGAAAACAAAACCGTGACCACATCCCCAAATACAGGTATCCCCGCAAAATATGCAGCGATTCCAAGTCCCGCCGGAGAGTTCTTTTCCCCGAACAGATGAATCATTTTGTCTGCAATGGCATTGATTCCCCCTGATTCAAAAAGCAGCATTCCCAGCATGACACCCATACCGGTTACAATTCCTATACCGCCTATGGTTCCGGAAAATCCATCTGCCACTGCGGACGTAATATCTCCAAAAGGCATTCTGACAAGCAAAGCGGTAAGAAATGATGTGATGATCAATGATACGAATGCATTCAATTTAAACTTAATGATGGTCACCAGCAAAAATGCCAGTGAGACGATAAATATAACAATTAATAAAGGTCCTGTTACCATTTTTTCCTCCTCCGTTTTCCATATAAACTGTTATTTAAATGTGTTCATAAACACATCTACCACCCAAAACTGTTTTTAAAACACAAATGTCCTTTATTTCATCCACAGGACACTCCATAATATCCCTGTCCAATATTACAAAGTCAGCCAGCTTTCCTTTTTCAATGGTGCCTTTTATATTCTCCTCGAACTGTCCAAAAGCGGCCCAGTCGGTATAAGTCCTAAGGGCTGCCTCCCTGGAGATACAGTTTTCGGGAAACCATCCGCCCTCCGGATTTCCATCCTGGTCTTTCCTTGTCACCGCTGCATAAATTCCCCAGAAAGGGTTGGCCGGGGAGGACGGCGAGTCAGATCCGCCTATGACCTTCACTCCTTTTTTCCATGGCATTCCGCTGGCATATGAACGTGCTGCCCTCTCTTTTCCGATACGGCGTTCTGCCATGGGAGCGCTTCTCGGGGCATGGATGGCCTGCATCCCCGGAAGAATACCCAGTTTTCTGATTCGGTCCACATCCTCCTCTGTCACCAACTGGAAATGTTCAATCCTGAATCTGTGGTCCGCACCGGAATTTTCACCCAGCACTTTCTCATAAGTATCTATGACCTGCCTGTTTGCTCTGTCCCCAATGGCATGAGTGATGACCTGGAACCCATGGCTGTATGCTTCCTTGACCAGGGCATATAACTCTTCATCTGAATGATTTAATTTTCCCCTGTATCCGGGCCTGTCCGTGTAATCTTCATACAATGCAGCACTCTGTGACCCAAAAGAACCGTCTGCAAAATATTTCACCGCACGGATTGAAAGATGTTTCTCATACAGTCCAATCTCCGGGCCTGTCTTGTAATAACTCTTCCACGACAGATCATCCGCTTCACCCGGCAGTGCCCCCAGAGCTCCGCTGATCCGCAGCTGCAGCCTGTCCTCTTCAAAAAGCTTTTTCATACAGCGGATATGGCTGGATATCACATTCATGGCCATAACCGAAGTAAATCCCAGCTTAAAGGACTCATTCTGGGCACAGAGCAGTGCCTCCTCCATTTGCTTCTCTGTGAGCGGCGGGATTTTATCAACTACCAATTTACAGGCGTTATCGCTGACACATCCCAACAGTTCCCCATCCTCTCTTTTCAGGATTTCCCCGCCCTGGGGATTTGGTGTATCCTTTGTGATTCCTGCCAGTTCCAAAGCTTTTGAGTTCAGCCAGAGCATATGTCCGTCACATCTTCCCAGCGATACCGGATTGTCCGGTACCACTGCGTCAAGCTCTTCCTTTGTGGGATAACTTTTGTCCTCCCATACCTCGTTGTTCCAACCGAAATCACTTTGAATCCATTCCCCCGGACACAGCGTATCTGCTTTTTCGCGGAGCTGCTGAAAAATTTCTTCTTTTTGCTTCCAAAAACAATCAATCTGCATAGATACTTCACCGAATTTCAGCAGATGGGTATGCCCCTCTATCAGTCCCGGTATCACACAGGCTCTGTCCAGATTCACATATTTTGTATCAGAATTTCCATACTGCTTCATTTCATCAAAGGTTCCGGTATCTATGAGATATTGTCCCTTTACAGCAAATGACTGAACAATTGTCATATTCTGATCCATGGTGTAGATTTTACCATTATAATATATGACATCTGCAGATTTATCTTGTTGTTTGTACATACTTTTCTCCTTTCCCTTGTTGTATTTTTATGTATTTTAGCATGTAATCTGTAAAGTCAGAATCCTTTATTTTGTCATGCAGATGTTTTATCTTGCAGAATTTTGTCGAAAAATGCTCCTGACAATCAACCATTATTCTTTTATCTCAGGGTGTTGTAAGCCGGTTCATATATTCCCTCTTTATATCAGCCTGTATATGAACATAAAGATCCAGCGTTGTCTTTACGGAAGTATGTCCCAAAATCTCTGACAGGGATTTCGTATCAAAGCCCTGTTCTATCCAGCGGCAGGAGAACTGATGGCGAAGGGAATGTATTTTTATGTGTGGTATCTGACATTTTTTCAAAAGAGCTGCATATCTTCGCTGCACTGTGCGCGGCTCCGCACAGTTCTCCGTTCCTGTCAGAAGAAAGAAACTTCCGTTCTTCTTCAACGCTTTTCCCATAGACTGCAGGCGGTCGGGAAGAGGGATCTCCCGTATGGAGGTTGAAGTTTTCGGCGTGCCGATGTTAAGCCGTGTTCGCGGACACTCCCTTTTTCCCTCTTCTATGGTCATATCCAGATTCTTTACACGTGTAACTGTCCGGCGGATGTATATTTTGCAGTCTTCAAAGTCTATGTCCTCCCATTTCAGCCCACAGAGCTCACCCACACGTATGCCTGTATACATACATAAAAAGATACCGAAAGTAAACGGATCCGTACCTTCACTCAGGCAGGCATCCAGTTTCCTGAAATCCTCTTTACTCATGATCCGTATTTCTTTACCACCGGCGGGAATCCGGGGAAATTTCAGGAGTTCGGCAGGAAGGCACCCCTGTTCCTGCCCATAACGCAGTATATTCTTCAGCACTCCCATAATCACATGTATACTTCCATAGGACATCCCTCTTTCCAGTTCCTGCTGGACAAAATTTAACAGGGTGCGGTTTGTAAATTTCCTAATCTGCATATCCCCTAATACAGGCAGTATATGATTATTCAGTATTTCTCCGTAATTGGAATACGTGCTTTCTTTTACGGTATAACGGATATGGTTCTTCCAATGTATACTGACTGTACGGATTCTGTCATCTTCCGGCAGTGCGGATGGCTGGCCGCCGTATGAAAAAAAGGGCGGGAACTCTGATATGATTTTTATTTTCTTATCTTTAACCTCTTTATACGACTTGCCATACAGATATCCATACCTGATTTTACCGTCCATATCACGCCCTTTCATATAACGCGCTTCCCAACGACCGTCTTTTCTTTTCCTGATGTTTTCACCTTTTCTGGGCATTTTGACCTCCTTGACCTTCTGAGTCTTCCGTGGCTGTGATTTACGGATTCAGACCACTTTTTACCACTCATTGTTAACAAATCACTTTTGCGGTGAAATAAAAAGTATACGGCTGCGAAACTCCTCCATATTATAATATAATTGAAATCCACCAAAAAAAGTCATCACCTCAATCTCTGTTGGCAATGACTTTCATAATGGCAGGACAGGCATATATGCCGGCTGCAGATATTTTTTTATTTTGCTTTTCATTACAATTTATTATATAATATGGAAGTATCCATCATCATACGTCTGCATAAAGGATTAAATATGTTAAAAGACAAGTTACATTCTCTCATTTACTTTCCTTATGAAGAAAAATACCGGGACCAGTTGGAACTGGGAATGGTTTCTCTAAATTATAAATCCGAGCGGGTAATTGCCTGGGTCATGCTGATTACGCAGATCTTTATGATTCTAGTCTTTACTTTTCGTCCCGGCAGTATTTTTTACAGCTTTCGCAGGCTTCGCTATGTCATAGCCTATACGGTACTGTGTGCAGGGCTGCTTGTGCTTCTGTCTCTCCACAGACGCGCCAAAGATAACTGGCGGCTGCATTCCAGACTCTGTATATCTTTCGGCGTACTGCTTTCTCTGTGGATTGGATGCATTTCCTATCTGGATGCACTGGGGGATGTGAGCATTATTGTATATTGCTCCTTTCTTCCTATGATGGCTGCTTTTCTTATAGTGCCGCCTTTTATTTTAAGCATCCTGCTTATTTTCACATGCATCCTGACCAACTGCCTGGTGCTCGGGACTCCTTACGGGCAGGAAAATGTATTCAGCACATTGGTAAACAGCATTTTTATCTGTGTATTATCCATTGTCTATGCTTATCGTATGTACCACGCACGTTTGACCGGTATTTACGACAAGATCATCATTGACCAGAAAAACCGGCAGTTGGAAGCTGCCAATGAAAAACTGGACCTGCTGTCCATGACGGACACTCTGACCGGCCTCGGCAACCGGCGCTATCTGGAGGAATCCGTGAGATCACCCCTGGAGAAATATGGTATCCACATGGGCTCCCTGGCTGTTTTACTGCTGGACATTGACTTTTTTAAACAGTATAATGACCGTTACGGCCATCAGCAGGGAGATTTGTGCCTGCAGGCAGTTGCCTCTGTCTTATCCTCCTGCGCAGAAGATGATAATTTCCATGCTATCAGATACGGTGGTGAAGAGTTTGTTCTTGTGATAACCGGGCTTTCCTCTGACGTTATAATGGAAAAAACAGAACAGATTCGTAAATCGGTCGCCTCTGTTCAAATTCCCGGTCCCATCAAAGCCGGAACTTCCGTTACAGTAAGTGTGGGCGTCTCTTTTCACGAATCATGGGAACCGGGCCTTTTGGAAACTGCCATCTCCGAGGCAGACCGAGCGCTGTATCAGGCAAAACAAAACGGCCGTAACCAGACGGTTCTGTTCAGCAAATAAGCATAAAAGACTCATCTGCGCACATAAAATACCCGCCGGCTTTTACTATACAAGCCGGCGGGATTTCTATCAAATTCCTTTTTCCCCAGCCAAAATCTGCATGGCTGATTCCTCCTCAAACTGCCTGGAGTACAGGTCATAATAATACCCTTTCTGCCTCAGCAGTTCTCTGTGGCTGCCCTCCTCAATGATCTTACCGTCCTTCACCACCAGGATCAGATCCGCCTGGCGGATGGTGGAAAGCCTATGGGCAATGACAAAGGAAGTGTGGCCCTTCAGAAGCTGGTCTGTGGCCTCCTGTATCAACTGTTCCGTCTGAGTGTCAATGGAGGATGTGGCCTCATCCAGTACAAATATACTTGGGTTTGCCAGGATTGCCCGGGCAAACGATATAAGCTGTTTCTCGCCTGTGGACAGTCTGCCTCCGCTCTCCCCCACATCGCTCTCGTATCCTTTTTCCAGTTTTCCTGCCACAATATCAGCCGAAACCTTCCTGGCTGCCTCCCTGACCTCCTCGTCTGTGGCCTCTAAGCGCCCGTACCGGATATTATCGTAGAGCGTGCCGGAAAACAGATGGGGATTCTGCAGCACATAGCCGATCTGGCTGTGGAGCCAGAGCTGAGACCGCTCCCGGTAATCCTTCCCGTCAATGAGGATACGCCCTTTTGTGGGTTCAAAAAACCTGCCAAGCAGATTTACCAGCGTGGATTTTCCTGCCCCTGTTTCCCCCACGATCGCTACATTCATGCCTGCAGGCACATGCAGATTAAAATGTTCCAGCACATATTCTTTTCCGTCCGGATACCGGAAAGAGACATCTTCAAAGACAATATCCCCTTCAATCCTCTCCCAGTTCTCTTTCTTTGCGTGGAACATATCCCCGTATTTTTCCTCTACCTCAGGCGTATCCGTCACGTTGGGCTGCTGTTCTAACAGATCCATCACACGCTCAATACTGGCCTGACAGGATATCAGATCTGCCAAAAGACGGGCGAGCTGCTGGATAGGCTCAAAAATAACCACCGCATAGGATATAAATACGGAAAGGGTTCCAAGCTGCATCACCTGGCTCTGCACCATATATCCTCCTCTTGCCAGCACAATAGCCGCGGCAACAGAACTGAAGAATAATATGGTAGGAATATACACCGCGTTTAACATGGCAGATTTGGTCGCCGCCTGGTGCATATTCCTGGTAATGCTGCGGAAATTTTTCTGGTTATCCTCCTCGATCACCATACTTTTTGAAGTCCTTACCCCTGTGATCCCTTCGTTGTACGCGCTGGTGATCTGGGAATTGACCTTCCGCACCCGCCTGTTCCAGTGAAGGATCTTATTCTGGAAATAAACAGTCAGAACCGCAATGCAGGGCACGATCAGCATAATGATCAGCGCCAGTTTCCAGTTGAGCATAAACATGATCACAAACACACTGACCACATAGATAAACGCCCAGAACATATCCACCAGTCCCCAGGCGATCATGCCCGCAATCTTCAGGGTATCACTCATGACCCTGGCATGGATATATCCCACCGGAGTTGTATTATAATAGGAAAAGGACAATGTCTGCAGATGCTCAAACTGCGCCTTTTTCAAGTCCTTCCCCACATTCATCTCAATGGTGGTGGCCGCGTGGACAGAGATATACACGGATACCGTCTGGGTCACGATCATGGCTGTATAGACCAAAGCAAAGATATGCAGTCCCTTTAACGTGTTCAACGCGATAAAATGGTCAATCGCATAACTTTGAAACAGAGGAACCAGCACATCTATCCCTGCAAGGATCAGGTTCAGGCCAATGGTAATGGCAAAAAATTTCGTATAAGGCTTAAAAAAGGGCAGCATTTTAGCCCATGTTTTAAAGCTGAAGGGTTTGTTATAATCCTGTTCTTCGTATGCCGCCATTTTACACCTCCATCTGCATTCTGTCATCCTGGCTCATCTGAATGTCATAAATCTTTCTGTAAATGCCCTGCTGTCCGATCAGCTCCTGATGCGTTCCCATCTCCTCAATTTTTCCCTGATTAAGCACCATGATCCTGTCAGCGCTCATCAATGTCGTCACCCTGTGGGAGATGAGGATCACCGTGGCATCTCTTCTGTTATCCAGAAGCGCCTTCCTGATCCTGGAGTCTGTCTGGGAGTCAACCGCGGAAAGAGAGTCATCAAATATCATGACAGGCGCCTTCTGCAGGAGCATTCTGGCTATAGCGATCCTCTGCCGCTGGCCTCCAGACAGGGTTACGCCCCGCTCACCGACCAGCGTATCGTATCCGTCCGGAAAATTCATAATGGCGTCATCAATACAGGCAATCCTGGCTGCCTGCCTGATCTCCTCAAAGGAGGCCTCCGGCACAGAAGCCGCTATATTTTCTTTGATCGTCCTTGAATAAAGGAACGGCTCCTGAAGTACCATTCCCACATTCTTTCTTATCCATTCCAAGGGGATTTCCCTGATATTTTTACCGCCCAGAGTGATATTTCCCTGCCCTTCCTCCAGCTCATACAGCCGGTTTAACAACTGCATGATCGTGGATTTTCCGCTTCCGGTTCCACCCAGGATGCCCAGTGTACTGCCCTGTGGAACAGAGAATGTCACATCCGACAGCACTTCTTTTCCATCCTTGTAACCATAATTTACGTGGGAAAATACAATATCAAATCTCTGGTCTTCATGCTGGTTTTCATACTCTTTTCTATCCTGATACTCCTCTTCCTCTGCCCGTATGATATAGTCCACACGCTCAAAGGAAACCCCTGCCTTACTCATATCAGAGAGGATACGGCCCAGCCCGCGGATAGGCCAGACAAGTGTCGTATTGTAGGAAGCGAATGCAATAAATTCACCTACGGAGATATTGCCATGCACAGCCTCCGCAGCCCCCAGCACGATCACTGCAACCACCTGCAGACCGGTGATCAGGTCACCGATTCCCCAGTAAAGCCCGGACAGTGTTCCCAGCTTGATCCACAGATCTGCAAATGCATTATTCTTCTCATAAAAGCGTTCCATCTCGAACTTTTCTCTTCCGAAAGCCCTTACCACCCGGACTCCCGTGGCATTCTCCTGCACCACCGTGGAGAGCTCCCCTTCCGCCTCGTCTGCTGTTGTAAAACGGCCGGCGATCAGGCGGTAAAAAATGGTGGAGTACAGTGCAACCACAGGCACAAAGCACAGAACTACCAGGGACAGCTTCACATTCATGGAAAACATCATCCCAAAGGAAACTGTCACCAGGAAAACCGTACGGAACACTTCCAAAAGCTGTGTTACCACAAAGTTACGGATCACCTCCACATCTGAGGTGCAGCGCTGTATGATATCTCCTGTCTGGTGTCTGTCATGCCATTCCATCGGAAGTCTCTGTACATGGGAAAACAGCGCGTCTCTCATGTTCTTCGCAAAATTTTCTCCCGCCTTCGCGGTATACGCACGGCTCAAAAAAAGTGCCGCTCCGGAGAAAAGTGCCACTCCCACCAGCATCAGCGCCATGATCCACAGATGCTTGGACAAATATTTATATTTATCCCCGCCCAGCACAGAGTCCACGGTAAACCGGAAAATCTGTGGTGTCAGGGAATTTAATCCGGTCGTGACCAGCGAGGCCAGCACTGCCACCAGAAAATACTTTTTGGAGCCCTGGAAAAACCGTAATACCAGGTCTGCCTTTCTATGTTTCGTTTTCATAATCCTCCTTTGCCTGTCTCAGTAGTTTTTTTATTATATATAATAATCTGAATTTCTGATATATTCAATATCTATATCATTTTTCCTCCATGCGTGATATAATTGCGTAACAGTTATTAAAGGAGGACATTTGGATGAATACTCCCACAATTGAAACTCAGCGGCTGATTCTCCGAAGATTCACCCAGGATGATGCCCGGGCACTTTATCAAATCCTAAGTGATGAGGAGGTAAATACCTTTCTTCCCATGTTCCCGCTGAAAACCATGGAGGAGGCCAATGCCTATATACAGAAGCAGTACCTGGACACATATCAGGAACCCTTTGGGTACCGGTATGCAGTCTGCTTAAAGACTGATCACATTCCCATCGGTTATGTCCAGGTAAGCAGCAGCGAAAGCCATGATTTCGGCTATGGCCTGCGAAAAGACTTCTGGCATAAGGGCATCATAACAGAAGCCGGCCGGGCGGTAGTGGAAGAACTGAGGAATTCCGGCATGCCTTTCATCACCGCAACCCATGACATAAAAAATCCCAGGAGCGGGGAGGTCATGAAAAAACTGGGAATGATATATCAGTATTCCTACGAGGAACAGTGGCAGCCAAAAAATATCCCTGTTACCTTCCGCATGTATCAGCTTAATTTTGACGGACAAAATGACCGTGTTTATAAAAAATACTGGGAACAGTATCCCGTCCATTTTATAGAGGACCTGTAACGATTCCGTCAGCTAAATTGTCAGAAGCTTTCATACAGGAGAGAAAAATATGTTTATCCAATACAATAATCTGGATATCAACTTCACCATAGGCAGCACCCGGTTCCGCACGCTTAACATCGCTTACGAGCACCTGCACCGCATCATTCCCAGCCACAGCCACGGGGACAACAGCTATGAGATCCACTATGTGGCATCCGGCCGCGGATACATAACAGTAGGGGAAAAGACATACGAGATCACCCCCAACACCCTGTACATGGCCGGCCCCCACGTGGCCCATGCCCAGATTTCCGTACAGGGAGATCCCATGGTGGATTACTGTATTTACCTGAGGCTGCGCCGCACTTCATCCGGAGAGAAAAAAACAGATGACCTGGACCGCCTGTTTACAGAGAAAACCTTCTGGATCGGCCAGGATAACTGTCAGATAAAAAACACACTGGAGCTGCTTTTCCGTGAATTAAAGGAGCAGAAAACCGGGTATACCGTCTACGTGGAAACACTGCTGCGGCAGTTGATCGTACAGATGATACGCAACTACCAGGGCGGAAAAAAAGCCCTCCACCACTTTAAGCCCGCAACACCGGCGGAAGCCCAGGATTTTATCATAGAGGAATCCTTTCTGTACGACTATCCGGTTCTCACACTGGAACAGCTTGCCGAACGGCTTGGACTTGGATGCCGGCAGACAGAACGGCTTATGCAGGACATCTACGGCAAAACATTTCTGCAGAAAAAAGGAGACGCCCGCATGTCGGCTGCCTCTATCCTGCTCACCTATTCAGACCGCAGCATTTCCTCCATCGCGGAGGAACTGGGCTATTCCTCCGTGGAACATTTCTCCGCAGCATTCCGGAAATATTACAATAAAAGCGCCCGCCAGTACCGAAAAGAATCCCGGGACATGACCTGATTCCTCAGCAGTTACAACAGGCACATCTATACACAGCAAATCCTGCTGCATACAGATGTGCCTGTATCTCCCGGTCAATTGGCCGATGCTTTTACTTCCAGCTTCTCCGCCTTCTGGTAATTCAGCAGGAAAATACCTGCGCATACCAGCAGCAGCGCCGTGATGATCTTCCACCCTTCCGCCTGATTCTGCTCGTGCAGAAAGACCGAGGAGAGGATAACCCCAAACACGGGATTGGTAAATCCGAAAATAGCGATTCTGGACACCGGATGGTGCTTCAGCAAAATCCCCCACACGGAAAATGCCACAGAAGAGATCAGTGCCAGATACACCAGCATAACCACTCCCTGCATGGAAACCGTATGAATGCGCCCTCCAAGGCCAAAACCGCATACCATCATGACCAGACCGCCGATCATAAACTGATATCCGCTTAAAACCACAGGGTCCTCATCCCGTGAATATATTTTCAGCAGACTGGACGCAAAGGCATAGGCAGTGACAGATACCAGCAGGAATCCTTCGCCGTTTATTTTAAGCCCTGCCCCCATGCCGCTGCCGTTTAGATTCACCAGCACGACTCCGGCAAATCCCACGATACAGGCCGCAATCTTCTTCCCTGTCAGTTTCTCCTGGTGAAAGATCAGGCTGGCAACCAGTATGCTTAAAAATGTATTGGATGCCGTTATAATAGAGCCTTTCACCCCCGTGGTATGGGCCAGACCCAGATAGAAAAACACATACTGCAGGATTGTCTGAAACATGGAGAGCTTCACGATCTTACCCCATGACCTTCTCTTTGGCACCAGCACCTTTCTCTGAAGAATGCTGCCGAATACCACAGCCAGCAGCCCCGCCAGGGCAAAACGCATACCGGCAAATAAAATCTGCGACGCCGGGCTGTCCCCCGGTATCTCAAACAGTTTGTATCCGATTTTTATACTTGGAAACGCGCTTCCCCAGAGTGCATTGCACAGAACGGCAAGCCCGCAGACCACCCAGGCCTTTTCCAGCATTGGTTTTTTACATGTATTCATTTCTCCGTGCTCTCCTCTTCTGATACACGGTAATCCTTCAAAATCACATCCGCGAATTCTTCCTTCACATGAAACTCCTCTATAAGGCTTTCTTTGACCAGCTCTCTGGCTGCTTTTAACTGTCTGCAAGTCTCCAGCATTGCAGGTATTATAGTCTCCAGCCTTTTTTCTTCTTCGAGCTCCCGGCTGTCTTCCTGTTCGTCATGCGCCTGCATAGTTCCTCCTCGCTTTCCTTCATATGTAAAAGACGGTTTCTCCGATACATATCTGCCCGGAAAAATTAACAAGATATATTATTCAGTATAGAGGATATTGCATCATTTGGCAAACAAAATATTATTAACTATTCAGTGACTATATTGTTCCCTCCCCGCCGAATAATTTTCCTGCTCTCCTTCCTCTGCAGTCTCAGTCCAATATTCGTAATCCATTTGTGCTGCCATTCCAATTCTTTATATTAAATATCTCTTTAATAAACGGGTCAATTCTATAATATCGATAGGCTTTGCTATATGGGCATTCATACCGGACTCCATACAATGCTGTATGTCATCAGAAAAGGCATCTGCACTCATAGCAATGATTGGGATAGATAAGGCATCCGGGTGACTTATTCGGCGAATTGCCTTAGCAGCCTCATACCCTGTCATATGCGGCATCCTTATATCCATAAGAATGGCATCGTAATACCCCGCCGGTGATTTTTGAAACTTGTCCAGACATATCTGACCATCTTCTGCCCAATCCAGTTCTGCACCCAAGTCAGACAATAATTCACTTGCAACCTCCCAGTTAAGCTCATTATCCTCGGCAAGCAGGATACGGCATCCGGATAGATCCGTATTTTGGTCCCATTTTGAGCCATGTTCTGTTTCCATTTCCATATACTGACGTAAAGCATGATACAGTGTAGATTTAAATAGTGGTTTTGAAATAAAACCACTAATACCTGCTTCACGGGCCTCAGCCTCAAATTCACTCCAGTCGTATGCAGAAATCAGCAGGATCGGTACTTCATCTCCCAGATTACGCCGGATTTCTTTTGCAGCCTGAACCCCATTCATACCGGGTAGTTTCCAATCTAATAGAATGATTTGATAATCGTCTCTTCTTCGGTGGTGTTGGATTACCAGCTCTACTGCTTTTTCTCCGCTTAATGTCCATTCAGCTTTTATTCCCATGTCTTCCAGTGTGTCCATAACTGTCTTACATAATAATTCATCATCATCAACCACCAGCATATTCCAGGGGGGAAGAGCCATATCCATATCCATTTCTACTGCATCCGCTTTTTCAAAATCAAACGTGAGATGAAATTCGGTACCTTGATCCGGTTCACTTTTTATATCAATGGTTCCCTTCATTGCATCCACAATGTACTTCGTTATGGCCATTCCCAAACCGGCCCCTTCCGTTTTATGTATTCTGGTTTCATCTGCACGGCTATAGGATTCATATATTTTTTTGAGAAAATCCGGCGACATACCGATTCCGTTATCCCTGACCTTGATATGAATTCGGATATAGTTTTCTGCTTTCGGAGATTTTTCTTCAGAAAGGGATAATTGTATTGAACCGCCTTCCGGAGTATACTTTGTTGCATTTGATAAGAGATTTAACAAAATCTGATTCAAACGGACACCATCGCACCACACATTCTCTGTTAGAATATTCTCAACATGTATGTCAAAGGTTTGATTTTTAGTCTTAACCTGCGGCTGCATAATGTTAACAATTCCTTCAACAACTTCTTTTAATGAAATTTGTTCTGTTGTTAAAGTTAATTTTCCGCTTTCAATTTTAGACATATCCAAAACATCATTGATCAGCCCTAACAGATGTTTACTCGATAATGTAATTTTTCTGAGGCAGTTCTGTACCTGTTTCCGGTCATCTATGTGAGCTGTGGCAATCGTGGTCATGCCTACGATTGCATTCATGGGTGTACGGATATCATGGCTCATATTTGCCAAAAATTCGCTTTTAGCTCTGTTCGCTTCAAGAGCCGCCTGCCGTGCTTTCTCTAATTCATGCACCTGAGAACGGGTTATGGAGAAATACCGAAGAAAAATCAGCGTTAAAATAAGCAAAACAGAGGCACAGGACAATAATGTCATGAACATACGCTGGCCGCTCAGATTGTTTATGGCATCATCCAGTATACTATAAGGCATTACCGATACTAAATACCACTCAGAATAGGGTAACGATATACCGTATATTTGTCGTTCTTCACCATTTACTTCAAATGTTGTAGCATATTCTTCATGATTTTTTAGTGCAGCACCAAATTCTTTAATTGCATTTTCTACAGATAACTCATTGGGTGCAGCATCAAGCTGCTTTTGCAGCTGTTCAAAGAAATACCACAACTCCGTGTTGGGGTTCTGTATTACAAAACTGCCGTCCGGCCTGATAATATGATAATACATCAGCTGCCCGTCATCCTCCAAGGAAAGAAAATCGGTAATATATTCCAGAGGAATGGCAGCAATCAGACCAGTGCTCTTATGGCCATTGTGCATCGGATAAGCAGCGTCAACGCCAAACAATACCACTTCATTTCCGGCAGAATCAACACCTACAGCGACTCGCTGCTCCCCCTTTAACAATGCTTCTGTAAAAGGTTCCGGATTAAGTGGCTGTATGGATTGTCCATAAAGTGTCTGAAAATCCCCCTCCGCAGAGCAAAGCGCCAAATAGTCAAACCCCCTGACCTGGGCCCTGTAAATGAGTTCCTCATATAAATTCTTCCTATCTTTGTTATCTGTTGAGACAACAGAAACAACGCCGCTGACCTGATCAAAACGCAATTTAATCACAGTTTCAAAGTGCCTGGACATTTGTTCATTCATTCCGGACATGTAAATATTTCCAATTTCATAAACAGTCTTTTTACTTTTCCGGCTCATATAGATTCCAAGCAGACTGAAAATAATAATACTAAAGATCAAAAGACCAATGAAACTGCATATCAGAAAACGCGTTGCAGAATTCCTCTTTTTACTGTTTCCCATTGATGCTATTCCTCTCTTTCAGATGATGCCGTGCTGTCCTTATTCTTGTCAAAAAAACTGAACTCACTTTCAAGCAGATTAGCAATTTCTTCCAGACACAGTAAAAGGGCAGGATTAAATGCACCACATTGTCCTTCCAAAATCATTTTCAAAGATTCTTCATGTGAATAAGCTTTCTTATAGCAGCGCTCACTGGTCAAAGCATCGTATACATCAGCCAGAGCAACAACCTGGGCAGCTATTGGTATTTCTTCTCCCTTTAATCCATCCGGATAACCATTGCCATCATACCTTTCGTGGTGCCATCGGCAAATCTCAGAGGCCACTTTGACAAGCGGGGCTTCCTGTTGTTCAATGGGCAGGTCTGACAGCATATCAGCGCCGACCATTGCGTGAGTTTTTATTATTTCAAACTCCTCTGCCGTAAGACGTCCTGGTTTGTTCAATATTGTATCCGGAATTGATATCTTTCCAATATCATGCAGCGCCGAAGCAGTGCTTATTAATGAAATATCTGCTTTGGACAAAAAGTATTGATCTGTACGCTGAACCAACTGCTTCAGCAAATATTTTGTAATAGTATTTACACGCAATATATGTAATCCGCTCTCTCCATTGCGGAATTCCACAATGTGAGACAGGATTGAGATCATCAACTCATTATTTTTTTCCTGTTCCTGTAACTGTTCTGCGATAATTTTCTCAAGACGCTGCTGCCGCGCATAGAGAAACATCGTATTAGAAATTCGGCGCTGGACTATGGTCAGATCAAAAGGACGGCTGATATAGTCAAAAGCCCCCAAATCATAAGCCCGCTTTATATTTGCAGGGGAATCGTCAGCAGAAATCATAATAACAGCGAGGGTGTCGTTCCAGTGATATTTGTTGATGCAGGCTAACACTTCAAGGCCATCCATTTCCGGCATCACAATATCCAGCAGCAGAAGGGAAAAATCTGCTCTTTGCTTTGAAAGAAGAGAAATTGCTTCTGCACCATTTTCAGCCTCAGCTACATCATATTGCTCTTTCAGGATCTCTGCCAAAAGCGCGCGATTCATTTCTGAATCGTCTGCAATTAAGATTTTTTGCTTTTCCATGGTTCCAAATCTCTTTCTTAATAATAATACGTTTTTATTATAACTATTTTGCTTACCTATTCGCAACACCCATTTTGGTCAGGTGTACAAATAGGTTTATGCCTTTTGATACTGACAAAATTGGTTTGTCATGGTATAATCCAGATAGATAGGAGGCAAGTTATGAAACCACAAGAAACAAAATTTACATTTGTTTATAATGAAATCAGGCAGTGTATTTTAGAGGGCCAAATACCGCCCGGAAATTCCCTGCCGTCCTCAAGGATGTACTGCGAGCAATTTCATGTAAGCAGATATACGATCAACCGTGTCTTTGACGCATTACGGGCAGAAGGACTGGTTGATATTCAGCCTCGGCTTGCACCAATTGTTGTTTCAAAAAAAGATACTTGTAATTCATCAAATACTGTTTTCGAGATTTTAAAACAAAGGGAAGGTATCTTACAGGTATATCAGACTTTTGCTCTAATACTGCCTTCACTTATGGTTTTTTCTTTGCAAGGGTGTGATGTGGAGATAATGCCCCACTATAAACAGGCTATGAAAGTATTACGTTTGGGATATTCCTCAGGTGGATGGGATGCTCCTTCCAAATTAGTATATGATATACTAAAAATAGGTGGTAATTCCCTATTCAGCGAACTCTATTCTACATTTGGCCTTTATAATAAACTTGCATTTTTTGCAGAAAATTGTCCTTATTTCTCTGAGTACTTTTTACAGAGGACTGCATCTGTAACCAGTGTTATTATAGATACACTAAAGGGCAATGATCCGCTCACAAAGTACAACCGGTTATCCCATATGTATCAAGAACTTACGGATTCTATTGAAAAAACGTTAAATTACCTATTAGAGACAACGCCAGAATGTCCTGTGCAAACGGGTTTGAAGTTTTCGTGGAATCCCATGCGTGGTCAGGATTATTATTACTCAAAAATTGTTGATGACATAAATCTGAAAATCGGCCTTGGAGAATACTCTGTCGGAATGTATCTTCCATATGAAAAGCAGCTGGCTGGCCAGTATGATGTCTCTTTATCGACAGTCAGAAGGGCATTGGCAGAACTGGAACAGAGAGGTTTCGTAAAAACGTTAAATGGTAAAGGCACTATAGTTATAGAACCGGATGATACTAAACTTCATCAGCTGGCTCTTAATTCCGGGTATGTTGAAAAGGCATTACGTTACCTTCATGCCTTACAACTTATGGTATTGATTATTCACCCGGCATCATTAGCTGCAGCTCCGCAATTTACTAGAGCAGAACTGGACGAGTTAGCAAACAGATTTACTTCTCCCGGCTCTATTTATTTAACGGATATTTTAGAATTCATAATGAAACATACCACGTTAGAACCTCTATATGTTATATTATCTGAAACCAATCATCTTCTTGAATGGGGGCACCATTTCGCCTATTATCCGTCCAAGAAACATACACTCACACATCTCAATAAGAAAGTCATTCTGGCCTTTCAGCAGTTAAGGGAAGGTAATGCTGTCTCTTTTGCAGATGGCATAGCAGATTGTTACCGTTATAATTTGGTTTGTATGAAGAAGCATATGGCAGAGAAATATAGGTTTCATAACGTAGCTAATATTCGGGTTCCGGAAAAATACCAGACAGCAGGCAATGGTTTCTTCCGGACGGCAGACAGCTAAATGGGCAAAGGGACACCGTTTCATAACCGTGTCCCTTTGCCCATTTAGCTGTCTGCCGTTATTTGTTTGTTTTGTCAGTTTCCTAACGACATTCGCTTAAACGAAGTACGCCTTGTCTTTCCTCTTCACAATTCACTCTCCGAGTACCATTTCCACAGCCTTTTTCCACCCGGAATATTTCTTATCCACAAGGCTTTTTTCCATCTGCGGTTCAAAAGAAGTCCTCTTCATTTTCGCAAAAAGTTCTTCCTTTTTGTAGATGCCAAGTCCAATACCTGCAGCATACGCGGCCCCGATCCCGGACAGTTCCTCAGCTTCTGGCACCTGTACCGGTATGCCGGCCATATCGCTTTGGAACTGCATGAGATAGGCGTTTTTTGTGGGACCGCCGTCCACCCGCAGTTCCCGGATCGGTATCCCGGCATCCTCCTCCATGGCTTTTAAAATGTCCGTGATCTGGTACGCAATGCAGTCAAGTCCTGCGCGCACCATTTCCGCTTTCCCTGTGGTCCTGGTGATTCCACAGAGAATCCCGGTGGCTGAACTGTCCCAGTAGGGGGCACCAAGGCCGGTAAATGCGGGTACAAAATATGTCCTGTCCTCCGGCGCCGCCTCCCTTGCAAGCCGCTCTGTCTCCGCTGCGGACGCAACCATCTGAAGGTCCTTCTGCATCCAGCTTATCACTGCACCCGTATAATTGATATTGCCTTCCAGCACATAATTTACCTGCCCGTCCATCCCCCAGGCCAGGGAAGAGACTAAACCGTGGCTGCCAAATACCGGTGTTTTTCCCACATTCATCATCACAGAGGAGCCGGTGCCGTAAGTGGCTTTCACCATTCCCTCCTCCAGGCATCCCTGCCCGAAGAGAGCGCCGTGGGAATCTCCCAGCACTCCGTGTATGGAAACCGGTTTATCCAGAAATCCTTCAAAATCCGTCTCCCCATAGTAACCATTGGAGTCCGAAACCCGGGGCAGATTTTCCGCCGGGATTTTAAAGACCCTGCAGATTTCCTCATCCCAGGCAAGTGTCTTGATGTTGAAGAGCTGGGTTCTGGATGCGTTGGAATAATCCGTAAGAAAGGATCTGCCGCCTGTGAGCCGGTATACCAGGAAACTGTCCATGGTTCCATAACACAGATCACCTTTTTCGGCTCTTTCCCGGGCGCCCTCCACATTTTCCAGTATCCAGGCAATCTTTGCCGCTGAAAAGTAGGGGGAGAGCTTAAGCCCTGTCCGTTCTCTTATCATACCGGCACTGTCTGTGATCCTGCTGCAGATCTCCTCTCCCCTGGCACACTGCCATACCACGGCGTTATATACCGGTCTGCCATCCTTTTTCCAGGCAAGGGCAGTCTCCCTCTGGTTGCTGATGCCCGCGCCTGCTATCAGGTTCTTATCGATACCGGCCTTTTCCACCACATTCTTAACCGTCTGAATGGTGTTCCTGTAGATTTCCTCCGGGTCATGCTCCACCCAGCCGTTGTTGTCTATGATCTGCCTGTGGGAAAGGTCCGCACGGGCAATCAGGGCTCCCTGTCTGTCAAAAAGCAGTGCTTTTGTCCCCTGCGTGCTCTGGTCAATTCCCAGTATGTATCTCTCCATATCAGACTAACTCCCTGGCTTTTGCCGCGATTCCTTCTGCGTTTAATCCGTAGTGATCAAATACCTCCTTTGAGGTTCCTGTGATGACCGGCGCATCCGGCAGGGACAGGTTCACAACCTTTTTCGGGCATTCGCTTCCCACTGCCTGGCTTACCATACTGCCAAGTCCGCCGAAGGGAGCGTGCTCCTCCGCTGTGATCACAGCCTTCACACCGGATACCATCCGGAGCAGAGTCTCTTTGTCAAAAGGCTTTACACAGTACATATCCAGGACTGCTGCACTGATGCCTTCCTTTTCCAGCAGCTTCGCTGCGTCAAGAGAAGGCTTTACCATCTCTCCGCACGCTACGATCGCCACGTCATTTCCCTCTTTCACCACAGTGGCTTTATCCATTTCAAAAGGACAATTTCCTTCTTCATAGACATCCTCCACTGCGTTTCTCCCCACACGGATATAGGCAGGTTTTTCATCTCCGAGCAGCGCTTCTGTCAGGCACTTCGTCTGATTTTTATCACTTGGTATGTAAACCCTCATGTTCGGAACCGCTGACATGGCAGCGATATCCTGGGCAGAGTGGTGGCTCATGCCCAGGGCACCGTAGCTGATGCCGCCGCTGATGCCGATCAGCTTCACATTGGTATTGGAATAGGCCACATCCACCTTTGCCTGCTCATAGCTTCTGGTAGATAAAAAGCAGGCAGGGGATACTGCGTAGGCTTTCTTACCACATTTTGCAAGGCCCGCGGAAATACTCACCAGATTCTGTTCCGCAATGCCCACCTCCACAAACTGTTCCGGGTAATTCTCTGCAAAAGGTGTCATGGACGCGGAACCGCGGGAGTCACTGCACAGCACCACAACGTCTTTATCTGTCTTTGCTTTCTCCATCAGTACCTGGCAGATCACCTGTTTATTTGCTATCTTATTCATGAAGAGCAGCCTCCTTCCCTGCGGCGAAATCACTGATAATCTGATTATATTCCTCCTGTGTGGGCACCTTGTGATGCCAGTTTGCCTTATTTTCCATAACAGGGGAACCATACCCTTTTGTGGTATTTGCTATGATGACACTTGGTTTTCCCTTTGTCTGTGACGCCTCTGAAAATGCCTGCAGAAGTTCATCCAAATCGTTTCCCCGCACACTGATCACATGCCATCCGAAGGAGGAAAATCTCTCTGCCAGATCATCATGTCCCATCACATCTTCCGTACAGCCGGAAATCTGCAGCCTGTTTCTGTCCACCACTGCACAGAGGTTATCCAGATGATACTGGTTGGCAGCCATGGCTCCCTCCCAGACAGAACCTTCCGCCAGCTCACCGTCTCCCATAACCGTATATACCCGGTATTCCTTTTTGTTCATCTTTCCTGCCAAAGCCATTCCCACGCATACGGGAAGGCCGTGTCCGAGGGATCCGGAATTCATCTCGATTCCCGGCAGTTTATTGTTTGGATGTCCGATGTAAGAGGAACCGAACTTTGAAAACTTTTCTTTTACCTCTTCCAGATCAAGGAATCCCTTTGCGCACAGCACCGCATAATAAGCCTCCATGGAATGTCCCTTGCTGAGGACAAACCGGTCTCTGTCCGGGTCATCTGCCCGTTTCGGAGAAACATTCATAACACGGAAATACAGAGCGGCTAGGATTTCCATAACACTCATATCACCGCCGATATGACCTCCCTTTCCGGCAACAATAATATCAACCGTATCCCTGCGCAGATCAAACACTTTCGCTTTCAGATCATCCATCTCATTCACCTCTCAAATATGCCTTAACCTGTTCCTCGATCGGATCATACAGATCCGGTTTTACACCTATATACTTGCAGGCCTCGTAGAGCACGGGCACCACATCCTTGTGGATACCCACACAGTGATGGATGTATGGCCCTTCCACCAGCTTTGCCTCCAGGCGCTTAAGATTCTCCACCTCGACCCAGACATAGGTTCCCTTGGTATACGGTCCTTCCACACCTTTCGCGTGCCCCAGAAGCAGGGAGTATTCTCCGTGGTCTCCGTCAAAACGGCACAGGGTCATATCCCCGTGTTTTGCCTCAGCCTCCACAGCTCCGGGATGGTCAAAGGCCAGGGGATAACCGATGGACGGCCTTTCCTTTGCCACAGAGACAGGCCAGGGGCCGCAGTGCTGCAAAAGCTCACCGTTTTCATTGTCAGGATGACGTACCGTCCAGTCTGCAAAGAAGGTTCTGGCCTCATCCATGCCTGCTGCTTCCATAAGAAGTGCTGTGACGGCGCCGTGTATATCCGTCTCACAGACGACCGGGATTCCCTCCTCATTCAGCAGGGAATTGGCCGCGCAGGGCATAATTCCAATCTCTCCCTGAAGGGCATTCCAGCACTGGATGGCAATGGCATTACAGCCGTATTTTTCTGCCAGATTCTTCATGGCAGCTTTCAGAGCAGCCACGTTTTCCAGCTCGTTTTCCCTGATTTTGACACACATATTGTCATGGCAGTATGCCATGATCTTTGCCACCTCGGTGCCCTCTTCCTTTACCTTTTTTATCTCTTTTGTCAGTTCCGGAATCGGTATGGGTGAAAGCTGGATATTGAATCTTTCCAGCAGTTCTCCCTCGTTACACATGGTACTCCAGAAGTCAAACGGGCGCGGCCCGATCTGCAGGATTCTTGTATTTCTGAACACCTTCACCACATTGCACACAGCCAGGAAATCCCGGATTCCCCGCTCAAACTCCGGGTCTGTAAGCCTGCAGTTTGTCATGTAGGTAAACGGTACCTGAAACCTTCTCAGAACCTTGCCTGTGGCAAAAAGCCCGCACTGGCTGTCACGGAGACGGACGCCGTTCTCATCCGGGCGCTCATCCCTGGGTCCCCATAAAAGCACCGGAACATTCAGTTCCTTGGCCAGCCTTGCGACTTCATACTCTGTGCCGAAATTGCCGTGGGGGAAGAAGAGGCCGTCCACCTTCTCCGCCTTGAATTTTTCCGCGATCTTTATTCTGTCTGCCTCGTTGTACAGAAGTCCTTCCTCATTGATATCCTTAATATCCACAAAGGAAACGTCCAGTTCACCCAGTCTTTCCCTTGTCAAATCCGCATATTTAATAGCATCCGGAGCACTGAAAATGCTCCTTCGTGTTGGGGCGAACCCTAATTTTATCTTATTCAAACTCACACACCCTGCTTTCTAATTTTTAAGTTCAAGGACACTGTCCCGCTCAATAAATTCCGTACAGATCTGAATCTTTGTCTTGGCTGTGCTCCTCTCCTGCATCATTTCCACAATGCGGCGCACTGCCAGCCTTCCCATCTCCTGTTTGGGCACCCTGAGGCTTGTCAGCCTGGGCACTGCGATCTCACAGAAGGGGAGGTCATCAAATCCGATGATCGACACATCCTGCGGCACCCGGTAGCCGGATTCCTGCAGCGCTTTCATGGCTCCCAGAGCCAGATTGTCATTATCCGCAAAAAAGGCGGTGGGCAGCTCCGGTTTTCCTTCCAGATACCGCAGCATGTCTTGGTGAGCAGCCTCCATAGTAACGCCGATGGTCACCGTGTACCTGTTCTCCAGCCTCAGATTGTGCTTATTGAGAGCAATCTGAAATCCGGAAGCCCTGGAGCCGAACGCCTTGATCCGGTAACTGCCCCGCAGATATCCGATTCTGGTATGGCCTTTCTGGATCAGATACTCCCCGGCCATTCTGGCCGCGTCCGCGTTGTTGATAAACACCCCGTCAAACGACATATCGTGGTTCCAGTAATCCAGCACCAGAAAAGGTACCTTCATGCCCCTGAACACCGCTGCCTCCTCGTCTGTAAGCTCTGTGCCCAGAAGCACAATGGCGGAAGCCCGGTCCAGGCACAGGTTTTCCACCTGTCTTTTATAATCCTCTGTCTGCCGGTCCAGATAACAGAGCGCCATCTCATAGCCGGCCTCCCTGCATTCCTTTTCAAATCCGTCCACTACCAGGGAAAAGAAGGGATTGTCATCCACGATCAGGCCCTTGTCCTTATAGATGACAAGCTTGATCTTCGTGATCCCCATCTCCCCGATATAGCCCAGTTCCTTGGCTGCACGGAGAATTTCTGACGCGGTGTCCTTATTCACACCTTTTTTATGGTTCAAAGCATTGGATACGGTAGCCGGAGAAAATCCTGTATATTCTGATATGGTTCTTATATTTACTTTCACCGTCTCACCTCCAACGCAATCTTATGCTTTTTTTATCTGCACTGCCATGTACTGTTTTCCCGGCAGCTCAACTCTGAATTTCCCTTTATGGATGCCCCTGTTCTCCACAGTCATATTCCAGGTATCCAGCACGCGGACTTCAAACGCAGTCTCATCGTCAAAGTAAAAATCCCGGAAGGATGGGCGCATGAAGCTGTAATAAAACAGATAATACTCTTTTACAGCCTTGATCTGGGATGTACTCTCCTCAGGTACGGCACACACTTCATCCCAGCCGCATTTTTCATAGGGCATAAGTCCAATGCCCGGCGTCTCCTTCATGACATCCAGAAGGAATCCGAAACGTTTGTGGCTCTCCCCGTGAAGTTCCCCGCCGTGTGACCACCAGAGGATATCCTGGGGATGCATATATGTCTCTCCGTGTCCCGGATATCCGCCCCGCACAGCGGCCTCCCAGAATCTGCGCAGCATCTCCTCTCCGCTTATATTGCCCCAGCCGTGCTGGATATTTCCCTCATAGGCGATCTCATCCAGTACAACAGGTTTTTTGTACTTCTCCCGCCATTCATTCACCAGCTCTGAAGATTTGTACAAATCCTGTCTCTGGATGCTGCAGTGCGTGATCCATGGGCGGTTATGGTCGTAGAAATTTCTGCAGTTGTGGATGGAGCGCAGATGTTTGTATGGGTCTTTTTCGCAGATGATTTTTGCGTAACGCTCCCAGTCTTCCACATTTTTTTCCTCAAACAGGTCAAATTCATTTGCCAGAGACCACCAGATATTTCTGTAGGCTGCGAACCGGGCGATCACATACTTCCAGTAAAGGTCATCCTCATCAGGCTTCATACAGGAAAATCCCCAGCGGTCATAAGGATGCATGACGATCAGATCCGCCTCAATACCTAAGTCTCTGAGAGCCTCAATGCATTTCTCAATATGTCTGAAATGTTCCGTGTTGAATCTGGTAAAATCCCAGTTATTCCCCTCACTTCTTCCTGTGTATTCCTGGAAGTTCTCCTTTGTGAGCACACTGGAATCCATAGGTGTTCCCTGGTAAGGATAGGAGCGCGGTTCCCCCAGGTTATAGTCATAATGTTTCGGGAAAACGCAGAAACGTATCTTATTAAAAGCGCTCGCCTTTAATGTTTTAAGTGTCTTCCCAATCAGTTCGTCGGACTGCAGGTCCCACACATAGCAGGTCGTTCCCACAGAGTAATAGGGTGTGCCGTCCTCGTACGCAAAATGGTATGTATTCGCCACTCTCACAGGACCGTGATTGTCCTGTCCGGGAGCTGTCGCTGTAAAACTTCCCTCCAGGTCAGAGTCTAAGAATCCCGCGTGGATCCTGAAGGTATATTCCTCCTCAAAAGAGGGCATAAACCGCAATTTATAGATGCCTTCCCCGTCGTAAAAGCCGTCGGCTTCTGTGCACTCATTTTTGCTCTCAAAGGTTCCTGTCACTTCATAGTCCGTGAATGGATTTCCCGTTGCAGGACCCTGGAACTCCACCTCAAAGACATCCCATTTCTCCACCTGCTTTTTATATTTCATTGTCTCCATACTCTACCTCCAAGTCTTTTTCTTTAAACGGTCAGGCTTTTACAGCACCGGCCATACCTTCCACGAAATGTCTCTGGAAAATCAGATACACGATCAGCACCGGAATAACGGAGATCAGCACACCCGCGCACAGATAGCCGTAATCTGTTCCATGCTCGCCCACGAAGGTCATGATACCTACCGGAACGGTTTTCTTCATATTATCATTGATAATAACGCTTGCCAGCAGATACTCATTCCATGTGGACAAAAAGTCTGTGATGATCAGTGTTGCCACAGCAGGCTTTGCCACCGGGAAGATAATTTTATAAAACAACTGCCATTTGTTGCATCCGTCAATGTATGCCGCCTCGTCAAGCTCCCTGGGGACACCGTTGAAAAAGCCCCGCAGGATCAGAATACCAAAGGAGATACCGAAACCCACATATACATAGAACAGTCCAAAATAAGAGTTCAGCAGGCCCAGTTTGCTGTAGATCACATTGATCGGTACCAGGGCTGTCTGCATGGGAAGCATCATTCCAATGAGAAAGAAGATAAAAGTTCCCGTTTTATGCCTGATTTCCAGTCTGGTCAGGGCAAAAGCTGCCAGTGCCTCAATGAAAATTCCCAGAGGCACTTTTAAACAGGATACAATCAGGTCGTTTTTCATATAAGTGAACAGCCGGCCTTTTGTAATGGCATTGACAAAGTTGTCCCAGGCAACGTGTGCCGGCATACTGAACAATCCCGCGCCGCTGTAGAAATCAGATTTACTCTTGATCGCAGTTGCCACCAGTGTGAACATGGGTACCACCCAGATAAGCGCCAGGATGATCAGAACAAGATATAATACTGCTTTTTTTGTGATTTTCTTTGTTTTTCCTTCCACGATAATCCCTCCCCGCTAATCTTCTTTTGCTGTAAAGGATACATAAGGAATGATAACGATCATCATCATAAGTACCATAATACAGGCAACTGCTGTTCCGTATCCCACGTTGTTGTACTGGAACACCTGTGAATACATATAGGTGGAAAGCATCTGGGTGGCATTGTTTGGACCGCCGCCGGTAAGCCCCTGCACCACATCGTAAACCTTCATGGCTGCAACGATCAGTGTTGCAATAACAATGACAAAGGTATCCTTAAGGAGCGGTACTTTGATCAGGAAAAACTGCTCAATTCCGTTGGCACCGTCAATGGTAGCCGCCTCCAGAACATCCGGTGAGATAGCCTGCAGACCTGCCAGAAACAGGATCATGGGCTGTCCGATCGCCTGCCACAGAGCTGCCGCGAATACGGCATAGAGACTGACATTGGGGTCCGATATCCATCCCTGGGTAAAATTGATCCCCAGTGCTTTGAAAAATTCATTGATAAATCCAATGTTGGGGTTGTAGATCCATCTCCAGATAATAGCCACCGCAATGGGTGCGATGACACATGGGAAATAGAAAAAGCCTCTGAAGAAGGTACGACCTCTAAACTGCTTGCTCAGTATCACTGCAAAGAGCAGTGCAATGGTCATGGTCACAAATATAGTCAAAACAATCCAGATCAGGTTGTTGATAATTGCCGTATGAAAGATTTTATCGCCTTTAAAAAGATTTATGTAATTAGATAAGCCAACAAACTGTTTCTCGCCGATACCGTTCCATTTGAACAGGCTGATAAAGAAGGAGTAGCACACAGGTGCCACGATCACGGATAAATAGATGACCGCCGCCGGGAGCAGGAAGAAATACGCGGCTTTGTCCGTCCTGGTATAATTATTCTTTTTTTTCATGGTTTCACTCCAATCTGTTTGGTCAGTGCAGTGGTTTTCAAAAAACGGAGGAGTGGCCTTCACCCCTCCGCGTTCTTATATTACATGTCTTTTCTCTGTTATTTGTTATTGTAAGCCTCAATTGCCTCCTGAATGCTCTTCGCTCCGTCTTCCGGTGTCATCTGACCATTGGCAATGGCATCCTGCGCATTGAACAGTACATCCGCAACCTCTGTGGGGAATGCCTGGTCTGTGATGGTGAAGATGCCGTTTTTCTCAGATGTCTCTAACAGTACAGGTACGTTCGGCTGTCCTTCCGGCATTTCTGCGCCTACTACCGGCAGCGGAAGGTTGTAATACTCCGCATATTTTACTGTGTTTTCTTCATTAATAATAGTAATCTGTAAAACGCATGCAGGCATCCAGCTCTTCCTCTGTATTGTCCACATTGAACTGTGTCATCTCTGCAAATGCTGACATTCTGTTTGTCTCACCACTTGGGAATGCAAAGACACCGTACTGGTCCATATCAAGACCTTCCTGTATGATCTTGCCATCCTGCCACTGTCCCTGGATATCCATTGCGCACTGTCCGTTTGCCATACCGATCAGAGTGTCATTAGGGTCCTGGGTCAGGAATCCGTCCGGGAAGTAGCCTTTCTCACAGAACTCCTGGTATTTTGCAAGAGCCTGTACCACTGCGTCGTTGTCATAGCTCTCATCAAATGTGTTCATCTTGTCATGGAGTTCAGAACCTGCATAATGTTCTATGAGCAGTTCCACAAAACGCATGGTGTGCCAGCCGTTGAGACCCGCTGTGGATATGGGAGTGATGCCGTTTTCCTTTAATTTTGCACAGGCTGCCTCAAACTCCTCGAAAGTAGTGGGCACTGCTATGCCGTTCTCCTCAAAGATATCTTTTCTGTAATAAACACCCAGAACATTGTAGCTTGTAGGATAGCCGGAAAGTTTTCCATCCAATGTACAAAGATCCATGGATGTCTGTGTAAATTTCTCATCCCATTTGTTTTCTTTTGCATAATCTGTCAGGTCATATGTAAGGCCGTTCTCTGCATAGAAGCCTCCCAGGCTTCCGCCCCAGTTGAACCACATATTCGGAAGGGTTTTAGAAGAAGCGGCAACTTTGCAGGCATCCTTGATTCCGTCTGTATCATAATAGGAAACGGTTACATGGACATCTTCATTTTGTTTGTTGAACTCCTCCACAATGGGATCCACTGCATTCTGCCTTGTGTTCAGTGTCCAGAAGGTAACTTCCGTAGCTCCGCTCTTGGCGCCTTCCCCTTGGGTACTGCTTTCTTTTGTCTCGGAACCGCCGTCGCTTCCGCATCCTGAAAGTGCCATAGAGATCACCATTGCTGATGCCATTGTCAATGCCATTACTTTTTTAATTTTCATTTTGAATCCTCCCTGAAATTTTAAACACATTGTTTAAATCGTTTTTGCTTTCATTTAAATATTGACGTCGTTTATTTAAATTTTCTTGCTCTTGATTTAAATTTATTTTAGCATTTGTTTATATGTTTTTCAAGTGTGTTTTTGCTTTTTGCTCATTTTCATAATATTTACATTCTTTTTTTATATATATTGCACATAAAGTTGTTATTTAAATCTATATCCTCACCTGCATTTTAGTATTTAGATAAAGTTTTATATAAATTTTTATATAAATAAATTCAGGATATATTTTATATAAAACTAAAATTATTTTATTTTCATACCGAACCTTAACAAAAAAAAGAAAACCGCACTGCTATACTTCTGACCTGGGATATTGTATAATGAGGCAAATTAGACTTTAGTGGGGTAATATTTATGGAACTTATTTTAAAAAGGGCAACTTGCGAAGACGCAGAACTTATTTGGAAAATGCAGATTGAAGCATTTTCTGACTTATACGAAAAATATCAGGACACTGATACCAGTCCTGCAACTGAACCACTTGAAAAAATTTTATCTCGCCTCCGGCAATGCTTTACCTATTATTACATAATAGAAGTCGATAAAAATATCGTCGGGGCATTACGTGTCGTGGACAAAAAGGAAAAAGGAAGTGCGAAACGTATCTCGCCTATATTTATTTTGAAAAAATATAGAAATATGGGAATTGCGCAGGCGGCAATTATCGAAGCGGAACGCATACACGGCAATGATAATTGGGAATTAGATACAATTTTATCGGAAAAAGGAAATTGCTATTTGTATGAAAAAATGGGATTCAAAAGCACTGGGAAAACCGAAAAGGTAAATGACAAAATGACTTTAGTTTTTTATCAAAAATGATAAAATATAATCCAGTATCATTCCTGTATCAAACAGGGGATTCAGCGTAAAAGCATTAAGGATACGGTAATCCACAGTCTGGTCGCAGGCGTTGACGGAATGCCGAAATGAAAATCCTGAATCTGGGAACCGGCTCCGGATTTTGATGCTGTTATGAGCCGGTTTCCCAAAGACGTGACAGACGGATATTCCCTGGAAATCCGGAATGATGAAATCTGAATCACTGAGAAGGTCACAATCTGCTGTTTCAAAAACAAACCGAAAATCAAGATACTTCTGCCTTCCCGCCTACCCCTTTACACTGTTGCCCTCCGCCATTTTTTCATTCACCAGCACCATCCGCCCAAAGCCGTCATCCGGGCGGTTCATAAGTTCCAAAAGGAGCTCTGCCATAAGTACACTCCTCTTTTTATGAGGTACTTCAAAGTGGGTCAGTTTATAGGGCAGCAGTACCGTGTCGGGAATGGCGTCAATTCCCAGAAGAGATATCTGATCCGGCACGGATATGCCCAGCTTCATAAGGGACTGGGCCGTCCCCACGGAAACCAGAAAGTTTTCCAGAAACACCGCGTCCGGCAGCACATCACAGCGGGTAAAGTATTCCTCTGCCCTCCGCTCTATCTCCTCCCTCTCGTTCCCCGTCTCCCAAAAGCTGCCTGAAATCTCAGGATTTCTGTTGAGATACTCCAAAAAAGCCTCTCTTCTTGCCCTGAAATTATAGATGGCCTCCGCGTTCTGAAAATATACGATCCTTCTGCAGCCATGGGCTTTCAGATATTCCATCCCCTGAAAGACAGCCTGACGGTTGTTAAAGTTCACCATATTCCAGCCGGCCTCCCCGGATCCGCAGTCACTCATGACAAGGGGAACCCTGCACAGGGAGATCAGTTCATAATCCTTCTCACCGAATTCATCCGCCCGCAGCAGTATGCCCCTGGTCCCGTCCGTATTGCTTTTCAGCAGCGCCTCCTTCAGTTCCTCATAGCCGTAAGCATACACAAGCCTGACCTCCAGCTTGTCCCTCTGAAGGCGCTCCACGCTCTCCACATAGGTGATCCTGAAGAACGACCCCATCCCCCCTGACAGTACACGGGGAGAATTTTCAAAGATGATCAGTTTCACAAAGGTTCCTTTCGTCACATCTTTTCCCTGCTGGCCGCTGATATATTCCAGTATCCGCTTCCTTGTCTCCTCATTTACCCCCGGTTTGCCGTTGATGGCAAGGGATACCGTGGCGGTGGACACACCCAGGGCCTCTGCCACCTCTTTTGATTTAACCTTCATCGCCGTCACCGCCGTTTCTGTCCTTCAGATCCCTGACACTGTCGCGCTCCACAAAGATTGTGCATACCTGGGTCTTGGTCTTGATCTTATCGGTACCGTTTATCACTTCCAGAATCCTTCTGACCGCCACACGCCCCATCTCCTGCTTCGGAACCCGCAGAGTCGTAAGCGGAGGATTGGCGATCTCACAGAACGGCAGATCATCAAATCCCACCACAGAGATATCTTCCGGCACCTGATACCCCTTTTCCTGCAGCGCCCGGATCGCCCCCAGAGCCACCATATCATTATCCGCGAAATAGGCTGTGGGAAGCTCAGGCCCGGTCTTCAGATATGCCTTCATATCCTCATAAGCGCCATTGATAGTGGTGGACAGCGTAACAGTATATCTCTTCTCCGGAACCAGCCCCGCTTTATTGAGGGCAGTCGCATACCCGACGGCTCTGGAGCGGAATGCTTTGATCCTGAATTCCCCTCTCAGATAACCAATCCTTCTATGCCCCTTTCGCAGCAGATATTCTGTTGCCATACGGGCAGAATCCGCGTTGTTGATCAGAACGCCGTTAAAGCTCATGTCCCAGCTCCAGTAATCCAGCATGAGAAAGGGGCAGGACGCATTCTTATAGAGAGCCACATCCTCCTCCATCAGCTCTGTTCCCAGCATGATCACCGCGGAAGAATTGTCATGTATCAGCCAGTTCACCTGTTCCTCGTAGTCCTCGTCCTCATAATTCAGGCGGCACAGCACCATCTCCATCCCCGATGCCCGGCACTCTTTCTCGATTCCGTCGATCAGAAGTGAAAAAAAAGGCGTATCGTCTATGATCAAACCATTTCTCTTGAAGATAACGAATTTGATTTTCCCGATACGCGATTCACTGATATAACCCATCTCTTTCGCCACACGGAAAATCTCGGCTGCCGTATCTGCATTGACCCCTTTTTTGTGGTTCAGTGCATTAGAAACCGTAGCAGGCGAGAATCCTGTGCGCTCACTGATATCTTTTATACTTACTTTCATATTCCGACCTATCCCTTTATCCAGACTTTTTGCATATAAAATTTACATATAAATATTTTATCAAAAAGTTTAAATATTTTCAATAAGCCTGTCCTTTTTCTTTCCACATCTTCACAAACACCGGCACATACAGCACCCAGGTCACAGCCATGAGCACGCCGCAGCACGCAATCAGGGCATTTACCAGGGATAAGGGCAGCCGCAGGAAGAAAAACAGCACAAACATCACCACATAAGAAAACGCAGTACAGACCTTCCCATACCATTTTGCCCCATCCAGCTTTCTGCCCCGGTAATGTGACAGCAAAAGCCCCATGATTCCCATGAAGCCCTCTTTCAATATAAACAGCCCCACCAGCCAGCGCATATTTTCATACCGGAAAGCCAGACATAGGATCATAGCACCCAAAGTCAGCTTATCCGCCACCGGGTCCAGGGCTTTCCCCAGCTCTGTGATCATATGAAAATGCCTCGCCACTTTGCCGTCCAGCATATCCGTGATCCCGGAAATCCCCACCAGCACAGCGGCAATATAATACTCCCTCACCGACTCCGCATGATAATACAAAAGGACATAGACCGGGATCAAAAGAATCCGGAAATACCCCATGATGTTCGGAATGGAAAAAATCTCTTTCCTGGTCAATGGTTTTTCAAAAAATGCCATACAAATCCTCCGCCGGGCGCAGGCCGTAAAACGCATCCTGCACAACCCGGAAATCCTTAAACTTCTGAAGCACCTTACTGCTTATAATGATAATCACAATGGACGGAAATATCAACCCCAAAGGCCTTAAAACAGCCCCCTGATCTTAAGATAATCAAATATCACCTCTGCACACTTATCCGCCCCCAGAACACTGCTGTCAAGACACAGCTCATAGGCATCCGCCCTTCCCCATTCTCTGTGGGTATAATACCTGTGGAAAGATGCCCGCTCCTCATCCACTCTGTCTATTTTCTTTTTGGCACCGTGTGCAGAAAGCCCCTCTGTCTCCGTCACATATTGAACCCTCTTTTCCATATCCCCGTGTATAAAAATGCTTACGGCATCCTGTTTTTTCCGGAAGATCTCATTTCCGCACCGGCCAATGAGTACACAGGGACCATTGCCGCACAATTCCCGGATACGGGCAAAGGGTATCCTTCCCACTTCTTCCTCCTCATTGTTCATGGCAATGGCATACAAAAGGCTGTCTACAGGCTGTTCCTCATAAAATTCCCTTACTTCCTCATAATCTCTTCCCCTGGCGATCCTGGCAAGCTCTTCTTTGTCATAAAAGGCACAGCCCAGGCGCTGCGCAAGCATCTTCCCCACTGCCTTCCCCTGGCTTCCGTACTGTCTTCCTATGGTAATGATTCCTTTTTCCATCTCAACCGCTCCCTTCCGCTACATAAACCCTGCAAACACTGAGGCACCTATCACAGTCAACAGACCTGCTACCGCGATCGCCAGACTGCTCATGGCGCCCTCCACCGGACCAAGCTCCATAGCTTTTGCCGTTCCGATGGCATGGGACGCGGCCCCCAGGGACAGTCCTTTTGCCACAGGCTCCTGAATACGGAAAATCTTAAATATCACTTCTCCTATCATGTTGCCCAATATCCCGGTAATAATGATAACTGCCACGGTAATTGTGACAATTCCGCCCAATTCCTCAGACACTCCCATACCGATCGCTGTTGTAATGGACTTTGGAAGCAGCGTCACATACTGGGCATGGTTCAGGCCGAAAAGCTTTGCCAGAAGAAATACACTGACAAGGCTGGCAAGCACGCCGGAAATCAGCCCTGCTGCCACAGCCTTCAGATTTTTCTTCAACAGCCCCATCTGTTCATACAAAGGCACTGCAAGGCATACCGTTGCCGGTGTCAGAAGGTAGCTGATATACCTGCCGCCTTCATAATAACTGTCATAATCAATATGCCCCACTGCCAGCACACCCATCACACAGATAACACCTATAAGCAGTGGGTTAAAGACTGCCATTTTAAATTTTCTCTTGAGAAGCAGCCCCGCTTCATACCCAAGCAGGCTTAAAACAGCTCCCCAGAAAACAGAATCACTCAGAAATGCTTTCATTTTTCTTTTTCCCCTTCCGTATAATCCCCTGGGTCACAAGTCCTGTCACTGCCATGACGAAAACCGTGGTGACCGCAGTTATAACTGCAACCGGAACGAAGACAGGTTTCAGCACGCCCCATGAATTCAGCAGCCCCGCGGCAGCGGGTATGAACATCACAGGCATGATCTCAATCAAAAAACCCGCCGTTTCCCTCACCTGACGCGTCTTCAGAATCCCTGTCTGAAGCGCGGCCAGCATCAGAACAAGACCATAGACACTGGCAGGCACGGGAAGCGGCAGGATAATATGAAGCCCTTCTCCCAGAAATGAAAAAAGTAAAATAATACAGAATTGTCTCAAATACTTCATAGCTCCTCCTTCTGTCTTTTCAACGTTGTCAATATACCTTAAAAATTATACCCCCTCAGAAAGAAAAGTCAATGTATACCTGGAAATTCCTTAACAACCACTGTCGGATGCAGCCCCTGCAAAAATCTGTCCATCCCCTTTCCTCCATGAAAAATGCAGGCAAAGAGTCCGTAAGACTTCTTTGTCTGCATTTATATCCTCTTAACTGTTATTCAGTATCTCAGCTCATACGGTTCCTGTCTATTTTCTTTTTTTGAGAACCACCATGTCAAAGCCCTTCACCGTACCGTCATATTCCCCATACCAGACTGAAAACGGCCCTTTGGGCAGGCGCACCTCTGTGCTTTCCCGGTTGAAGTTCTGTACGATCAGGTAGAGCGCATCCTCTGTCTCCCTGGATGTCACTTCGATTCCGGCGGGAATATGATGGATGTAGCGTTTGATACCGCATTCTTTTACCAGCTTCCTGTATAATTCATCATAGAAGCCCTGCTCAAAATCCGCACACACATAGTAAGCTTTCCCCTCACCGTAAGCGTTGCAGGTAAGTGCCGGCATTCCCGCGTAAAAATCACTGCCAAAGGTCATAAGAACCTCCGCGCCGTCTGTTTTCACCAGGTCACAGAGATGTTCACAGGTGTAGCTCTTTGTCATGCACAGGGTATTTCCTTCCACCGGAACACCGCTGTTGGTCTCTCCGTCATAGAGTCCGTCAATCTCCGTACTGCGCAGACCGCACACGTCCATAAGTCCGTGAGGTGTTCCGCCCAGGAAACAGAGGTCCGTGTCATCCACAATCCCTGACCAGTATGTAAGGATCAGCTTACCGCCTGCTTCCACAAACTTCCTTGCCTTCTCCTCAAACCCGGCCCGGAACATATAAAGCATGGGAGCCGCCGCTATCTTATAACCTTCCAGATCCTGTTCCATGTCAATGACATCCACATCCAGCCCGAGCTTACGGAATGCATAGTAGGATTTCTCCACTGCCTCTTTATAATACAGGTTTTTATTTCTCGGACCTGCCGCGTCCTCCATGGCCCAGCGGTTTTCCCAGTCATAGATGACTGCCGCCCGGGCTATAGTACGGCTGCCCGCCATTTCGCCAAGAGCTTCCAGCGCTTCTCCCACTTCTGTGACTTCACCGAACACTCTGGTGTCATCCCCGCCGTAGTGGTCAATGACAGCGCCGTGGAATTTCTCGCTGGAACCACGGCTCTGGCGGAGCTGGAAATACTGCACGCTGTCTGAGCCGTGTGCCACTGCCTGCAGAGACGCTGCCCGCAGCATCCCCGGCTTTTTCAGCTTGCTCACACTCTGCCAGTTGGTGGCTGAAGGACATGATTCCATGAGGAGGAACGGCTTTTTCAGAATGCTCCTCATAATATCATGCTGCATTCCCGTATCCATGGCAGTGTGGGATTCCGGCCCCTTATGCCATGTGGGGTAATTGTCCCATGTGACGATATCCACCACATCCTTGAATTTGTGGTAATTCAGGCCTTCGTAGTTATACATCATATTGATCATGACCGGAAGGTCTGAGCCGCCGTCTTTCACAGCCCGTGCCTCGTGGCGTACAAAATCCACGGTCCGGTCCGTAACAAAACGTTTCCAGTCCAGGTTTAACCCGTGAAGTCCGGATTCTCCTCTCGGGGACGGGCTTTCCACCTGTGAAAAATCATTGTATATATGGCTCCAGAAGGTTGTCGCCCAGGCTTTGTTCAGCGCCTCAATAGTCCCGTATTTTTCCTTCAGCCAACTGCGGAACGCTTCCTGGCAGAGGGGACAGTGGCATTCTCCGCCGTACTCGTTGGACAGATGCCAGCCAATGACACCGGGATGCTTTCCGAATTTTTCGGACAAAGCCATATTCATCCGGCGTACTTTATCTCTGTATACAGGGGAGGTATAGCAGTGGTTATGTCTGCCGCCAAACAGGTTTCTGTGCCTGTCCGCGTCCACCCGCAGGACCTCGGGATATTTGTCTGCCATCCATTTTGGGCGGGCACCGGAAGGAGTAGCCAGGATTGTGGAGATACCGTTTTCCCAGAGACGATTTATGATATCTTCCATCCAGCCGAAATGGTACTCCCCTTCACGGGGTTCCAGAACTGCCCAGGAGAAAATCCCCAGGGAAACTTCATTGATTTTTGCTTTCTTAAAATACTCGATGTCTTTTTCCAGGATATCCGGGGAATCCAGCCACTGTTCCGGATTGTAGTCCCCGCCGTGAATCATTTTACCGAAATTTACGTCTTTGCCCATATCTGTCCTCCAATGGGCCGGTCTGTGGCAGGCCGGCCCTGTTCTTAAACTATTCTGTATTCTTATACCCCTTTAAAGCTGAATGTAAATTCCATTCTGCCGTCTGTGTTCAGAAGATATTCCGGATGGGTTTTGGAACCCCAGCTGTCATCTCCCGCAACACCCATCTGTTTTGCAGATACCCTGACAACCGTGTAGTGTACTTCCGGAAGCTCAAAGGGATGCATAGCGTTTTCAATCTCATGCGGCGTATAGGGAAGTGCGGAGAATTCCATCTTATCTCCTGTAAAGAGCATTCCCCTGCCCTTTCTGTCTGTGACGCTGGCCCAGCGTACGCCCACCTTATTGCCGCATTCCTGCGGAACCAGGTACTCTGCCATGTTGTCAGCCACTTTATTTTTGTAGATTCCCAGCTTTGCACCGAGGCAGCGGTCCACATAGGTCTCCTCCGGCCCCATGCCGTACCATGCCACATTGTCATAATCCGCGTCGAACTTGAACATCACGCCGAACTCCGGCATATCGCCCAGTTCCTTTACCGGGTCATAAGACAATGTGGTCTCCACGGTCCCATCACCGTATACCCTGTAAGCAAGGCTGCACTCTGCGGAAGGAATGGACGGCATATAATATGTGTATGTGATCACAGCACTGTCTTCCAGGACTTCCAGCTTCGGAATGCGGTATCCGCCCTGGGGGTCTTTGTGGTTCAGATACATGCTGGCCAGCTTCCACTGCCCGTAGCGCATGGGCATCAGATTGCCGCAGTCATTGTCTGTAGGTGCCCTCCAGAAGTTCGGTTTCGGTATTGCCTTGATCATCTCCACACCGCCGTACACATAGGACACGAGGCCGCCGTTCAGATAGGAAAAGAGAATACGGAATCCATCTCCGTGAATGCCGATATTGTGCATGCTCTTTACGATCTCCATCTTTCCCCTGTGCAGCGCAGCAGGTGCCGGAACCTCATACACACCCTGTCCGAAGGCAACCTCATGGCCTCTCTTGGCCCAGAGCGTATCCTCTCTCAGACGGAAGGATACCGTGACGGCATACTCTCCCGGCAGAGTCTGGACACTGACCGGCAGCTCGTAGACTTCCTCAGAAAGAGGTGCCACATGTGTTTCCAGACCTGCCTCTCTCAGCAGATGTCCGTCCTTTTCCACCAGAACAACACAGTCAAAGCTGTCTGTATTTACAAACAGATTTTTATTGACCACCCGCACCTTATCCTTCTCCACAACAGCCGTAATGTTCTGGTAATTGAACTTTACTTCCTGCATCTTCGGGGATGGCATGCGGTCTCCGCCGTATGCAATACCGTTGCCGCTGAAATTGTAATCGCAGGGGCGGTCATCAAAATCTCCGCCATATGCCAGAAATTCTTTTCCGTAACGGTCTTTTTTATAAATGGACTGATCAATATAATCCCAGATAAATCCGCCCTGATACAATGGCTCTGTATCTGTCAGATCTGTGTATTTGTGCATGGCACCACAGGAATTTCCCATGGCATGCGTGTATTCACAACAGATAAACGGTTTGCTCCTGTCTTTCTCCAGAAATGCCTTGATGCTCTCCACAGAAGGATACATCTGGCTTTCCATATCACTGGATCCGTTATATCTGCGGTCCCAGAATACCCCCTCATAGTGCACCAGCCTTGTGGGGTCCTCTTTGCGGTAGAACTCTGACATCTCATAGATGTCTTTGCCGCCGAAGGATTCATTTCCGCAGGACCAGATCAGGATAGCCGTATGGTTTTTGTCCCTCTGATACATGGAATTTACGCGGTCCAGCATCATGCCCAGCCATTCCGGATGGTCACAAGGCACTACCTTGTTCAGATCCGGTTCCTTCTTCTCCGCCTGGGAATCCCAGGAGCCGTGTGATTCCAGATTGTTCTCTGCGATCATATAGAGCCCGTACTCATCACACAGATCATAGATATCTGAACCGTCCGGATAATGGCAGGTACGGATGGCATTGATGTTGTTTCTCTTCATGGTGACAATATCTTTCACCAGCTCTTCTCTCGACACATGACGGCCGCTTACAGAGCTGAATTCATGGCGGTTCACGCCCTTGAACACGATTCTTCTGCCGTTCAGCATCATAATATTGTCTTTCATCTCAAATCTGCGGAAGCCTACCCTGTAAGGAATCACTTCCGTCAGAGTACCTGCATTGTCAAACACCTGGAAAAGCAGGTCATAAAGCACCGGTGACTCCGCACTCCAAAGCGCCGGGTTATCCACTTTCATCACCAGCCTTGTGTCACTGCCCAGAGCACTTTCCTCTGTCATCAGCACATTTCCATCCTTTGACAGAGCAATCTTTACGCTGCCCTTTGCTGTGGCCTTGAGCACGATCTCCAGATCTGCCTTTGTAAAGGTGTCATCCAGCAGAGTACGAATCCTCATGTCCTCCACATGTACCTCAGGCACCGCATAGAGATAGACGTCTCTGTAAATACCTGAAAAGCGGAAGAAATCCTGGTCCTCACACCAGCTGCTGCTTGTGAATTTGAAGACCTGGGCTGCCAGTTTATTCTCTCCCTCCTGCAGGTATGGTGTCAGTTCAAACTCGGACGGTGTAAATGTGTCCTCACTGTATCCCACATAACTGCCGTTCAGCCAAACTGCAATGCCGCTCTCGGCACCCTGGAAGGAAATAAACACACGCTTTCCTTTCATGTTCTCAGGTACTTCAAAATATTTCACGTAACTTGCCACAGGATTAAACCGTGTAGGGATCTGACCTGGCTCCAGCTCTTCCCAGCCCTCCCAGGGGTACTGCACATTGGCATACTGAGGACGGTCATATCCCTCCATCTGGATGTGAGCCGGCACATGGATGTCATCCCAGGACCTGCAGCAGTAATCCATGGACTCAAACCCCGGAATTGTGCTGTGGTAATTATTTGCATAGTGGAATTTCCACAGACCATTCAGGCTGTACCTGAAATTCTCCTGCTTCTGCTCCATCTCTTCCATGGAACCATAATATCTGTGGTCCGAATGGGCCGCTGCCCTGTTTTCCTGGAACCAGGCAGGGTCTTTTACTTTCTCGTACTGAAATGCTTTCATTTTTTACCTCCTGTTCGTTATCCGGCGGACAATCCTTTATTTTTATCTGCCGTATGATTAAAAAATAAGGCGGATATCTCATGAAAACAAAATATCCGCCTGTAAATTACTTATTTTCAACAGCCCGGCACAAGACCGAATACTGTCTCTTTTTTATTTAACAGCACCTGTGATACCTTCGGCAAAGCTCTTCTGCAGACAGAAGAATACAATTGCGGTAGGCAAGGTACAGATAAGTACACCGAGCATCAGCATACCATAATCAACCGTATAACCACCTAACAGGTTGGCTACCAGCATAGGCATGGTGATGGAGCTGTCTGTCTGTAAGATTACCTTTGGCCACAGATAGTTGTTCCATGCGTTCATGAAAGTGATGGTCATGGCTGCCGCATAAGTGGAGCGCATGGTCGGGATGAACATGCGGAAGAAAATTCCTGTCTCACTCAAACCATCAAGACGTGCTGCCTCGATGATATCATGTGGGAACGAACGCGCGCTCTGCCTGAACAACATGATCAAAAACGGTGTCGATATGGTGGGCAGCATGAAGGCTGCCATGCTGTTAACCATTTTCAAAGTGGAGAACATCTTGAACAAAGGAATCATGATCGCTGCGAAAGGAATCATCATAGCTGTCAGAAGGAGTGTCATAACCACATCCTTGCCTTTGTCATGGTAAATCTCAAAGCCGTAGCCTGCGATGGAACATACCAGCAGAGCCAGAGCTGTAAGGATAACAGCATTTCTGAAGGAGTTCCACATAGCTCTTGCCAGATCCTGATTTGCCAGAAGGGCTTTGAAGTTTTCTGCAACATAACCTCCGGGAATCAGCTTGCCGGCAACTACGTCTGTACTTTTATTTGTTGCTCCGCAGAACATGTAGTACAGCGGAAATACAGATAACAGGGAAACGATCGACAGAAATACATACTGGAATATTTTTTGGCCTTTATTCATCGTTCATCACCTACTTTCATCTGAATAACTGCCAGAATCGCAACCATGATCAGTACAATGATGGACATTGCAGCCGCATAGCCGAAATTCGGGCTCTGTACAAAGGACGTATTGTATATGTAGTGGGACAGAGTCATTGTTGATTTACCCGGTCCGCCGTTTGTCAGGTTCAGGGACTCATCGAACAACTGCAGTGTACCATTTGTGGACATGATAGTTGTCAGAAGAATCGTTGGTTTCAAAAGCGGTACTGTAATTTTGAAGAAAGACTGTACCGGTGAAGCACCGTCAATCTTGGCAGCCTCGTAAACGGAATATTCAATATTCTGCAGGCCTGACAGATAGAATACCATGTTGTATCCTGTCCATCTCCAGATCAGGGCGATAATGATAACTGCTCTTGCGGTCCATGCATTTGCAAACCACATAATAGGGTTCATGCCAAAGCCTCTTAAGACTGTGTTGATGAAACCATCATTTGCAAACATGGAACGGAAAATCATAGCATAGGATACAAGGGATGTTGCACAGGGAAGGAAAATCGCTGTACGGAACAGTCCTTTGAACCGCAGATGCTTGTTGTTCAGCATAGAAGCCAGTGCCAGCGCCAATACCAGCATGACCGGTACCTGAATGATCAGGTAGAAGAATGTGTTGAACAAACACTGTTTGAATGTAGGGTCTTTCAGAATACGGAGATAGTTCGCAGCACCTCCGAAGGTTAAATTAATACCAATACCTGTCTGCATTGACATAATGAACGCTTTGATCATGGGATAAAAACTCATCCAGCAGATCAGGGCCGTTGCCGGAATCAGGAAGATCCAGCCTGTCACATTATGTTTCTTTTCCAGAGACATCCCTTTTTTATTAGGACCACTCATAAATATGCACCCTCCTTTTCATTTTTAATTGTGAACAGATACAGTGCGCTTTCCGCCTCTGTACCCGATTCAAAAAGGTCTGCCGCTGCTTTTGATGAGCAGCAGCAGACCTTTCATTTCTTAGAAATAAAGAATCAATTCAGGGGTCTGTTATTTATCAGCCGCCCATTGTGAAGTCTACAGTATCCTGAGCTTCCTGAAGTGCGGTTCCGATGTCAATACCCTGCTGTGTGATCTGGGAAAGTGCAACACCGATAGCATCACGAGCGTCATAGTAGAACGGTCCTGTAACGTTGGAAGGTGTCTTTGTAGCAAAATCTACGATCTTAGCATATACTTTATCATTTGAGAAGAACGGAACTTCCTGATTGTAAACATCAGAATCACCAGCCGGTGCCCATGTTGCCAGAGCGCCCTTAGCGATCAGGTCATCATACAGTTCTGTGCTTCCGCCGAATGTGGATTTCAGGAAATCTACAGCAACGTCCGGTTTCTTACAGTTAGATGTAACTGCCCATGAAGAACCACCGTTGTTGGAGTAGTTGCTTGCTTCGCCAACGCCTTCCATCTTAGGCATGTTTGTAACTGCCCATTTACCGGACTGATCTTCCTGTGCTGTAACAGTAGCCATGATCCAGCATCCGTTGATAACGCCTGCAACGGTACCGTTGTTGATGGATGCAACATACTGATCCCAGTCAGTTACTTCAAGTAATGTGCCGTCTTTTACCATCTGAGAATAAATCTCTACAGCTTTCTTAACAGCTTCATTGTCAACGATATTTGCTTTTCCGTCTTCTGTGAAGCAGGAAGCTCCCACAGACTGGATCATCATCATGATAATATCGGTGGAACCTGCCTGCTGTGTCAGTATAGGCTCTCCTGTTTTTTCTTTGACAACTTTAGCTTTTTCCATAAAGTCATCCCATGTGATATCTGTAAAGTCATCTACAGTATATCCTGCCTGCTCCAGCATATCTGTTCTGTAGCAGCTGATAGCAGCACCGTTATCAAACGGAACACCGTAGTTCTTGCCGTCTAAGGTAGAGTAAGCTACTTTAGCTTCGGAGAACTGTGTATAGTCAATACCCTTGTCCGTTAAGTCAACGAAGATATCCGGGTAGTTTGTAGCATATTTCTGGAAGGAGTTGTCCTGCATCAGGAAGATGTCAGGTAATGTACTTAAATCACCTGCTGACATAGCAGTTGTCAGTTTTGTCTCGATATCATCTGACTGGATCTCAGTAACTTTAACGTTAAATCCTTCATGGTCTTTTGCGTAAATCTCAGCTGCTTTATTGATCGCATAGATGTTGAAGTTCGGGTCCCAGCACCATACGGTCAGGGTATTCTCATCATCTGTAGCTGCTACGGCGTCATCTGCCGCGTCATCTTTTTTCTCGTCTGTTCCGGTAGTCTCTTCCTTTTTGGTATCTCCGCCGGTACTTCCGCTTCCGTCATCTCCGCCTCCGCAGGCTGCAAGTGAAACAACCATCATAGAAGCCAGCATAGCTGCAACAATTTTTTTTCTCATAATAAATGCCTCCCTTTAATTATTAGCATCAAACACATGAATGTACATACGGTCCTATTATTCGACAAATTGTTTGTGTAATATGACCACATTTCCGTTTTTTCACGGTCCAGCATATATGTATATTACATCACTTCGCCGCATATGTCAATAATTTATTTGTCTAATTTGTACATTCCCTATTTTTTTCTGATATTTACCCGCATTCGGGGCCTTACCAGCCCTTTAAAACCGATACATTATAGTTGGAGGGGTTGTCTTCTTTTCCCCTTGCCGCACTTCTCCACTGGTGTGGAGCAGTTCCCACAATCTTCTTGAAGTTACGGATGAATGTGGCGGATGCCTGGAAACCAACCTTAACGGCAATGTCTTCCAGACGTTCATCTGACTTGGCCAGAAATTCACAGGCCCTTTCGATCCGCACAAGATTCACATATTCTGCCGGAGAGGTATTCATGTATTCCGTAAACACTCTCCTGAAATGTGTCTCGCTCATATGGCATATCTGTGCCAGCTGTCCTACCTTGATCTCTTCCTGATAATGCTTTTCTATGTAATTCAGAACTGCCAGAATACTGTTCAGGCTTCCGTCATCTATGACCTTAGCCTCCGGCACGCTGTCTGCCGGATTCATTCTGGCTATTTTGAGGAGCAGTGTGAGCAGGCATCCCTGCACGCTCTCCAGATAAAACTCCTCTTTGTTCCGCATCTCATTCAGAATGACACGTACAAGCGCATCGATTTCCGGTGCTTCTTCCCTGCTGGTCAGAAACATGCGGCTGTGAAGCCGTTCAAGCACCGTGTTGGCATACACAGGTTTATCTGCATATACATTCTTTAAAAAGCGCTCCGTATCTATAAAAAGGTATTCCCAGCTGTCAAAGACGTCGTCCCTTCCCGTTGTGTGGTGGGGAAAATTCTTGGGTATCACTGTGACAGTGCCTTCCCCGTACCTGACGTCCTCTTTTCCCAGGTGCATAACACCCTCGCCATAACAGCAGTAGCCTATCTCCATATAGTTATGGAAATGCATAGGATCACTTCCATACCTTGTTACCCAGCGTTCGCCCATGAGTGCGATCAGAGGCACACGCTGCGGAATCTCATAATATCGGAATTCCACATATTCTTTTTCTCTCTTCTTCATCTGTAAGCCCTCGTTTCCATAATAAACTCATAACTTTATACTTTAGCTTATCATAGCCCCTTAGGCTTCGTCAAATTTTTAAGAACCTGTTGAAAAAAAACGTACAACTTCCGTTATCACGGACTCTCTCAGACTTTTCTTATAAGAAATTCCCCCTTGTCCAGGATTTTTCTCCGATCCCTGTTGTCAATCGGCCTAATCACCTCGGCTTTTGCCCCTTGGTTTTCATCAATTATACCATCATATATCCGGTTATTTTACTCATAATCGATTCGTTTTTTTGCATTTTCAATCATTTTTAGCAACTTTGCCTCATTGTTTTTGTATCAAATGCCAGGTTTGTTGTAAACTCAGCCCCAAAAAACTGCCCAACAAAGCGGAAAAACCGGCAGTTTTACAGGCAGCGGCAGCAGAACAGACAGAAAGGCTCCCGCTCAGCCTGTATGCTGCGCGGAAGCCTTTCTGCTCTTTTTATTCCTCAGTATCTGTTTTTTCTTTGTTGTCTCTCAAAAAATCATCCATCATCCTTACCAGGTCCAGCTCGCTGAGAAAAGAATATGTCCGATTCTCATATTCCAGAACTCCCTGCCAGGTATGATATTGCTGTGAACTCACAGTCACACGGAAGGTCCTCTCATCCATCTGCATCTTCCTCTCCCTTTGCTGCCAATGAATCCGTTCCTCTTTACACAGATTCATTTTAACGCAGGTACCGCGCAGTGAAAAGCACCGTTTGGACGCATTAACGGGTTTTTACTCAACCTGAGGACCTACGGCTCAAACCGAAGGAAATCCTCGGTCATTTCAACCCGGCACACACTCTGTACACTGCCGGTCATCATCACATGCCAGTCCTCATCGATCTGGATCCAGAGCTTGCCGCCGGGCATGTGTACCATCACATCCGAATCGATCATCCCCAGCTTGTAGGCCACCCCTGCCGCTGCGCAGCTGCTGGTGCCGGAAGCCAGCGTATATCCCACACCCCGTTCAAATATCTCTATCTGAATGTTATTTTTATCCAAAACCTTCATGATCTGTGTATTCACCCGGTCACCAAAGTATGCAGAGCGCTCAGAAAAAGCACCTATTGTGCAGACCTTCTCCCTGGATATCTCCGCCATGGGGATCACACAGTGGGTATTGCCCATGGATGCACAGGAACAGTCATATTCCTTCTGCCCGAATACCATCTTCTCTCTGAGCGCTTCCCTGGCCTCCCCCGCAAGTCCCGCGTCTTTGCTGGAAAAGGACAGCTTTCCCATATCCGCCTGAATCCGCGTGCCGTCCGCATTGAGAAAACGCACCTGCACTTTCCCGCCTTTTGTCCGGATCGTCAGCCGTTCACTCAAAGTATATCCGGCATCCTTCAGATATTTTGCAAAGATACGGATACCGTTTCCTGCTCTTTTTGCCTCACTGCCGTCCGGATTGAACACACGGACGGCAAATTCTCCATCTTCTATATAAGGGCCTGCCAGAATACCGTCTGAACCAACCCCGAAATTCCTGTCACAGATTTTACGGATTTTATCAGCATCCAGCTCCTCCGTATTTTTCTGACAGTCATATACCAGATAATCATTTCCTATTCCATGATATTTTTCAAATTTCACTGCTCTCTTTCCTTTCCTGCTGCGATGCGTCTGCAGAATCTGACGCGCCATACCCTATTTTATGTCACAGCCCACAGTGCCGTCCCAGATACCTCTGCGGCTCAAAACAATTTTAAGCATCAGTCTTAGAGTCTGTATCTAGTTTATCAGACACTTTTATGTTATAATATAAGCATCGTGTTAAAAACATTGCAAAATATGCTGAACCAAAAAAATCAGCCCACAGGAGGGACCCAAATTGGATTCTTACAGCAAAACCGGTTATCTGAAAGATGATTTCCGCCTTTTTCACATTACCGATGAGGAGGAACACAGCTTTTCCTACCACTATCATGACTTTTATAAAATACTGATTTTCATACGCGGTGATGTCACATATCATATTGAAGGTAAGTCTTTTGACCTGAAGCCCTATGACATTGTCCTTGTAAATGCCGGTGAGATCCACAAACCGGTCATCAACAGCAAATCTGTCTATGAGCGCATGATCCTCTATATCTCGCCTGCATTTATGGATGCCTGCCGGGACGGGGCAGATTCCCTGAACCGGTGCTTTGTGCAGGCCCAGACCAGCCGCTCCAATGTACTGCGCGTAGAGCTGTTCAGCCAGAGCCGGCTGTATCAGGTTCTGCAGGAGCTGGAGAAATCCTTTGGCGGGGATGCCTTTGCAGCCGCCCTGTACCAGAAGGCCCTTTTTCTGGAATTTCTGATCCTTTTAAACCGCTTCTCCATGGATGCCTACACAGGCACGTATATAGAAAACAGCCGCTGTAATTCCAAAATCCTTCCTGTGCTGGATTATATCGGAGAACATCTGGCTGAGGACATTTCCATCGACCTGCTGGCGTCCAGGTTCTATATGAGCCGTTATTATCTCATGCACCTGTTCAAACAGGAGACAGGATACAGTGTAGCCAGCTATATCTCTACCAAACGTCTGCTGCGGGCCAGGGCACTGATCCAAAACGGTATGTCCGTCACAGATGCCTGTTACCAGTGCGGATTTAAAAACTATTCTTCCTTTTCCAGAGCTTATAAAAAGCTGTTCCACACTTCCGCCAGAGGGGAACGGAATCCGTCATAAACGGCGTTCCCCTCTGTCCGCCCCCATACCGGGGCACATCTTTTTTTCCTCTTACATATAGTAAATAAGAGTTCAGACATTCAGGAGCCAGGCAATGAGTCACTTAAAATTTGATTTTGCAGTGATCGGGGGAGATATGCGCCAGGTCTACCTGGCAGAGTATCTCCTGGAATGCGGCTGCAAGGTTTGTAAATATGCACTCTGCGCAGATATTCCGGACTCTTCCTGTTATGCTGCCTCCTCTCTTTCGGAAGCAGTTTCTAACGCGGAGACTGTCCTTGCGCCGATTCCCATAAATAAAAGCAAAGAGATTCCCCTGTCCCTTCTGCCGGATATGCTCCGGGAGGGCCAGTCCTTTTTTGCAGGATGCATACCCAGAGACTTTCAGGAAAAAGTTTTTTCAAAAGGAATCTTTGTCTCTGATCTGATGAAGGATGAGATTCTCACAGTAAAAAACAGTATCGCAACCGCTGAGGGTGCCATTGCGGAAGCCATTCAGAAAAGCAGCCGCAATCTACACGGGAGCCGCTGTCTCGTATTGGGATACGGAACCTGCGGAAAAACCTTGGTCTCGTATCTTACAGGCATGTTCTGTCATGTAACTGTATGTGCCAGAAGACCCGGTATACGGGCAGAAGCCGAAACCCTGACAGGAAAGGCCATCGCCCCGGAAGCACTGAAAGAACACGCGGACAGTTTTGATTTTATCTTCAACACGATTCCCGCGCCGATTCTAGACAGGTCACTTTTAAAGAGCCTCCGAAAACAGGCTCTTATTATTGATATCGCTTCTGCTCCCGGCGGCGTGGATTTTGCCGCGGCCAGGGACCTGGGGATATCCGCATATCTCTGCCCGGGACTTCCGGGGAGATATGCCCCTCGTTCCTCCGCGCATGCCATAGCGGAAGCTGTTTTTCGTATATTAAAGGAATTTAATGATATGTCGTCATAAATAAAAGGAGAAGAATTATGTCGTTAAAAGGAAGGAAAGTGGGAGTGGCCTTTACCGGCTCCTTCTGCACATATAAAAAAGTGTTTGATGAATTACAGAAGCTGGCGGACGAAGGCGCCGAAATACAGACCATATTTTCCGATGCCGCCAAAAGTATTGACAGCCGTTTCGGCAATGCGGAGGACTTTGTGGCAAAAGCCCGCAGTATCACAGGCAAAGAGCCCATGCTCACCATCCCCCAGGCGGAGCCGATCGGTCCTAAGAGCCTGCTGGATATTCTTGTTATCCTGCCCTGCACAGGCAATACCATAGCCAAACTTGCCAACGGCATCACAGATACACCTGCCCTCATGGCAGCCAAGGCACATCTCAGAAACGATAAACCGCTGCTCATATCCATCTCCACCAATGACGCGCTGGGAATGAATATGAAAAATATCGGCTTGCTTTTGAATGCCAAGAATATCTATTTTGTTCCCTTTGGCCAGGATAACCCGGAAAAAAAGCCCAACTCCATGATTGCCCGCACAGAACTTCTCATACCTTCTATTGAGGCAGCTTTAAACGGAAAACAATATCAGCCGGTTATACAGTAAATAACCGCTGCTGCCGCAAATCGCAGCCTGATCATTTATCCGGCGGGGCTTTTTCTGCACGGCTGTGAATAGTAACCGGCCGTGGGGTAAATGTCCTGCCGGGCCAATAGCAGAAAGGGGAATTATCATGTGTGGAATTGCAGGATTTTGTAATCCGAAAAGAAATTTTTCTGAGGAGAAAGGGAAATGGAATCACATTCTGGACAAAATGAACCAAACGCAGAAACGCCGGGGGCCTGATGACCAGGGAACTTACCTGGACAGCGGCTGCGGCCTGTCCCACGTAAGACTGGAGATCATCGACCTTGTCACAGGCCATCAGCCCATGGTACAAAAAAACGCCTCCGGGACATACGCCATTGTCTACAATGGTGAGATCTATAACATGCCTGAACTGAAAAAAGAGCTGGAAAAGGAAGGCGTTGTCTTTCAGACCACCAGCGATACAGAAGTGATCCTCCATGGTTTTATGCTGCACGGGGAGGAATATATCAAGAAACTAAACGGAATTTTTGCCATAGCCCTCTGGGATTCCGGTAAAAAACAACTTCGCCTTATCCGGGACCGTCTGGGAGTCAAACCCCTCTTCTATACCTGGGCTGACACAACACTTGTATTCTCCTCAGAGCTCAAAGGGCTGTTCGCTTATCCGGGCGTAACACCCGAACTGGACCGGGACGGACTGTGCGAGATATTCGCTCTGGGGCCTGCCAAAAGCTATGGAAAGGGCGTCTTCAAAGGGATTCAGGAGATTCTTCCCGGGCACTGCCTGACCCTGGGCGAAGACGGCGTCTCTGAACATGCGTACTGGAAACTGGAAAGCCGCCCCCATACGGATTCTTTTGAAAAGACAGTGGAAAAGACAGCCTGGCTTGTGGAGGATGCCGTGAAAAAGCAGATGCTCTCCGATATTCCCATAAGTACCTTCCTCTCCGGCGGAGTGGACAGCAGCCTGGTCACATCCATCTGCGCCAGGGAACTGAAAAAACAGGGGAAAGTTCTGAATACCTTTTCCTTTGATTTCAAAGACAACAATAAATACTTCAAATCCAACGCCTTCCAGCCCAGCCAGGACCGCCCCTGGGTGGAAAAAATGGCAGAGTATGCAGGTACAAACCACCGTTTTCTGGAATGTGACAATAAAGCGCAGGTGGATTGTCTGTTCAAGGCTGTAGATGCCAGAGATCTGCCCTGTATGGCGGATGTGGAATCCTCCATGCTCTATTTCTGTTCCCAGGTAGTAGAGCACAACAAAGTGACCCTTACAGGTGAATGCGCGGATGAGATTTTCGGAGGATATCCGTGGTTCCATAAAAAGGAAGCGTTTGAAGGTGATCATTTCCCCTGGTCCACGAGCATGGAGCCAAGAAAAATCCTGCTTTCCGATGACTTTGCCGATTCTCTCGGCATGGAGGAATACGCCCATGCAGCCTATGAAAAGACCATCCGGGAAACCCCTGTTCTGCCCGGTGAGGATGCCCATGAAAAACGCCGCCGGGAAATCTCCTATCTGAACCTGCGGTGGTTCATGGTGACTCTTCTGGACCGTATGGACCGCACCAGCATGTACTCCGGCCTGGAAGCCAGGGTTCCGTTTGCAGACCATCGGATCGTGGAATATGTCTTCAATGTCCCCTGGAGCATGAAATGCCCGGACGGTATCGTCAAAGGCCTGCTCCGCCACGCCGGGGAAGGTCATCTCCCCAGAGAGATTCTCTGGCGAAAAAAGAGCCCGTATCCAAAAACCTATGACCCGGCTTACGAAAAGCTCCTGGGTGACCGCTTAAAAGAAGTTCTGGCTGACCCCAATGCTCCCGTCCGGCAGATTCTGGACACGAAAAAGGTTCATGCTTTTCTGGAAAGTCCCTCAGACTACGGAAAACCTTTCTATGGCCAGCTCATGGCAGGTCCGCAGATGCTGGCCTACATGCTGCAGGTGAATTACTGGCTGGAAAAATATAAAATCCGTATTTTATAAATATGCAGGCGCGGCAGATATTCAAAAAGGCTGGGAATGTCTCTCCCTGTCATTCTCCAGCCAGTCTACCGCATCCTGCCAGTCCTCAAAAATGCAGCCACCCAGCCTCCGTTTCAGACTTGAAAAATAAGTGCTGATATTGGCAATACCGCCTCTCTCTCCCGGCGATGTCATGGACGGCCTGACCGGGAAACGGCCCAGTATGCCGCAGTAAGTCCTGTTTCTGAATACAGGATTACGGCTGCTGTGGAGAATGGGATTCCTTTTACGCCTTCCGAGTCCTTCCTTCTCCAGAAGGAAAAAATAGATTTCCAGGGCCTTCTGTACAAGCTGCGGACCGTAATACACACCGTAGGAACAGGATACCGGCTTCTGGTCATACATATCTAAAAGTACACACATGTATATGCCGCCGTCTTTCTTTGTACCGTATTTTCCGATTCCCACGCTCAAACGTTCCCCCGGCCTGTCTGCCCACAGCTTTCCCTGAATCAGATTGGGAAAGGGAAGGGCGATCTGCCGCTGCCCATAGATGACCGGTGCGGGAATAAGAGTGCCGCTGGACAGCTCATCATCGTTTTTTTGATATACAAGCTCCTGTGGCAGATCTTCATATTCATACAGATGCAGAACCTTGTCAATGCCCAGAAGTGTCATATCTCCGGCACCACCTCACAGACAGTGAGACACCCGTCCCTGACAGTAAATCGGACCTCCAGACCCGCAAACCCGAATCCGTAGACGCGCTTTGGATCATTTTGATATGCAGGTCTCGGGTCATTTGCCAGAACGCCTCTCAGGGCTGCCCTCTTGCTTTCCGGCACTTTTTCCTCCAGCTCCTCCGGAAACTCCACCTCCAGCCTGTCCTCCTTGTGCCTGGAGGCAAATCCGCCTTCCGCTTCCGGGTGGCTGTCAGCGTGGGGAATATACGGCTTGATATCCAGAATGGGGGTCTTGTCCATTAAATCCGCCCCTGTCACATGGAGTACGGGGCCATATTCCGAATGTATTTCAATCTCTTCCAGACGGACACAGGACAGGCCTATGGGGTTCGGGCGGAAGGGGGAACGCGTGGCAAACACGCCTTTTCTCGTATTGCCTCCCAGTCTCGGCGGACGCACCATAGGCGACCAGGTATCTCTGGCTGATTCGGAAAACTCCCAAATAAGCCAGATATGAGAAAATTCCTCCAATCCCCGGAATGCGTCGGGATTTCTGTACTTTGGCTCAAATATAATGGTTCCGGCAAGCTCTTTCACCAGGCCGCTCTGGCGGGGAATGCCGAATTTCGTAGGGAAATCTGTATGGATGCAGGCGATTCTGTTTATCTTCATGCACTTCTCTCCGTTTCTTCCTTTGTCCTGCTGCCTTTTGCCAAACACGCTCCGGACCGGCCGCAGGGATAATAGCTCAAATACAGAATACAGCAGTTTGCTTTAACAATCAAGATACCTGCATCCGCCATTTTTCTTCCGCCTATGCAGCCCCCAGTCTTACAACGGCATCGTACTGACCGGCCAGACGTTCATCCATATGGTGCGTTATGGTGATAACCGTAAGATTCTTTTTTTCCAGCAGATTTTTTTCGATTTCAAAAGCGGTTTCCCGATCAATCGCAGATGTTCCTTCATCCAATATGAGAACCGGTGTTTTTCTGATCAGTGCCCGGGCCACTGCGATCCGCTGTCTCTGGCCGCCGGACAGAAGGTGGCCGTCTTCCCCTACTTTTGTATAAATCCCGTTTTCCAGGCCTGAGAGATAATCCCATATTCCGCTTTCTTTCAGCGCTGCCTGTATCTCCTCCTCCGTGTAATCCTCTCCCAGACAGATATTATCCTTGATATCCGTGTCAAACAGAAATACATTCTGATGGATGACTGCTATACGTCTGTTAATCTCCTGCTGCGTCATCTCTTTGACAGAAATTCCGTCTATGTATATCTGCCCTTCAAAATCTCCGGAATATCCGGTTAGGAGTTTGATCAGCGTGGATTTCCCACATCCGCTCCGGCCTGTGACAGCATATTTCTTACCTGCCTCAAACAGCATGTTTTCATGCTCCAGCACAGGCTGCTTTTCCGTATAGGCAAATGTAAGATCCGAACAGCATATTCCACGCTTCTGCCCCGGTATACCGGAATTTTCCGGTCTGTCAATCGTCTCCCCGGCCTCTTCTTCCTCATACTCCATCCATTCCCCCAAATGTTCCATGACCGGCCGAATCCCCTGAATTTTAGGGAAATTCTGCAGAATCATTACCACCGGTATGACAAAGGTTCCGCTTAGCTGTATCAAAGCCAGAAGTGTCCCCATCGTCACTGTTCCCCGCATCATCTGCCAGGCCGCCACAAATACGATCACAATTGTGATAAGAGAAGAGAGGATATCTGAAAAACTCTCGTTTACTGCCATCAGTCTGTCTGACGCAAACTTTTTCTCTGCGGTTTCTTTATTCACCTTCAGGTATCTGCCAAAAATACAACGAAAAGCAGAATATCCCCGTATCACTTCATAACCGTTAAGAAAATCCTTTGCTGCCGCTGTGAACACAGAAAGCTGCTCTGAATAGGCATCCTGCCGCTCCTGGAGCTTTCTCCCCATAAGCGCAGGCACTGCAAACAAAAGTACCAGAAATCCCAGCAGAATAACAGTCACCAGCGGACTCAGATAAAACAGGATTCCCAGCGTAGCCAGAAAAAGCACGATCATCTGGAAACAGAGCAGCAACGGAAGCAGATAGTTTTCCTCTACCAGCTTTACATCATTCACAAGGGCAGACAGGTAATCAGCCGTATTTCTTGATGAAAACCGCACCGGTTTCTGCTTCATCACACCTTTAAAAATCCTGTCCCGCAGATGCCTGGTAACATTCCTGATAAGAATTTTCCCCATGATAGCTTCCAGCAGACTGATGCCCCCTAATGCCGCCAGGTAAACCAGCATCACAGCCAGTACCCTGTAAAATCCCTTCACATCCCCGGCAACAGCCACGTCTATTACCTGCTGCATCAAAATAGAGGCAAACGCCACCAGCAGCGAGGACAGTCCTCCAAACAAAATAGTTCCGCCCAGGAGCAGACGGTCCTTCGTTTTATACAGTTTCATATGGTTCCTTTCGGATATTACATCTTACAGCAATATCATTTCATGTATTTGAAATATATTTCATACACATAAAATATCATACAATTTTATATTTGTCAAATACATTTCACATTTATCAAATACAAAAAAAATAAAACGTCTTACTCCTCCCCTGTTATCTTTTCCCGTCCTTAACCGGCATCCATGACGCCGGCAGCCTGCAGACACACGCCTTTTATGAAATGCAGACCGGCCTGTAACATGGTTCCCGGGAAGGAATAGAAAAAGTGGAGGAGACACTATAAAAGCATCTCCTCCACATTTTTTAAAAATTCCCGTATGGACTCCTCCTGTAAACAATAATATACTTTCCCATCCCGCTTTTCCACTGTGACAAAATCACATATCAACAAAGAATTCATATGGTGTGAAACCGTTGACGGAGACAGGCCCAGGCTCTCAGCCAGCTCCAAGTTGAATTTTTTTGACCGCTTCAGGTCACACAGGATATCCAGCTTGCTCTTATCGCTGAGTGACTTTGCCTGGCGGATGACAATCTCCCTGGCGTCATTTCCGGAGCGCTTTCCCGCGTTCAGATATCCCAGGAGGACTCCCTGATAACCGCGTCCTTCCATAATAATCTGTGCCAGTGGTATCCCCAGAGACATATAGACAAGATGGTCTTTTCCGCAGGATTCCGCGATTTTTGAATATCCGTTCTCTTCCGGGTCAACTTTTTTCTGCATAAGCTTTTCCAGAGGTTTTTTAACGGATTCCCTGGCTTTTTCAAATGCCGGAAGGTTGCATTTCAGCATATCACTGAGCTGCTGCAGCCGGCAGACAGGTTTTCTCAGCCAACTCAGCACATACCACATCTCTTCGCTCTTAATGTTCAGGGTATCCATAAAATCCAGAAGTGCCTCGTCCTCCGAAATGTCAGGCAGGTCGTCCTCTGTTTTTATTTCCTGGTTTTTCTCTGTGTCCACAAGATAATACGCCATTTTTCTGCGCAGCTTTACAGGATTCGCCGTTTCGGGGTGTTCCACATATTCACGGTTTTCCACAGCAAGCGCAGTGATCCAGAAAAACATGTCATTGGATTTGTCTTTGTAAAAAAATTCTTCCTGCGGTGTCTTCACTTTATATTTCAGAAAGGTCCTGATATATTTTTCAATGACCGTGAAATGCTTCTGATAAAAAATCTCTCCCCCCAGCCCACAGCTTCCAAGTTCCCGGATGACTTCTTCCCTCCATTTATCAGGATTCTCAACGCTGAGCAAAGCAAGGGTTTCATAGATTGGATCCAGTTCCTTTTTCAATATGATACTCATAAAATTCCTCCGCCGTATATTCTATGTACATAGAATATCACAAAATCCATAAAAAAGATATCCCGGATTCTCATAATCTCAAATAGTATTTACCTGTCTTCAGTACCTATTCGTGTAATTGAAACTGGCTGATGAGGCTTTCCAGTACCTGCGCCTGCGTGGATAATTCTTCACTGACAGCCGCCAGTTCCTCTGATGTTGCGGAATTGTTCTGTACCACATCAGATATCTGATCCACCTCGGCTGTGATCTGTGAGATGGAATCACTTTGATATTCGGACGCGGAGGCTATCTTATCCACAGCCATAACCACCTGCTTTGTCATTTCCGCCACATCGGACAGGGAATCTGCCGTTGCGTGGGCAGCTTTTTCCCCTTTTTCAACAGCCTCCATCGTTTCCTGAATCAATGCAGACGTATTTTTAGAGGATACAGATGTTCTGTCAGCCAGACTGCGTATCTCTTTTGCGACCACACCAAATCCCACTCCGGCTTCCCCTGCTCTTGCAGCTTCTACAGAAGCATTCAAAGCCAAGATATTCGTCTGAAACGCAATATCCTCTATGGTCTTTATGATCACACCGATCTGATTGGACTTTTCGCTGATTCCCTTCATTGCCTCGATCATTTCCTGCATCTGCCGGTTGCTCATGGTGACCCGTGTGCCAGCCTGATTCGTCTGCGCACGTGCATCCACTGCGTTTTCCTCTGTAGCTTTTACATGTTTCGATATGTTATTTACAGCCGTTGCCAGTTCTTCCACCGAACTTGCCTGCTCTGACGCTCCCAATGCAAGTGCCTGGGCCCTTGAAGAGATCTGTTCACTGCCGTCCGCAACCAGTTGTGCTGACTGGCTGATCTGCAGAAGGATGCTGCTGAGTTTGTCGCGAAGTCCTCTCATGGATGTCAGGACACGGTAATACTGGCCCCGGTAATATTCTTTTACACCTGATTTGACCCTGAAGTCTCCCTCTGCCATGGAACCTAGTATACGGCTGATGTCTTCAATGATCGTCTTCTGATAGTCGATCAGATCGCGAATGCTGTAGGTCATCCTCTGCGGTCAACTTCTTGTCAAATCCGTCTCCCCGTGCTTTTCCTTTTTCTGTACATACATCTGCGCGTCCGCCCTTTTATAAGTGTCTTCCAGGGAGGTATCTGTCTTATCGTCATAATAGGCATATCCTGCAGACATCTGAATCTCCGCATCCGCGGGCAGACCCTCCACGCGTCTTCTCCTGCAGGATTTTTCTATCATTTCCAAAATGCGTTCACGGGGGACTTCGTGGAGAATGACTGTAAATTCATCTCCTCCTGTCCGGTACAGAGCGGCCCGTTTCGGAAGACAGGATCTGAGTATTCTGCAGCCTGCCTGGATATATGTATCCCCTGCTGTATGGCCAAAGGTATCATTTATATGTTTTAATCCATCCAGATCCACAGAGACAAAGGCAAAACCGCTTTTTACCTTCATGGTCTCCAGGTTATGCATATCCACCTCAAAGGCATTTCTGTTTTTCAGGCCTGTGAGCAGGTCCGTATTGGCCATGTCCTTATAGGCAGGATTGGAAATTCTGCGGAACAGAACCACAGCGATAATGGCTGCGATGATGCAGAAAATGCAGATGATGGCAGGTGCCGCCAGTTTCATATTACTGAAGGTATGATACTGTCCGGAGGCATCGAATTCTATTCCCAGCACACCTACTACTTCATCTTTTTCATGCATGGGAAAATAGGCGATGAAGACATTTCCCCATCTTGTATGGTTAATATCTTTTGGAAGTACAACCTGACCCGCCATGGCCTTTTTCATATCCGGAATACATTCTTTTTCAATCATATCCCCTATGCAGCGGAAATCTCTATTCGTGACCGGCAGCCCATCCACCAGATAGATAAAGGTACCGTCCTCCTTTTCCTTTGCTGTATAGAGATATCTGACACCTGTAGCTGTTCTCACATTTTCCAGCGTCTTTTTGGCTTCCTGATAAAGATAAGACGTACCGTCAGCCCTGCTGTTCAGCCTCTTAAATGTCTCCACATCCAGTCTGCCGTCCGCATACTCATAGATACTGTTGGCCCTGACACTGAGTGCCCGTATCATGCCGTTATAGGAGAGACGGTAGCTCACTCCAAAGGTAAGCCCGCATGAGATGACCACAATGATGGCAGTCATAAGGAAAACCTGTAAATCTACCCTGTATATTCTCTTAAAAGAGCCGGGTGCCGTATTATTTTTCTTCATCTTCCACCTCACTGCAGGATACGTTTTCCACCATTCCCACCGCCTTCACCGTACTGCCTTCCTTATCCCTGATCGCAGTGAGTGTAATGCGGTTGAGTACCGTACTTCCATCCCCCATTTTTGCCCTGACTACACAGGATGCCTTGTCCTCCCCCCGGTAAATGGCGCGGTATATTTCGCGAAAAGTCTCCTCATATCCCTCACACACGGTGCCCTGTTCAATAAATCCCTCCGGGGCATTGGCAACCGTGGCGTCCAGGCCGAAGGCTTTCTGCGCATATTCCGAATAATATGCAGTCCGCGTCTCCGTATCCAGTTCAAAGATCACCGTGTTGGTGGCCTCCATAGCCAGACGGAAACGTTCCTCACTGATGCGGAGGCTCTCAATGCTGTTCATACGGACTGTCTCATCGGAGAGAGCCGCATAAAAGATATCGTTTCCGTATTGGGAAGTCAGGCAGAAAAAGCGGATTCGGAGCCATAGAACCGTATTTCCTCTTCTCTTTCTCACAAATACCTCAGCGCCTTCCTTCTCTTTGCTCTCTTTTGCCCTGGAAAGCGCATCTGTCATTTTCTCCCTGTCCTCAGGCAGAATGTCCCGCATCACATCCACATGGCCGCTCTTATTCATCCAGTATTCGTCCATCAGCCGGTAATACTCCCCGTTGGCCCTCAGGACGCAGAGCCTGGTCCCGTCATAGCTGTACTGAGCCACAGCACCTGTGATATTGCCAAGAAGCCGGTCTGTCAGGGTGTCCTTGTGGAACAAGTCAGTCAAATCAAGAAAATGACCGCTTCCCACCTTCTTTCTGCCTCCGTCGGCAAAATCCACTTTGCCCGGTGTCAGAAGCAGATGTTCAAATTCTTCCGTGTTCATGGGACGGTAATAGTAAAAGCCCTGTCCGTAGACACAGCCCACACTGCGCAGTGTTTTCACATGCTGTTCCCTGTTGACGCCCTCGGCGATCACCGGAAGATTCAGCCACTTGCTCATATGTAAGATGGCATCCAGGATTCCCAGACTTTTCAGCCCCTCCCCTTCCATAAAACGCATGTCCATTTTCAAAATGTCGATATTGGTGCTGCTCAGCATATTCAGGGAAGAATAGCCATTTCCGAAATCGTCCATTAAAATCGTGAATCCGCTTTTTTTCAGCCGCTCCGTCTCCTTTATGATCCGCTCCGGCTGACCTGCGTATACACTCTCCGTGATTTCCAGTTCGATCAAACCTGTGGGAATCTGATACCGCTCCATCAAGTCTGTCAGCACGGAACACACATCCATATTAAAAATGTCCATGCGCGACAGATTGACCGATACCGGCACACACGCTCTGCCCCGGTCAAGCCACCGGCGGACCCAGGCTGCTGTCTCCTCCCAGACATACAGGTCCAGCTTTTCTATGAAATGGTTTTTCTCAAACAATGGTACAAACTCACCTGGCAGCAGCAGACCTTTTTCCGGGTGCTGCCAGCGCACCAGAACTTCTGCTCCCACCACTTTTCCGGTCTCCATATTGCATTTTGGCTGCATATAGATTTTAAATTCCTTGTTTTGTATCCCGGCTGCCATGCTGTTTGTGATCTCCTGCTCTCTCAGCAGATTTTCCCGCATTCCCTCCCGGTACACAGCCACATGGTGGTCATTTCCTTTGATAGAATTCAAAGCCATCAGGGCCCTGTCGCACATACTCCCCGCTGCCGGCTCCTCTGCGTCCATCCGATAGACGCCAACCGCGGGAACCGCCTGGGAGTTCAGGGGCTTATCGCTGAAGATCCGAAGTATCCGCTCCACCGTGACCTCTTCCTCGTATGCGGGAATACAGAGTGCAAAGACATCATCCCTCAGATTCCCCGCAATATGTGTTTCCTCACGGACCAGGCATTTTAACTGTTCTGCCACGTACTTTAAAAGCAGGTCGCCCTGCTCTCTGCCGTATAATTCATTTATCAGTTTAAACCGCTCAATGTCTATACAGATGATCTCAAAACGTGTCTGAGGAGTCTGCCGTATAGTCCTTTCGGCTGACGCACAGAAAGCTTCCCTGTTGTACAGATTTGTGACCGGGTCATATTCTCTGAGATGGATGACACTTTCCTTTAACTTTCTGTTCTCCTCCAGGAGTTCTCTATATTTACAATCTTCCAGCATTACCAATCCTCAATGATTCTTTCCCAATATTCGTAATTTTAATATAGTTTCATTTTATCACTGCTATGGGGAAAATGCTATATAATTATCACCCTGACGGCAATGACCGGGGAAAATAAAAGGCGGGCAGCATATGCGGATATGCCTGCCCGTCCTTTTATATATCTCCTTTCGCCTCTTTCTTAGCGCACTCTCCCTGCCCTGCCGTAAATAAATTTATGTATGTTTTTATCCACAGCAAGAGGGTTCAGTTTCAGAACCTGTTCCCGGATTCTCTCCTCCGCTTCTTTAACATCAACGGATGTCGCCAGTTTTAAGACCTCTCTGTCCCAGAAGTCCTCCGTTCTGCAAAAAGCAGTGGAATCCCAGCCGTAAGGCTTTCCTTCCGCGCTGAGCTTATGTCTTTTCCCACAGATCGTCAGGAAGAAATTCATCTGAAGCTCCACCAGCGCCCGGTCAAACCGTGATTTGTCTTCTTTTCCAAACCCGGCTGACTTCTTCAGTTCATGCAGCGGCATCACACCTTGTTCTTCTATGCAGGAATAAATGCGTTTTGCCTCATTGCTGATTCTGCCTTCCAGATACATATCCATAAAATCCATGCCTCCTCTGCGGCAGGCGAAAAAACAGGGATACCATTGTCTCGTGATATATCCGCTTTTTTTGAAAAAACACTTTGCATAGGCTATGTCATCTCTCTCATCCAGGACCCGCATGCGCCACTCCCATGGATCTGTCTCCCGGTCTCCTGTGTGCCATCTGACCGGCGTCTCATAGGGCGGCTCCTTGTCCCACTCCCAGTTTACGATGGAATAAATCCCCTCTGAACTGCCGCCGCCCATGGAAAAACCGGCTTCCAGCAGAACCTCCGTAAAATCTTCATAACTCCTTATATTTTTCATGTTTTACTCCATATTCTGCACTGTTCGATACGCTGCCCGTTGTCTCCTTCCTCCTCTGCATAGGAAAAACTCTTCAGCAGTTCGCAGGAAAATTCCCCGCATGCGCCGCAGTGCTCCAGTTTTTTCCCCTCTGCACATCCCTTGACGGGACAGGCACCCCAAAACGGGTTTTCAATGGCAGTGCATCCGCTGCACTCCTGTTTCAAATAAAACCTGCATTCCTTACACAGTAATCCGCATCTTGACTCTATCATCTTTCTTTTCCTTTCTGCTGTTAAGATACCTGTATTCTACAACAGGAAACATGACAACTGTGTGTCATCATCCGAAAGGAACTCCTATTTCCCCATAGAGAGTTTCCAATGCCTTGTCAGCATCGCACAGAATATCCGGGGTCACCAGTTTATCTTCTGTCTTCTCATCCGCTCTCATGAACTTCTTTGTTGAGATCTGGACATAGAGTTTTGAATTCGGCAGCTGGAAAATGGCGATCTCCCCATAACCGGAGGGAGCATTTCCGGGCGGCTGGCCTATGATCCTGCCCAGATGATTGTCTTTTATAAATTCTGAAAACAGCATGGCAGAGCTGAACGTATCCGCAGATGTAAGTACAAATACCTCTCCGTCAAATACCAGGTCGCTATGTATGTCATTTTGGCAGACACCGTCTCCTCCGCCGACGGTAAACGGCCCCCGTCTCCAGCTATGCGTTCCAGTCTTATATGTGTCAACATCGAGATAGCGGATGAACTCATTTGCCACCATGGAATTTCCGCCGCCGTTTTCCCTTAAGTCCACCGCCACATTTCGGATATTTTCAGCTTTTACCTCCGTAAACATTTCCTGAAGGCATGTTCTGTATTCCTCGCTGTTCTTGCATTCATTTAAGGTGAGGATGGCAAGACTTCCGGGGACATCAATACGATAGGAGACAAAATGTTTTTCATCTGCGCCCTGATCTGAAACATCAGCCGCCTCGTATTCCTCGTATGGAATAAAATCTGCCGTTCCGTATACCGCTTCCTTCTCTTCGCCTGTATCATTCCGGAAGGTATAACGCACTTGGTCCGGATCTATATCCAGAAATTCCAGACCTTCCAACGTGATAAGGTCTGTGGCCATACGGCTTAATGCCCTGCTTTCTGTTTCATAACAGTACAAGTCTTCTTTTTCTCTGAATAATTCCTTCAGCCCAATGCCGTTTACCGCAGTTATCTGATATCCATCTTTCTCTTTTTGATGCATATCCTTCAGGTAGTGCCTCATTTTCTGTGTTACGCCGCCTGAAGTATGCGCGTCACCCAATACGGAAACGATATTCTGTACTTTCCGGTACAGCATGATTCCCGTGATCGTTTCCTCATCTTTCAGTTCCTGCACTGCCTTTTCACAGGCCTGCTGCACATCTTCCGGGACCCCGTCTATGAACATGGGATGGTCTTTTTTCAGATAATGCATAAGATAGTCTATATCTTTTTCGGCTTCCCTGTAACTGAGTGTCTGTCCCAGGATATCCACGTATTCCATCTCTGTGTTCATATAAGTGTTCCAGTACGGATTGCAGTACACACCCTGAATCGTAACGACGGCAAACAGCACAGTGTAAACTGTCACTAAAATTTTTGAAAGTATCCCGCCGCCGCTTTTCAGGAAAAACAATACCGCTGCCCCGATCATGAATCCTGTCAGAAGAACCATCATATATTCCGGTACGTGGGGAAAGTATGGATTTACTTTTAAAAGTACCGGTCCCAGCAGACAGACCGCTGCACTGATCAACAGATATTTCTTTTTCATATTCCCTCCATTAAGTAAATCGTGTTTCCGTGTAAGATAATATAATAACACTATACCATATGAAAGTATGCCTGTCTATTTTTAACCGGATAAGCGGAAATTAAGCCCTCCCGGGTATGACCGGAAGGGCTCTTGAAACTGCCTGATATGTTAGACTAGAATACTGAAAAATTGATCATATCCGCCAGACTTTGAAGCTGTTCTTTTGACAAGGATACAGGTCCTTCGGCGGGTTCGTTTGTAAGGGTGTTGATATAATTTCCTTCTGTGTCCATATCAACATTTTCCTCCCAGACATCCGACATATTGACCAGCACAAAATTTTGTGTTCCGTTATAAAAAATATAACTGTGTTTTGTTATATTGTTGATCATAAGCTCCACATCATCCCCATTGCTGTTGGTATACTCCCATTCCTCATAATCGGACAATTCCCCCATATTCAGAACAAGATCTCCAAATACTCCGTTTCTGTTTACAGACATGCCCCCTACATACCGATAGTCTGGCTGGTCCTCTTCCAATTTTACTATAATGTCTCCGTTAAAGTTTCCTTCCGGAAATGTTCTTGCATAATCCCAGATGAAATGTTCCTTATCCAGTAAAAAATCATTGATGCCAACTTTACTTATAATCTCGTTATATCCTTCTATCGTCTCCGGCTCGCTTAACAGCTTCAGATTATATTTTCCGGTTATCTCATCAATCTTATCGGCTGTTCTTTGACTGAGTGCATTGTATGCACTGTATTTTTCCAGTTCCTGCGGCAGTCCGTTTTTGCTGACCTCCGCTATGGCCTGTAATTCTTCTTCTGAATTCATGTTTTCCAGGAAATAGCTGCTCCACTCCTGCGCTGCTTTATATTCATTGCTCCCGGCAAGGGCATGGGCTGCCATATTTACAGCTTCTTTTTCTTTGCCTGTCTGTTCTTCGCCCTCTGCATTTTCATAGACATATTCTTTTTCCGCCACAGGATGTATCTCATCATCCACCAGAATACTTTTCAGTCCGAAAAAATCAGATGCGCTGGCTGTGAGAGCCAGTCCTGCCAGCATTACGACTGCCGCAGCTAATAGGATCAGCTTTTTCTTACCCATATGTTTTCTCCCCCCATTCTTTCCTGCTGTGTAGTTTCCCTTGTTTACTCTGTCCAGCAATTCCCTCTGTCGTGCTTCAAATGTATCGGAAAATTTGTGCTCCCCACTGTTTTCTTCCATATGCTCCATCTCCCATGCCTGTCCCAGCAGATATAATACGGATTCCACGCTGTCATCCCGGTCTGTTTTTTTCTTCCGGTCATCCTTCATCCATTTCACCTCCCAATGCCTTTCTCACCTTTTCCTTCGCGCGGCGCAGCCTGGAATAGACGTTTTCCTCACTCAGATTCAGGCGCAGCGCTATTTCATGAACGGGCATTCCTTCAAAATACCTCATACACACCACTTCCCAATACTGTGCGGGCAGGATTTTCCTGATCTCCCGTATCAGCTCCCTGTACTGCAGGCTTTTCATATAGGATTCTATGGGCCTGTACGCATCTGTCAGCCACTCCTGCTCCTCCACAGATATATTGCCCTGTTCCCGTCTGTTCTTCCTGTATATGTCTATGGCTGCATTTTTTACAAACCTTGTCAGCAGGGTCTTTATCTTCCGTTCCTCCATTTCCCTGCATTTTCCCAAATATGGTATGAACTTTTCATAGGCATCCCCCACGGCGTCCTCCGCCTGGTATTGGTCGTGCAGGATAGAGAAGGCCACGGCATACATGCCGTTTCTGTATTTCATAAATATGTATTCCAGAAGTTCAGCGTCTGACTGCTTTTCTCTTTTGTTTTCCACCCCATGTCCTCCCTTCTGTTTTTGCTTCAGAATGATCACTCTTAATAATAATAACGTATGGGAAGAGAAAAGTTGGTCACTTTTACAAAATTTTTATTCTATTTTAAAAACTAAGTTTATACTGCGGGATATTAATATTTTCACTTATCCATCCCAAGCTGACCGGCAGACCATCCTTTATTTCCATAGAAAAAGACTGCCGCCTTTACGATCATTCAATCGTCAAAGCGGCAGCCAAACACACACACGCCCTCCCCCAAGGGCTTCCGAATTTCCCAGCTCCAGTCTTCCCCCATGCTCTCCTATAATTCTGTCTGCAATGAACAGCCCCAGCCCCGAATGCTTTCCCCCGCTTCTGGCGCTGCTGCCGGTATAGAATTCTTCTTTCCCTTTCTGCAGCGCTTCTTTTGTAAAACCCGGCCCGCTGTCCTCCACTGTAATACGCAGCGTCTCCTCACAGACCTCTGCGCGCAGGAAAACCCTGCCTCCGCATCCGGCATATTCAGCGCTGTTAGCGAGAATATTCAACAGTGCCCGTTCAAGCCGCTGCCTGTCTGCCCGAATGGTTCCCTCCGGCACTGCCGCCTCCCATATAAGAACTGCCTGTTTTTCTGATGTCAGACCCTGTGCCTTTTTCCTGATATCTTCCAGGAAGGTATCGGCCCGGACGGCCGTTTTTACGGGCATCTCCATATCTCCGCCCCTGGTCATATCCAAAAGCTGCTCCACATAATCCTGCATCTGGCGGACGCTGACCTCAATGGCCTCCACACAGGTGCGGTCATCCCCCTGGAGATTCCCCTCCAGAAGCAGTTCGTTATATCCTCTCACGATCGTGATGGGGGTTTTCAAGTCATGGGCAAGGGCTGATATCCGCTCCTGTCTTGCCTTCTCCATTTTCCACTGGCTTTTCAGTGACTTTTTCAGGACATCTTTCATTCGGTCCAGAGCCTCTCCAATACGGTCGATCTCCCGGACTCCGCAGTCTGGTACCTGAAATTCCAGATCTTCCTGCTCTATTTTTTCTATAGCGTATTGGATTCCGTTCATCTTATTCTCTAGCATTTTTCCGAAACGCACTGCCATGAACATCAGATACGCCAGAATTTCCAATAATATGATCCCATATATCATCTCCTCCGCTGCGGGCAGATATTTCCGCAGTTTCGGATTCGTAAACTGGGCCTTCATAGTATAGCGCAGCACCAGGACTTCGCCGTCACGCTCTACCACACGATAAAAATCACGGCCCAATCCTGTGTATCCCCTGTGACTTACCTCCCAGGCTTTCTCAGCATCTTTTTGGGGTATGGTCCCCTCTTTCCACTGTCCATTTTCCGTAAAAAGGGCATACGCCATAAGCGGCGGAATATCCTCTGCCCGAATCTTCTCCGCATTTTTCAGACTTTCCTTCTCCTGCTCATACTCCGTATCCCCATGATTTGCCGGGTAAATAAGACCTCTCTGCATAGCCAGTGACATCATTACAAACCCAATGACAGCCAGAAGAACAGAGCCTGCCAGCCAGCTTATGAGATATTTGATAAAAAGCCCTTTTAAACTTCTTTCTCTTTCCATGTGTATCCAATCCCCCATACGGTCTGTATGGGTATCTTTCCGAAATCTTCTGCCTTCTGCCTGATATTTTTCACATGCATGGCAATGACTGAGCTGTCGCCCTCCGCGTCGTATCCAAACACACCCTCATATATCTGTTCCTTCGACAAGGTCTGTCCGTGATGCAGTGCCAGGTATTCGCAGATCGCATATTCCCCTTTTGTAAGGGGCAGCACCTGCCCATCCTTTTCCATCTGTTTCGCTCCCAGATAAAAACGGAACCCGGACACTTCCACAGCATTCTTTTTTTCTCTCTGCTCTCTTCTCAGGTGCGCGTTCACCCTGGCGCGGATTTCCTCTGCCCCGAAAGGTTTTTTCAGATAATCATCCCCGCCCAGGCCCAGCCCCAGAAGAAC